>OLIH01000015.1_pt1 | contig 299654 bp, 228 predicted proteins | sample 1609721 | NCBI WGS metagenome assembly OLIH01 (sample SAMEA4350157, study PRJEB24818) | metagenome | biome: human; feature: gut; material: faeces | place: Denmark | collected 2013-09
TACTATGAGCCGGCTTTTAGTTACAAATAAAAGTTTTGAATTGCTTGAGCCGTATGAGGGGAAACTCTCACGTACGGTTCTTAGAGGGGAAAGCTCCCGTAAGGGGGCTGACCTACTCGACATCGACGATTACCTCAATGAGGCGCACTCCTTCTCTCTGACCTCGATACGCGCCCATTTCAATGTCATGGCATGGGGCGAAGGGAGCGAGGAGCTGAAGCAGATCCGTAACGATGTAGGGGCGCAGCTGGCGCTTATGGGGTGCACGCCGCGTCATAATACTGTGGATGTTCCGACGCTTTTCTGGGCGGCGATCCCCGGCAACGAAGGGGATTTTCCCGCCGAAGAAAGTTTCTATACGTTTCTCGAACAGGGCTTGTGTCTGTTTAACGAAGAGACGAACTATCGCTCATCTTTGTCGCCTTTCGGCATTAAGATGGCGGATCGGGTGAGCGGTATCCCCATTCACCTCGACATCTCCGACTACCCGATGAAAAAAGGATGGATAAGCAACCGGAACCGTGTGGTCATCGGGCCTTCAGGGGGAGGCAAAAGTTTTATCCTCAATCATATATGCAGGCAATATTATGAACAGGGCGCACATATCGTGATTGTCGATACGGGAAACTCCTATCAAGGATTGTGCTCGCTTATCCGGCAGAAAACCAAAGGTCGGGATGGAATATATTTCACCTATCAGGAGGATGCCCCCGTTGCCTTCAACCCCTTCTTTGTCGAAGACGGAGTGTACGACGTCGAGAAGCGCGAATCGCTTAAGGCGCTGTTGCTGACTTTGTGGAAGCGCGAATCCGAGGAACCGACACGTGCGGAAGAGGTGGCTTTGTCGAATGCCGTGAACCTATACCTCTCGCAACTCAAGACCGGCACTGCGGTCACACCTTCGTTCAACACCTTCTACGAGTTCGTCGCAACGGATTACCGCCGTCTGTTGGAAAAAAAGCGCGTCCGGGAAAAGGATTTCGATATTGAAAATTTTCTGAACGTTCTCGAACCTTACTATCGTGGCGGGGAGTACGACTACCTCTTGAACTCTGACAAGCAGTTGGACTTGTTGGATAAGCGATTCATCGTCTTCGAACTGGATAATATCAGCGAAAACAAAGTCCTTTATCCTGTCATTACACTGATTATCATGGAGACCTTCCTTACAAAGATGCGGCGGCTGAAGGGTATTCGCAAAGTTTTACTGCTCGAAGAAGCATGGAAAGCTATCGCCAAGGCGGGCATGGCGGGATTTATCAAGTATTTGTGTGCGCCCGTACAAGCTGCTTAGTAAATATCCCACTGGCAAGGGATTAGGTAAGTGTTCTTTGAAAAACCTATCATCACCCGACTTATCCGAAAGGGAAACCGGACGGGGAGTGTAGCATGTCGGGAACGTCGTAAGTCAGTCAGTTACCAGACTGCCACTGAACGGCAAGATGAAACGATGGATATGAGGATGAAAACCGAATTGTTTGAACGACAGTCCGAGCTGCTCTACTTGAAGGCTATGACGTAAGGTAACTGAAATCGTCATACTGCGGTACTGCTCCGGTGTATAGGTACGGACGCAAGCAAGAACTTGCCGCAGAGCAACCATGATAAATGGTAAAGGACGGAAATCGCATCCGACAATCCATCATGCCAACAGTTACTAAGTAAGTAAACGGGGATTACCTAAACCGGAACGCCGTAAGGCTATGAGGTGCAGACCTCTGAATATCCGGCACGGTAACGGAGCCTCCGTAGTAGTCCGGGCAGGGTAACGCCCTGCACATGGCGAAGGGAGGCAGCTAATTTTCTTTAATACAATTTAATGGATAATGTGAGAGACATTATGAGAAGTCCGGAAAGAGTATTAAACAGTCTGAACGAACACAGTAAGGATTCGAGCTACAAGTTCGAACGCCTTTACCGGATTCTGTTCAACGAAGAGTTGTTCTATGTTGCCTACCAAAAGATCGCATCGAACGGAGGCAGTACGACCAAAGGCTCCGACGGTCGCAGTATCGACGAGATGAGCCTTGCCCGGATCGAAACGCTGATAGCCTCGTTGAAAGACGAAAGTTATCAGCCTCACCCGTCGCGGAGGGTGCATATCCCGAAGAAAAACGGGAAAACGCGCCCTCTGGGAATACCGGCTTTTGAAGACAAGCTGGTGCAGGAGGTAGTCCGCATGATTCTGGAAGCCATTTACGAGGGACATTTTGAGACCACCTCGCACGGTTTCCGACCTAAACGGAGCTGTCACACAGCATTACTTCATATTCAAAAGACGTTCAGCGGGGCGAAATGGTTTATCGAGGGCGACATCAAAGGGTTCTTCGACAACATCGACCATGATGTACTTGTCGGAATCCTGCGGGAGCGCATTTCAGATGACCGTTTTATCCGTCTGATACGGAAATTCCTGAAAGCGGGATACGTCGAGGATTGGACGTTTCACAACACTTACAGCGGAATGCCGCAGGGAGGTATCGTCAGCCCGATTCTGGCGAATATATACCTCGATAAATTAGACAAGTACGTGAAAGAGTATATCCGACATTTCGACATGGGAACCAAACGCAGGCCGGGCAAAGAGAGCAACGATTTGGCCAATGAACGAAAATGGACTGTGCGGAAACTGAAAAAGGTAAAAGACGGGACTGAGAAGGCGGCTTTGGTCGCAAGACTCAAAGCCATCGAACAGGAACGTGCAGCATTTCCAAGCGGAGATGAAATGGACGGAAGTTACCGCAGGCTCAAATACATCCGTTACGCCGACGATTTTATTCTGGGTGTAATCGGCAGCAAAGAGGATGCACTGCGGATAAAGGAGGATATTAAATCATTCCTATCCGAAAGCCTCGCCCTCGAACTGTCCGAAGAAAAGACGCTGATAACCCATACGGGTAAATCGGCGAAATTTCTCGGATATGAGATTACGGTAACACGGAACAATCATCAACGACGGGATGTGCAAGGACGTCTGCGACGCACCTACGGCAAGCGTGTCCGGCTGAATGTCAGCATGGCAACGCTGCGGGACAAACTTCTGGAATACGGAGCTATGGAAATCAAGCTCCGCAACGGGAAAGAGATTTGGAAACCCAAATGCCGTTCAGGATTGATATTCAACGACGATCTTGAAATCCTCGACCGATACAATCGGGAAACAGTGGGATTTTGCAACTATTACCTGATCGCCAACAACTGCGTCGTACTGCACAACTTCAGATATATCATGGAGTACAGCATGTATAAAACATTTGCGGGCAAATATAGGAGCACGGTACGAAAAATCAACAAAAAGTACCGTCTCAACAAACTGTTCACCGTAAAGTACGAGCAGAAAGGGGTAATCAAGTCCCGAACCTTTTACAAGACAAGTTTCAAACGCCGGACAACGGCGTTCAACGGAAGCTGCGACATCGAACCGTACTCTATTGCAGACGTGAGCCGAACCAATTTGACGGACAGGCTCAAAGCGGAAAAATGCGAATTGTGTGGGGCAACGGGCAAGCTGATTATGCACCATGTCCGCAACCTCAAAGACCTGAAAGGGAAAGAGAGTTGGAAACGGCTCATGTCAGCCCGAAAACGCAAGACCATTGCGTTGTGTCCGAGTTGCCACAGGCTGCGGCATCTGGGAAAAGTTTAGACTGAAAAAAAATTAGTGGAGAGCCGGATACGCCGAGAGGTGTAAGTCCGGTTCGGGGGCGAGTTCTTGGAAACCTGCCGTAGAAATACGGTAAGGCGCCGGGTGCTTAGCCTACATAAAACCTGCCGCAAGTATTTCGGCGAGTGTATGTGCGTAACGCAGGAGTTGGACGACCTGCTGTCGTCGCCCGTCCTCAAGGAGAGCGTCATCGCCAACTGCGACTGCCGCATCCTTTTGGACATGCGTAAGTATGCTAACAAGTTCGACGAGATTCAGGAGTTGTTGGGATTGAGTGATAAGGAACGCAATCAGGTGTTGTCGATCAATCGGGCCAATGACCCCAAGCGCCGCTACAAAGAGGTGTGGATCGGACTCGGAGGCGTACACTCTGCTGTCTATGCTACCGAAACGAGTCTTGAGGAATACCTCTGCTATACCACCGAAGAGACTGAAAAACTGGAGTTGCAACGTCTCACGGAGAAGCTCGGCGGCAATATCGAGCTGGCCATACGCCAGTTGGCCGAGCAAAAACGCTATGAAGATCATTAACCTAAAAACCGAAAATCATGTTCATATCCAAAAAAGAACTCGCCGCGCGAGACGAACGGCTGCGCCGGGCGCAGGAAGAGATCGAGTCGCTGAAACAGACCATCCGGGAGTTGCAATCCGAGGTTGCCGACGACCGTATCTGCGGCTGCTGAAAGAACGAATACGGAGAGCGGATCACGATCCGCAAAACGGCTCCGGGATATGCCGCGACGCTTTTCTGCGGCGAACGTCCCGTGCGGGACATGGTCATTCTCAAACGCGATGACAGTCTGTGGCTCCATGTCTTGTACGGACAAACCGGCGGATGCGTCGTTCATCACACGACCAACGATATTCTGCATATCGGATGTTTCGGGCTTTTCGTCCGCGACGACCGGCCGCAGCGTATAGGGACGGAAGTAATCCTTCAGGCTCCGGTGCGATGGGACGGCGAATAGGCTTCGGCCTGCTGGCAGCGATGCTGCTGGCAGGCCATCCGCTCCGGGCGCAATGGGTCGTGAGCGACCCCTCGAATCTGGCGCAGGGTATCGTGAATTCCACCAAGCAGGTCGTCGAAGCATCCCGGAACGGAAGTACGCTGCTTCAGAGTTTTCAGCAGACGGTAAAGATTTACGAGCAGTCGAAAAAATATTACGACGCGCTGCGGTCGGTGCATAACCTCGTCAAAAGCGCCCGTCGTGTGCAGCAGACGATGCTGCTCGTGGGCGACATCTCCGATATATACATCTCGAACTTCCGGTCGATGCTCGACGATACGAACTACTCGGCCGAGGAACTCACGGCAATGGCCGCAGGCTATACGAAGCTGCTGTCGGCGAGTGCCGACCTGCTGAACGACCTGAAGCAGATCATCACTCCGTCGGGGCTTTCGATGACCGACAAGGAGCGACTGGATATTATCGACAGGATCTACTACGAGATGCTCGAATACCGCAATCTTACGGAATATTATACACGCAAGAATATCTCCGTGTCGTTCCTGCGCAGCCGTCAGCGCGGGGATTCGGAGCGTTTGCGGGCCTTGTACGGCGGTCATAACGACAGATATTGGTAACCTATGACGATGCCGTTAGCCGTAGAGTGGACGAACCTGCATCAGATTCTCCGCTCGTTGTACGCCGATATGTTGCCGTTGTGCAGCGATATGATGGGCATTGCCAAAGGACTCGCCGGATTGGGTGCCCTGTTTTTCATCGCATACAGGGTCTGGAAATCCCTTGCCGCCGCGGAGCCGATCGAGGTATTCCCGCTACTGCGGCCCTTTGTGCTGGGGCTGTGCATCATGGCCTTCCCGACCCTCGTACTGGGGCCTTTGAACGGCCTGCTGTCGCCCATCAGCAATGCCACATCGCATTTGGTCGATCGACAGGCGTTCGATCTGGAAAAATACCAGACACAGAAGGATGAATTGCAGCGTCAGGCGATGCTCCGCGATCCGGAAAAAGCCTATCTTATCAGTAATGAAGAGTTCGACAAACGGCTTGACGAATTGGGCTGGAAGCCTAAAGACCTCATGGCGATTGCCGGGATGTATGCCGAGCGAGCCGGGTATCAATTCGGTCAGAAAGTCCGTGAGGCATTCCGGGCGTTTCTGGAAACGCTCTTCCAGGCGGCATCGCTGACCATCGACACCGTGCGGACGTTTTTCCTGATCGTTCTGGCGTTGCTGGGGCCCGTGGCCTTCGCCTTCTCCGTGTACGACGGCTTTCACAATACGCTGGCGTCTTGGCTGGCACGCTATATCTGCATCTATTTGTGGCTGCCCGTCAGCGACCTGTTCGGTGCGATCCTTTCGCGCATCCAGATTCTAATGCTCCAGCAGGACATCGAACGACTGCAAGACCCGACGTTCATACCCGACGGAAGCAATACGGTCTATTGCATTTTTATGATTATCGGAATCGTCGGATATTTCTGCGTGCCGACCGTTGCGTCGTGGATCATTCAGGCCGGAGGCGCCGGAAGTTACGGCGATAAAGTCGCAGGCGCAGGACGTGCCGTGGCGATGGGCGCTGCCGGAGGCGCCGGAGCGGCGGTCGGAAATGTCGGAGGCCGTATAAAAGGGGCTTTGAAGAAACGATAAAACGTAATAAAATATGGAATTCAAAACATTGAAGAATATAGAATCGTCCTTTCGCCACCTGCGGCTCTTCAGCATGCTCTTTCTGGGAGCCTGCACGCTGATCTCGGTGGCGGCAGTGTGGACATCCTACCGCTTCGCGGAAGCCCAGCGGCAGAAGATCTACGTACTGGATCAGGGCAAGTCGCTGATATTGGCTCTCTCGCAGGATATGGCCCAGAACCGTCCCGTCGAAGCCCGCGAACACGTGCGGCGCTTCCACGAGCTCTTCTTCACCCTCTCTCCCGACCGCGAGGCCATCGAAGGCAATGTCCGCAGGGCGCTGTACCTTGCGGACGGAAGCGCCATCGCCTATTACCAGAACCTCGCAGAGAAGGGATATTTCAACCGCATCATCGCCTCGAACGTATCGCAGAATGTCGTCGTGGACAGTATCCGCTGCGATTTCGACTGCTATCCCTATGCTATCGAGACCTTCGCACGGCAGAAGATCGTCCGTGAAAGCAACGTCACGGAGCGGACGCTCGTCACGACATGCCGCCTGCGAAATGCCGTACGCTCGGACAACAACCCGCAGGGATTCCTGATCGAAGATCTGCGCATTCTCGAAAACAAAGACCTCGGAAGTTATGAGCGCTAAGGATTTACAGACGCGGGCCGAAGCGTGGCTGAAGGCCCGCATGAAACGTCTTACGCCGCGCCAGCGGCTCGGGCTGGTTACTGTGCTGCTGCTCGTCTATGCGGCGGTCGCCCTGATGATTCTGTTCGGTGGAATGCGGAGTCGGGAGACGTCGATTCCCGCCGTCGAACACCTCCGGCAGCCACTACTGCCGGAAAGGAGCCTGTTACCTCTAAACACGAGTGAAGATGACACGCAGGAGCGATAACGGAGCAGTTGAAAAACTGTCGCAATTTCTCACACCGCAGCACCTCCGGCAACTTAAGTTCGCCGGCGTCGTGACGGTGATGACACTGCTGTGCGGCATTTTCCTATGGTACCTGTTCACCCCGAAACCGGCTCCGCAGCAGGCGGGAGCGGGCGGATACAATGTTACGATTCCGGAAGCGACGGTAAAGCCGGCGGAAACGGACAAACGCAAGATCTACGAACAGGAGCAGTACGAGCAGCAGCGGCGCGAGAAACTACAATCGTTGGGTGATGTTATGGACGACCGCTTGCCTGTGACCGGGGAAATGGCGGATGCTATAGCTCCGGCAGCACCGACGGCGATCGACGAATCGGATGCTGCCTACCGGAGGATATCGGGTGAAATGGCGGCTTTCTACACCCCGGCCCCTTCTTGCGGCAATACCGAGGTCGAAGCACTGAAAGAGCAGGTCGCGGCCCTGCAATCCCAGCTCGACGCCGAGCGGCAGCAGCCCGATCCGCTGGAGCTGGCCGAGGAGCAGTACAAGCTCGCACGGAAGTATCTCGGCGGCGGAACGGCCGCCGACGAAGAGGCCGGGCCGACGAAGCAGCGAAGGGATTCGCGTCTGTCCGTCATGCAGCCCGTTCGGGAGGGTGAGGTCGAAGCCTCGACGCTCGATCCGCGGGCGGATTTCGCTGTCGAGCGCAACTTGGGATTTCTCACGGCGGCAGGTGGCGTTGCGCATGCCGATATTCCGACCGTCAAAGCCTGCGTAGCTCAGACACAGGTCATACGTGCCGGAAGCACGGTACAGCTGCGGCTGCTGGAAGCCGTGCGTATCGACGATACGGTGATCCCCCGCAACACCCCGTTATACGGTCTTGCGACGATCTCCGGGATGCGGCTGCAAGTCACGGTGTCGTCCGTCGAATACGGCGGACGGATCTTCGCTGTCGAAGCCGTAGCTTACGACCTCGACGGCCAGCCGGGGCTGAACGTCCCGAACTCCCGCGAACGGACGGCCCTCAAAGAGGCGCTGGCGTCCGTAGGACAGACTGCCGGGACGAGTGTAAACGTCACCCGTTCGGCCGGGCAGCAGGTGTTGTCCGAGCTGGCGCGCGGAGGATTGCAGGCTTCGTCGCAGTATGTCGCCGGGAAGCTCCGCGAGGTGAAGATAACCCTCAAAGCCAACCATCAGCTATTATTGATTTCAAAACAGCAGTAAAATGAAAAGAGACCTTATTTATCTGCCCCTGATCGTCTCCGCAATCTGGGCAGCACACGCTACGGCGAAGGCCATGCAGGACGGGCCGCAGCAGATCGAACCCCGAAAGATCGAAGCGGGATTCACCAAGACTGTACACATCCTCTTCCCGTCGCCCGTCACGTATATCGACATCGGCTCGATGGACATCATAGCAGGCAAGGCCGACGGGGCCGAAAACGTCGTGCGGGTGAAGGCGGCCGTGCGGAATTTCGCAGCAGAAACAAACCTGACGGTCATCACCGAAGACGGCGGATTTTTCACTTTCGATGTCTATTATGCCGAGAATCCGGCTGTCTCGACCGTCAATCTTACAGTGCAGGATCAGCAGACGGAAGGTGTGAAGAAACCGGATGCCGCAGGCGATTATCAGCCGACGGCCCCAGCATCCGAAAGCCGGGTGCTGCTGCGCGAGGTAGGGCGCGAGAAACCCGCGACCGTAAAGCGCATGTTGAACGACATATACCGGCAGAACCGCACGGATGTGAAAGGCATTCGCACGAAAAAGTACGGCATCGGGGTCGAAGTGCTGGGGATTTACGTGTTCAATGACGTGATATACATTCACTCCTGTATCTCGAACGACACGAATATCTCTTTCGAGGTGGATGCGCGGCGATTCATCGTAGCGGATCGCAAACTCGCCAAGCGCACGGCACAGCAGCAGACGCCGCTCGAAGTCCTGCGCGTATGCAACGATCCGGCAGTCGTGAGGGGACACCAGCGTCAGCGGACGGTATTCGCACTGCCCAAACTGACGATCTCTGATGACAAGGTGCTTTTGCTGGAAATCATCGAGAAGAACGGAGCCCGGCATCAGACGGTGGAAATACCAGCCGAAGAGTTGTTAGAAGCAAAACTGCTGTAACGGGAAAAATAAGATTCGATGCTCGTACACTTTCTAACGGCTATTTGCCTGACAATGGGAATATTGTCGGTACTGGTCGCCATCGGACTATGTTGGTTGATCCTCTTTCCGGAGTATCCGAAACACAGATATTGCTCCGGGGTTGAACCCAATTAAAAGTGCCCGGTAAAACCGGGCACTTTTAATATTTTACAACTTACAATTCTCTGGTGTGGCAGGCAGGTCATTCCACGACTTGTCCGCCATAGTGCAATGTGCATATTTCACGATGTATCTGCCGGCATAGCAGCTCGATAACCCGTTCGGAAAGATCGTGCCGCACCGTGTGCATGAAGCGGCGGTTCTCGATGCGGCTGAACAGGCTTGTGCCGTCTTCGGCGACGGCGCAGCAGATTTGCGCCTCGCGGAAACGGTCGTAATCGGTGAAATATTCCACATCGGGAGCGATACGTATATAAGATTTCATAGGTTCGTCAGATGATGTTTTGACACAATTCGGGGTGGCGGTATGGCGGGAGCCGCGGGCGTCCGCCCGTTCGCGTCTGCGGCATGACTGCCGCAGACGGAAACCGGGACTTATTTATGGTGTCGCAAGGTCGTTGAATCGCAGTTCGATAGTTGTCAGCAACAATCCCGGCGGACAGGAATAAGTGCCCCTTATGTCCGATTCTTCGGAGAAGATATGCACGGTATAACGGTGTTCGCCTCGTTGCCGGGAAATCCGGATACTCCAAGTATGGCCGTTTCGGCGTGCGAAAAAAATGTGATTCCCCGCACCTGCCTGGATCAGATCGAAAACGGCGATTCCATGCCGGCGAAGATCGTCGATAAATTCTTTCAGCATGATTCTATTCGGTTTTATGGGGACGGCCTGCGGGCCGTCCCCGATCAGAATTTAGGCGGCTTTCTTTGTCGTTTTCTTGGTGCTCTTACCCGTTTTGCCCTCTTTCTTGGCGGCTTTGGTCTTGGCTTTCTCCTGTGCCTCGGCAACGGCAATACGCTCGTCGAGACGGTCGTTGCGCTTCGTGTATTCCTCGTCGAACTGCGCTTTCACAACCTCGTATTTCTCTTTGTGGTGCAAGGCTGCGAATTCCATCAGCAGTTGCTTCCCCGTTTTGTCGAAACCGATGTCGGATGTAAGGCTTTTTACAAGAAAATCGCGGGTGATGAGATCGCGTTGTTCGTCGGTCAGCGCATTGACGACAGCGATTTTCTGTTCGGATGTCAAATAATACGCTTCGGGGAATCCCACGGCGGCGAGGTGCTCGCGCCGCAGGCTTCCGAGCATGATGTAATAGAGAATGTTGTCTTCCAGCTGGGTAAACGGCGTCGGGGCGATCTCCTCGTCGCGGACGATCTGCCGGACGGCTTCGACGGTTTTTTCGTGTGCGAGTTCCGTGTTGCGGATTTTCTTCTCCTCAAGGCGGGCGATCAGTTCCCCGGTCGATTCCCTGCCTTTGGCGGCTTGGTTCACATAGACCAGCCGGGCGTCGTCGCGCGAGGTCTTGACGAAGATACGGATCGCCCCGGCGTCGTGCTTGGCCAGCAGGTCGGCGGTCTTTTCCTCGGCGGCCTTTTTCTGCTGTTCATAGATCTGCATCGCCGCGGTATAATCGGCATCGGTGGCATAATCCGCCGGACATGGTTCCGCGGGTATAGCGGGCATTTCCTGCACCTGCCCGTATTCGAACGCCTTGCATTCGACCCCGTTTTCGGTCATATGCTCTACGGCCTTATCATGGTCGTCGCATCCGTAACGGTCTTTGCAAAGGATGAATTTCGGGTTTTGCGCGAGCAGTTCTCCGCTTTTTCGCTCGATGAATTCGCGGTTTTTGGCTTCGAGACATTCCCGGTTCGTACACCGTCCGCTTCCCGTGGCGAACATATCGTATAGATTGGTGTTGTGCTTGCATTTGGCGCACGCCGTTTGGTCGAAGCGGTACCGGGCCAGATCGTTCGTATAATGGGCGTCTACCATCCGCTTGAACTCCTTTACGGAGTATTTCCGCCACCCCTCCTCGTCTTTGAGGCGGTCTTTGCAGATCGTCTTTTGCAAGTCTTTCCCGTATCGTGCCAACTCCATAGCGAGACCCAATGTAATAGAGTTTTCGCGCAGGAGTTTTTTTGCATCGGGGATCAGTTCGTTGAGTTTCATCCGGTAGTAGATATACTGCTCGCTCTTGCCGAAGCGTGCGGCCACGGCGGCGGCGTCCCCGCCGAGGGTCTGCATGGCGGCTTTGTAGGCTTCGGCCTCGTCGAGCGGCGGCATCTCCTCGCGCTGAATGTTCTCCGAAAGCGCGAGGTCGAAGATCGCCCGTTCATCGGCGGGCACGGTATCGACGATTGCCTCGATCTCGGTCTGGCCGAGCAGTTGCACGGCGCGGTAGCGGCGTTCTCCGCAGACGATGATATAACCGCCTTGTTCTGCGGCTCGCACCCGGATGGGCTGAATAAGGCCGTGCGTGGCAATGGAGGCGGCCAGTTCCGCGAGGGCATTCTCGTCGTAACTCCGCCGCGGATTGTTGGGGTTGGGGCGGATTTTGTCAATGGAGAGCAAAACGGTCGATTTCGTGCTCTGGGTGGCGGTTGCGGTCGTGGTGTCGGTTTCGTTCGTTTTCATGGTGTGATGGTTCATTAGAATTGATATGTTATTGTGGAATTAATTGATCAGATGATATGCTGTACCGCTGGCAAGGTATTCCCATGCGTTACTTTCAGCCAGTTCTGCGAAATACTCCTCGCTGCGGCAATACCGGGCATCGTCGCGGCATGCCCGGAAAAAGGTGTCCAGACAACATTCGATCAGATCGTAGAAAGTCGTATCGTCCGGATGCGTGAAGAAGCAGTATATCGGATCGAGGATCATATTGTCCATATAATACCCTGTCAGCGGACATTCCGTCGTACAGAATAGGCGGCTTCGGCGGCGTCTTCTCCCTTTGTAGTAGATTTTCGGGACGAACAGATGCGATCCGAAATTGTTGTGTAGATAGGCGGCGAGCCGTGCTCCATGCAGATTTTCAATAGTATCTTCGTAAGGCGAATACCAGCTGAAAGAGTAGGAATAACCGTCGTATTCCCATTTATTGCACCGTATGCCGAGTAGATCACAGAAGGCATTCAGCGTTTGTTTGTTCTCCGCATTCCATCCGTATTCCGGTTCATCGTTGAGCCACTTGCGATATGCCCGTGCCCGTGCTTCGGGCGAAAGTTCGCCCAGCGAGAAAATTTGGTAGGTTACGGTTTCCGTTCTCATGATCTTGAAAGGTATTTGATCAGTTGCTTGTGGCGGTCGTACGGTATTTTGAACAGCAGGTAGGTAATGCCTATGCCGTTGCGCGATGCGTTGTGAAGGAGTTGCCGCAGATCGGGATCTTCCCCGGCCGTGACGCCGAACACCTCCGGCATGTATTTTTCCGGCAACCGGGTGCGCATCATGTAGTCGAAATCCGCCGTGCGCTGTATGATTTCTTCGTATGATTTCATAATAAGGTCGTTAAGAATGAGAGGATCGAATCACCGGACATGGCATGCGCGTTGTCCCAATTCCGCCATTGCTGTCCGTCCTTGTTTTGTAGCGAGAGGTTGAAAAGAGGGGCTTTCCCCTGCGACCATTTGCCGGAATAAATCCGGATGCTGAAAGTGCGTACATGGCCGCTGAAATCGAAAAAGGCGGTGTATTTTTCTTTGCCGTTGATCTCCAACAGGAGCGCGGCGATAGCTGTTATCTGTTCGTTCATGCTCTCGGGTGTTGTGGGGCGGGCGGATGCACGCCCCGGATTGAATGTTATTTGAGATAGGCGGCCAATGCGCTGCGCACCTCTTGTTCTCGGCGTTTGGAGAAAATCCACCCGGCGCACCGGGTGCCGTCGTGCGTAAGGCAGGCGCGAAACAGCCCGTTCAGATCGCGGAGCGTGTCACGCAGGGGTTTCGTATCGCCGAATACGGCGATCGACTTCGCGGAGTATTCCACGATCTCGACACGTGCGTCGGCCACGGTTTCGGGGGCGGCGGTCTGCACGGGTGCAGGGTTCTCGATGCATACATTGTCGGATTTTCCGGCCACGACGGCGAAACGCTTGATAATGCCCTCTTTGTCGCGGCACGATTCCTTGCTGACCTGCCAGCCCGAATAGCGGTGCGTGCCAAGGTAATAGCCGTGCCCCATGCTGTACTTTTCACGGTGTTCGTACTCGGCATTACGCTCGGCCAGGTGTGCCGTGCCCTCGAACCGTGCCGCGGCCTTGCGCATTTCGGGGAACAGATCGCGCGTGTGGGTCGAGAATCCGAGAATAACCGTGCGCACGATACGCGAGCCGAAATAGTCCGTATAGGGGTCGCATTCGCTTTCATGCTGTTCGCCGATGATGACGGCCACGGCATCGTCGGGAACGATCTGCCGCAGACGCTCCGCGCCGATGGTGCGTAACCGTTCCGCGTCTTCCGCCGCCGCACGTCGGGCGGCTTCCTGCTCGGCTTTGAGGGCGTCGGCACGGGTACGAAGCGCCGCGACCTCGGCGGCATCCATAAATTCGGGGTGCTCGTCGTCGTAATAGTGCCCGATACCGAATTTGTCCCGCAAGGGGCGGATCAGATCCGCGGAGTGCTCCTCGGCGGTTTCGGGGTCGATCAATCGGTAATTGTAACCGGATTGTGTGTGTGCGATTCCGGCGACGACCATGCGCTGACGCATGTTGTAAGGGCCGTCGAAAATGACGATCTGATTCTCCCGCACGTTCTGTACGTCGGTGTCGTAACTCTTTCCTGCGAATAACAATGTGACTTTTCCCATAGTTGTAAGGTGTTGAATGTTAGTAAAACAGCCGCAGAAGAAACCGCACGAGGACAACCACGGGGGAAAGGACGAGACGCACGATGTCCCGACACCGCCGCAAGAGCCATAACGAGAGGCAGAAACCCAAAAAACCGCCCGCACCGAGATAGATGCCCGCGAGAAATTTGAACGCCGCAAACGCGCCGAAAAGCGCAGCCGCGAAACCGACCGCAGACCTCCAAAACCCGCAGATGCCGGTGGGAGCGGTGCCGCTCCGTTTCAAAATTTCCCGTATGTCTTTGTGCTGTTTCATAACTACGACCTTTTTTTTATGCCGTATGGGCCGCGTTTGCCTTGCTTCCGTTTCTGTGGGCTATATTTCAGAGGGGCGGAATACAAACAAGATTTCAGGACAAAAAAATCAGCCGCAACTTGTACATTGCGGCTGATTTATTTGTCTGAACCCGAAGGGCCCCGATCTTGGTTGTTTTCCGACCCCCTGCCATAGCTTCGCCCACGGAAACGGAAGCAAGGCAAATGCAGTGCATAACGTGCTAAACGGGGAGTAGGTAGTCTCGGAAACAGCACAAAGACATACGAGGAATTTTCAACCCGGATATAAAAAACAGATATGTCTTTTAACATATCTGCTTATCTGTCTTTGGCCGGATTGTATCTTGCTATCGGTAGCCAATAATTTCAAAATACTGCGAGCCGTAAATCCTTTGCCGTAGGCGGCGGTTATTTCCATTTTGGAAACAACCGATTCTGTATCGGGATTTTCAGCGTTCGACCGTTCCCAATGGCATATATTTATTCTAATTGGATATCCCATTTTGTGATTTCGAATTCGAGGTCACAAATTGCGGCCTCAAACCGATTGCGAACCGTCGGATCATTCTGTCGTATCCGCCTCCGGGTGTTCGATCCCTTCGGCTGTTTTTTCGGCCAATACCTGTTTTGCCGTGAGCGGCGATACGATTCTTTTTCCGGTCTGGGCTTCGATCTCGCGGCGGGTATTCCCGGCGATACGTCCGCCCTGTGCCGCCACGGCACGGTTCGCTGCGGTCGTCCGCGGTTTTCGCTCTTTCGAAATTTCGGTGGTCGTCGCTTCGGCAAGCATGTTGAGCACCAGCTCCAGATTGGTCATGTTGTCGCGCAGGCTTTCGGTTTTCAGTCCCTTGTACTGCTTGTACTGGCGCGTGGTCATACCCGACCAGCCCAGCGTAATAATATCGGTCAGCGTGGCGTATTCCTGTCCCTTTTTGATACCGCGGCGTTCCCATTCGTCGGTCAGTTCCTTGCGTACCTCGATGGATTTCAGCCGCTGGTTGATCCAGTTCTCGGAATAGCCTTTGCGATGGTAGTATTCCAGCATCCGGTCGATGCCTTGTTCCGGGTCGTCGATCTCCTCCAGCCGTTCGCGGGCAAGCGAAGAGAGCCACAACTTGAACGGCTCGGCCTTCGGCGAGGGAATCGACTGCACCAGTCGGAAAAGCTGCTCTACGTCAGCCACATCGGTCAGGCGCATCTTACCATCCGGAGCGGTCATTTTCAAACCGTGACAATTTGTCACGGTTTCATTCCCTTCAGCTTTCAGCCGTTGTTTGAGTTTGCGCCAGTAGGCTGCGGCATCTTTACTTTCGGTCAAAACTGCGATAACATCGACAATCGAAACGTACCACTTGCCCGCTTCGTCGTCCCAGACGGTGCGTACCTTACGCTCTTCAAAAAGTTGTATCGCTTGCTTTTGGGTCATGGCTCTTTTTACTTTGATTGCTTAAAACCGATGGGCCGGGGCTGTTTGCGGGCCTCTGGAACTTTGACCGACAGGGCTGCGATGGCCTCGTAGATGTTGTCAAGCTCCTTGCGCATGTCTTCCGAAAGGTCGTTCACCGCTTCGGCGTTGTCCTCGTCCGCCCGTTCCAACAGGGTCAGTTTCGCACGGATTTCGGACAGCTCGGCCGTCATAGTCGAGGTTGTCATAATGTAGTTGCGCATGGCGACGAAAGCATCCATAATCCGAATACTGACTTGTATGGCTGTCGGGCTGCGTAGCACGGCAGAAAGCATGGAGACCCCTTGTTCGGTAAAAGCATAAGGACGTTTTCGTGTGCCGCCCCAACTTGATGTTCCATTTTGGAATATCAAAAATTCCTGTTCTGTCAGTTGAAACATGAACCGTTCCGGAAAACGTTCGATATTTCGCTTTACAGCTTTATTCAGGTTGCCGGTCGTAACGCCGTAAAGCTCGGCCAAATCGCGGTCGAGCATCACGCGCTGGCCGCGGATTTCGTAGATTTTGCTTTGGATCGTAGCGAGTTCTTCCATCGGTTCGGGTCAAAATGAACGGTTATTTCTCTTCCTTCGGGAGTTTGAACCCGATGGGCCGGGGCTGTTTGCGGGCCTCGGGCACTTTGACCGACAGGGCCGCGATGGCCTCGTAGATGTTGTCCAGCTCCTTGCGCATGTCTTCCGAAAGGTCGTTCACCGCCTCGGCATTGTCCTCGTCCGCCCGCTCCAATAAAGCCAGTTTCGCCCGGATTTCAGCCAATTCCGAAGTAACGGTTGTAGCTGTCGTAATATAATTGCGCATGGCGACAAATGCTTTCATAATAGAGATACTTACTTGTATTGCCATTCCACTGCGCAATACCGCAGAAAGCATCGCAACTCCCTGTTCGGTAAAAGCATAAGGTAGGGATGTCTTCGGCCGCTTCACTCTGGATGTCGTCACAAATTGTGATGACATATTTTTCCATTCAATTTCGGAAATGCGGAACATGAACTCTTCCGGAAATCGTTCGATGTTACGTTTTACGGCCTGATTCAATGCACTGGTCGTAACTTGGTAGAGCGCCGCAAGGTCGAAGTCGAGCATCACGCGCTGGCCGCGGATTTCGTAGATTTTACTTTGTATGGTTGTGAGTTCTTCCATCAATAAGTTTGGGCAAGTTCTTTCCTTCAACACAAATATAGTCGCTTTTTTGCAAAAAGAAAGACGAAACCGCTCCGTTTCGTCTTTTCTATTCTTTTTTCGCAGGATAATTTATCGGTGCGAAGAATTCAGCGATTGTGATGTTATATAATTTACAGAGTTTCAGTATAGATTGTGTGTTTGGAATGGAGGTTCCTGATTCATACCGAGAAATATCTAAATGTGTAAACTCAATAACTTCTTCTTGAGAATACCCATGATCCGAACGTAATTGTTGCATACGTTCTATCAAGAGCCGTTGAAAAGTAGTATCTCTATATTTGGGAACCTTTGTTCGCATTTTTTGCAAAGGAAAGGTGATGTCTAAAATTTTATACACGTGATTTCACGTGTATTCGAAAAATTTGATTATATTTGCATACGTGGATTTCTAAATACAGAAATTATGCTACATTTGCGATTGAATAGTTCGGCGTAGCCGACGGACATAATCATAAAGGGTAAACAACTCTTTATACCTACTTGTAAACTTGGAGACCTCTTCGGAGGATGTTTAATCAGATGGTATAATGGTTGTCAGCTCCAGTTATGTCCTGTTTGTTATTTGCAAGCAGGGCTTGACTGGGGCGCAGGACAGCTTCCATCTGAAGGTAACTCCAAGACCGACAAGTAGGGGCTGACACCGCGCCCCCTTTTTGTTTTCTGTGGGTACATCATCCACTAACCCGAAACCGTCATGCGCCGCCATTCGCCGAATACATTACATCATACGGATTGCACCCGCCGAGCGACCGCCGGCAGGCGGAATCGGTATATCTTTGCAGCAGCGTTTGTTTTGGGCCCTAATACTATCGAAATTATAAATATGATACCGATTCGCTGATTTACCATCGGTTTTTCTGTCTGCTGGCAGAGAAAGATAGTTTTTTACGGGGCGGCCGCGCCCGTTGCACCCTGCCCTGGTTTCAACTATCGCACCACCGAACACATAAAAACATACCGAAAATCAGCCGACGAACCGTTCCGTGGCTGAATCCCGACTCGAATTAATAACACGGATGCGGCCGATATACGACTGAATTCTTCATGGAATCTGTGTGAAGTTGCGTCACTATCCATCGTATGTCTCTGCATCCGTTTTCATATCCGGAAATTGTCTCCGACAATAAGTCCGAACCGGCTCTACCCGTATTCGGACTAATGGAAGCGCGTATTTACAAGGGAGAATACACATCGGCTGAGATGATCGTCTTAAAATCTCTTGACATTCATTACAAGCCGATGGCTTCCATTCCTTTTCATTTATTGTAGATATAGCAGCATAATTATAACATTCACCAGATAATCTTTTAGCGGTGTCCGAAGCAAGAAATTTGCCCGCTGAATCTCCGAAGTAACCTGCCGGACGGTCAGGTTGAATTTTTCCGCAATTTGATGGTAAGTCATATCTTCCAGACGGCTTGCCAAAAATACATTACGAGTAAGAGACGGCATTTTGGCCAGTTCGCGCCGGTAAATCTCGATTATCTCGGATTGGAACAGTTTGCCGATCTGTTCTTCGTTAGATAATGTATTGATACTCGATTCGATCCGCCATTGTTCTTTTCTATAAAGTTCGCTTTGAGCTTTGAGCATGGATTTCCGCTTACGCAGGTATGAAATACAGCGAGTCCTGACGTAATTGTAAATATAACCTTTGATATTCACGTCGAATTCAAGGTGATCCCGGTGTTCCCACAAATACATGAAGCCATCGGTCGTAATATCCGTTGCCATCTCCATATCATTTATATAGGAGTATGCGATTCGGATAAAACGCTCCTTGTCGTTGAACAGCCTGTCGAACTCTTCGGCTGTCAATATTTTCGTCGGCTTCCCCATCGCAATCTTTCGATACTGTTTCCAAAGATAGCAATTATTCCCGAAAATGCAAGTCGAGAATTCATCCCCGGTTTTTCGTTTCCGATGTTTTGAAAGCGCCTGCAAAAAAGAAATGAAAATATTTTTGAAACAAAATAAGGTTCCGGGAAGCAAATGCAGGCGATCAATACACTCATTGTCAATACATTGGCTAAATAAATAATTTTACATTATTATTAAATATATTTATTTATAAAAAAGGCTGTAAACTCGGTTCGCTCATGCGTTTAAAAAGAGAAAGCAATGAAGCCGGCATATAATTTAATTACAAGATAATGGATCAAGAGGTAATATACAAAGCTCTGCGCGGCGAAGCAACCCCAGATGAGCTGGAACAGGTGGCACGGTGGCATTCCGAAAATCCGGAGGACTTCCAGCGCTGCGCGGATGAGGTGCACATGCAGATCGACATGATGGAGTTGTACGGCGAAGAGATCCGTCCAGCAAGTTGGATCGCCGTGCACTGGAGAAAGGTAGTCCGTATTACCGTACAGGCTGCCGCCATGCTCGCCATCGGGCTGTTCGTTGGGGGATATATCAGCAAGGAACGCACCTACGATATGCTTGCCGAGCAAATCAACACGTTGCAGGTTCCTTACGGCCAACGCCTGAAGTTCACGCTTCCGGACGGTTCGAGCGTTCAGCTCAATTCCGGAGCAAAGATCGAATATCCATCCGTATTCAAAAAGAATCTCCGCAGAGTAAAGCTTTCCGGCGAGGCGGTATTCGATGTCGAACACGACGAGAGGTGTCCGTTCGTTGTAGAAACTTTCGCATCCGATATTCGGGTGTTGGGTACGAAATTCAACGTTGTGGCCGATGAGCGCCACCAACGCTTTTCGACTGCATTGCTCCAAGGTCGGGTGCAAATTACAAACCGGCTCGATCCCACGCAAAAAGACATTATACTGAAACCTAACGATATTGCTAATCTCTCGAACGGTCATCTTTTCATCGAACCGATAACCGATCCGGAAATATTGTGCTGGACGGAAGGTCTTATCAACATTTCGGGTCTGCCTTTCGATGAACTGATGGAGAAATTCGAGCGGGCATTCGACGTGAAGATCGACATCTCCCTTGAGAAACTTCCGAACATCAGAAACGTCAGTGGTAAAATTCGTGTGAACGACGGCATTGACAAAGCCCTTCACATTTTGCAGTATACCGCGGACTTTTCTTACAAGAAAAATTCGGAAACAAACGTAGTGACGATCTATTGATGTGAAAGCCTGATTGTTTAACGCCTAAAATGATTGCCTATGAAAACGTAACCAACATCGTTCATAGCTTGTTCAATGAAAAAGCCTGCGGAGGTAGAGATCCGCAGGCCGGATAATAGATTGAATCGAGCTTTTTTGAGACACTAATTAACCTATTATCTAAAACTTCGCAAAGATATGAATAAAACAGTATTCTTCAACAAGTTTCGAAGACTGTTTGGGTTCGTACTCACAATCTCTTTGCTTGGGAACGTATTCGCTGCATCTGCACAGAATGCCCGAATTTCCATTAAGATGGAAAACGTCCCTATTTCGCAGGTTATAAAAGAGATTGAAAATCAAACCCGTTACTTGTTTATCAACAAAGGCGTCGATACCAAAAACAAGGTCAGTATCAACGCTGTCCAAAAAACGATCCAGGATGTGTTGGCACAACTGTTCGCCGGCACGGAAATCGCTTACCGGATCGATGAATCCTACATTATCCTGACCAAAAAGAACGATGCGGGGAATCCGGTTTCCGTGACCGGAAAAATCAGGGATGCAAAAGGTAATCCGATCGTCGGGGCCAGCGTCCTCATTCAAGGGACTACGGTTGGTGTCAGCTCCGACGCCGATGGTGCGTTTGCGCTTCAGGTACCCCCCCCCGCAGCAGACAGACAGCTGGAAATCAGTTTTATTGGTTATACTCCTGTGTCTATTGTCGTGGGCAGCCGGACTTCTTTCGAAATCACGCTCGAAGAGGCTGCGTCCGAGATCGAGCAGGTCGTGGTCACTGCTCTTGGTATTAAGCGTTCGGAAAAGGCCGTAGCCTACAATGTTCAGCAGATCAAGGCCGAAGACATCACAACCGTCAAGGATGCCAACTTCATCAACTCGTTGACGGGTAAAGTGGCCGGTGTCACGATCAACGCCTCATCGTCAGGTGTCGGCGGTGCCTCGAAGGTCGTACTGCGCGGCAACAAGTCCATTTCGCAGTCTTCGAACGCCCTTTACGTTATCGACGGCATTCCGATGTACAACTTCGGTGGTGGTGGCGGTACGGAGTTCGATTCGCGCGGTGCTACGGAATCCATCGCAGACCTCAACCCCGAGGATATTGAGTCGATGTCGGTGCTGACGGGTGCTGCCGCGGCCGCGCTCTACGGTTCGGAAGCCGCGAACGGCGCTGTGATGATTACGACGAAAAAAGGCCAAGCCGGGACTCTGAAAGCTACGTTTTCGAGTAATATCGAATTTCTCGCACCTTTCATCCAGCCGGAATTTCAGAATCGCTACGGTACGGGTTTGAACGGCCAGCGCAGCGGCTCGAGCATTTACAGTTGGGGCGAGAAATTACGCCCTGAAGCCCGTTACGGTTATACTCCGGACGATTATTTCGAGACGGGACACGTTTATACGAATGCTGTTACGGTTTCTGGCGGTACGGACAAGAACCAGACCTATTTTTCGGCTGCTTCGGTCAATTCGGACGGCATTATCCCCAATAACGAATACGACCGTTACAACTTCACGTTCCGCAATACTTCGTACTTTCTGAAAGACCGGCTCAAGCTCGATGCGAGCGCCAGCTACATCTATCAGAAAGACCAGAACATGACCAATCAGGGAGTCTATTCGAACCCGCTGGTTCCGGCCTACCTGTTCCCGCGGGGTGAGAATTTCGACCTTTACCGTCGCTTCGAGCGTTACAACGAAGGGACGAAACTCATGGAGCAATTCTGGAGTGCGGATATGGAAGGCGGTGATTTGCGCATGCAGAATCCCTACTGGATCAACTACCGCAACCTGCGCAATACGGACAAGAAGCGTTATATGCTGTCGTTCTCGGCCAGCTACGACATTCTTCCGTGGCTTAATGTTGCCGGACGTGTCCGCATTGATAATTCGAATTCGCTCTACACGCAAAAACTCTATGCCTCGTCGAACACCACGATTACGGAAGGCGGCAAAAACGGCCACTATACCGAAGCCCGTGCTTACGACACGCAGACCTACGCCGATCTGATGGTAAACATTAACAAGACTTTCGGCGAGGATTGGTCTCTGAACGCGAATATCGGCGCCTCGATCAACAATATCAAGACCGATGAGTTGTCATACCGTGGGCCGATTCAGGAGAACGGACTTCCCAACATATTCAATGTTTTCGATCTGGATGACACGAAAAAACGTGCCGAAAAGGTCGGCTGGCACGACCAGACGCAGTCGATTTTCGCCTCGGTCGAAGTAGGTTGGAAACAGATGCTTTACCTCACGGTGACGGGGCGTAACGACTGGGCTTCGCAACTGGCCAATTCGCCCGAGTCGTCGTTCTTCTATCCGTCAGTAGGCCTGTCTTGGGTGCCTTCTTCGACATGGGATCTGGGCAAGACGTTCAGCTATCTGAAGATCCGCGGTTCGATCGCCTCGGTAGGTATGCCTTTCCCGCGTCACCTGACGGTTCCGACCTACGAATACGACGCTACGAACAAAGTGTGGAAGGACAAGACGCACTATCCGATCGGCGACCTGAAGCCGGAGCGTACCATTACCTATGAGGTCGGTCTGGATGCCCGTCTGTGGCAGCATATCAACCTTTCGGCTTCGTGGTATCAGGCCGACACGAAAAACCAGACCTTCGACCCGTCACTTCCGCCCTCGTCGTCCTATACGACCATCTACCTGCAAACCGGACACGTTCGCAATACAGGTGTCGAGCTGTCGCTCGGGTATGACAATCAGTGGCGGAATTTCCGCTGGACGACGAACTTCACCTACTCATGGAACAAGAACGAGATCATCGAACTGGCAGCCAATGCCGTGAACCCGGTTACGGGCGAAGCGTTGAATCTTACCAAGTTGGACATCAAGGGGCTGGGTAAGGCGAAGTACATCCTCAAGGAAGGCGGTACGCTGGGCGACCTTTACACGACGTCCAACCTTCGCTTCAACGACAACGGTTATGTCGAGGTGGACAAGAACGGCAACCTGCTGATGACCGACGAAGGCGAGGACATCTATCTCGGATCGGTTTTCCCTAACCACAACCTCGCATGGCGCAATGACTTCAGCTATAAGGGTATTAACCTCGGCGTGCTGTTTACGGCCCGTCTGGGCGGTGTCTGCTATTCGGCGACGCAGGCCAACCTCGACCTGTACGGCGTCTCGGAGGCTTCGGCCGCGGCGCGCGATGCGGGCGGTGTTTTGATCAACGGCCGTGAGATGGTCGATGCCCAGAAATGGTATCAGGCGATCGGCTCGCAGTCGGGTTTGCCGCAGTATTATCTCTATTCGGCGACGAATGTCCGCTTGCAGGAGTTGTCGCTGGGTTACACTTTCCCGCGCAAGTGGTTCCGCAATAAGCTGGGGCTTACCGTGTCGTTCGTAGGGCGCAATCTGTGGATGATTTACTGCAAAGCGCCGTTCGACCCCGAAGCCGTCGCTTCGACGGGGCTGAACTATCAGGGTATCGACTACTTCATGATGCCCTCGATGCGCAACCTCGGTTTCAATGTCAAATTCCAATTCTAAAGCGCAGCAACCATGAAAAAGATGAATAACAGATGGCAGTCGGTGCTGCTTTCACTGGCGCTGTTCGGATTGGCAGCCTGCACCGGCGATTTCGAAGATATCAACCGCAATCCCAATCAGGTTACGGACGACCAGATGGATGCCCTGAATTATAAGACCGGAACGAAGTTCAAAGCTCTTCAAAGTCTTGTGATTCCGGTGCAGGAGCATATGTACCAGTTCAACGAATCGCTTTCGGGCGGGCCGTTCGGCGGTTACATCGGTGCTACGGTCGATACATGGCAGACCAAGTTCGAGACCTATAATCCCTCGGCCGACTGGCGCAAATGGCCTTTCGCCAACGTCATCACCGAGACCTATACCCCCTATAAGGGCATCGTCAACGGCACGGAAGACGAAGTGGCCATCGCTTTCGCCCGCCTGTTGCGAGTGGCCATCATGCACCGTGTGACGGACTCCTACGGTCCGATTCCCTATTCGAAGCTGGAGAGCAACGAGTCGGTCTATGTGGAGTACGATTCGCAGGAGGCGGTCTATACGAAGATGTTCGAGGAGCTGGACGAGGCTATCGAGATACTGGGCCGCAACACGACGCTCCCGGCCGAAGCGTGGAGCCGCTACGACGGCGTCTACTACGGCAATATCGCGCAGTGGCTCAAATATGCCAATTCGCTCAAGTTGCGCATGGCCATGCGTTTGTCGTATGTGAAGTCCGACGTCGCCCGTGCGAAGGCCGCCGAGGCGATTGCCGGAGGTATCATTACGGTCAATGCCGATAATGCGGCTATGCACGCAGCCGAAAACCGCATGACGCTGATCTATAACGATTGGGGCGACCACCGTGTCGGGGCCGACATCATCAGCTATCTGGACGGTTACGACGACCCGCGTCTGGAAAAGATGTTCCTGCCCAACGACGTAGACGACTACGTGGCTATCCGCATCGGCATCGACGTGGCGGGAAAATCGACGGCCATGTCGAAGTATTCGAATATGATCGTTGCGAGCGATACGCCCTATTTATGGTTCAATGCCGCGGAAGCGACCTTCCTGCATGCAGAGTACGAACTGCGCTGGGGATCGGCCGAGACGGCGAAGACGCTCTATGAGCAGGCTGTCCGACTTTCGTTCGAGGAGCGGGGAGCATCGGGGGCCGACGCCTATTTGGCCGACGCCACGAAGAAGCCTGCGCCCTATACCGATCCGCTGGGCAACTACAGCGCATCTGCCCGGAGCGAAATCACCGTTCCGTGGGAAACGGCGACGGACGGCAGCGATACGGAGGCCGTTCAGGAGCGCAACCTCGAACGCATCATCGTGCAGAAGTGGATCGCTATCTTCCCGTTGGGAGTCGAAGCATGGTCGGAACACCGCCGTACGGGGTATCCGAAACTGCTGCCTGTACCTACCGACAAATCGGGAGGTTCCGTCAATGTGGAACAGGGCGCACGCCGTCTGCCTTACCCTGTCGAGGAGTACCAGCAGAACAACGCCAACCTTCAGGCGGCCATTCAAACGCTCGGTGCAGAGCAACAGAACGGCGACCGTTCGGGCGACGTCATGGGAACCCGCGTATGGTGGGATTGCAAACCGTATAACAAGTAATCGCTATGAATATGAAACCAAACCGAATGATACGTTTCCTCGCTTTTTGCGCTGCCGTCGCAACGTTTGCGGCCTGCAACGACTGGACGGAGATGGAAACGGTGGACAGCAAGGTGGAAAAGCCCTGGGAGCAGGATCCGGCACTATGGGCCGAATACACCGCGGCGCTGAGGGCCTATAAACAGTCAGAACATTTCATTGTTTATGCCCGCCTGCACAACTCGCCCGAGAAAGCATCGAGCGAGCAGGATTTCATGCGCTGCCTTCCGGATTCGCTGGACATCGTGACGCTGACCAACGCCGACAACTTCTCGAAGTTCGACGCCGAAGATATGGACGTCATGCGCGAGAAAGGGACGAAGGTGCTTTACCAGGTCGATTATGCCGCACGCGCGGAAGAGTTCGCCGATATGCAGGCGCTCGATGCCTATCTGGATCGGGTTGTCGCCGCCGTCGCCGCCAACGGCATGGACGGCTACTCGTTTACGACCGACCCGCTGGCGACGGATGCCACAGCCCGCATCGTCGAGAAATTCGCTGCGGCGAAATCCGAGGGCCAGCTCCTCGTCTTCGAGGGCAACCCGCTGTCGCTGGCTGCCGCCGACCGTCCCAAGGTCGATTTTATTGCCCTCGATACGGAGAAACTCGAAAATGTGCAGGAGGTGAAGCTCCAGGTGCTGAATGCCACGGGGTATGCCGGTATCGCGCCGGAGAAGCTGCTGCTGGCGGCCGAGATCAGCGCACCCCTGCTGGATGAGGATCGCACGGAGTTCGCGGCCGTCGATGAGATGTCGCGCCGCGTCATCGAATTCGGCCCGCTGGGCGGTCTGGCAGCTTACAACATTTCCGGAGATTACTATCATGCGGAGATGAACTACCAGACGATCCGTGGGGCGATCCAGACGTTAAATCCCGCTAAATAGTGAACGCCATGAAAAAATACGGAAAATATCTGATTGCAGCCGTCGCGGGGCTCGTGTTTTTCGCGGCCTGCGATAATTATGAGGCCGACGACCACAAGTTCGGAAACGCCGTTTATCTCGACGTCGCGGAAACGAACGAGGTGCAGCTTACGACCTTCGGCAACAATAAACCGACTTACGACTGCGCCTTGCAGGCGGAGCTGACCTATCCTGCGGGACAGGATGTGGCGGTGACGCTCACGGTCGACCCGTCGCTCGTCGGGACGTACAACGCCCGCTACGGTACGCAGTGGCCGATGCTCGATGCCAAATACTATGAGTTGTCGGCCGAGAGTGTCACGATCGCCGCGGGAAAAACAACCTCGGATGTCGTGACCCTGCAATTCAAGGAGCTGATGGGCCAAGGCGAGGAACAGACGGGAGCGCTTCCTATCGACGAAACCTATCTCGTCCCCGTGCGCATCGGCCATGCCTCGATGGACGTGCTTCACGGTTCCGACGTCGCCTATTATGTCGTGAAACGATCCTCGGCCATCACCGTCGCAGCGCAGCTCACCGACAACTGGATCGAGTTCCCGACCCTCGACAAGTATTCGGAAAGCAGCAAGGCTTGGAACGGTCTGACGGCCGTGACCTACGAGGCCCTTATCTACCTCGACGATTTTGCGACGAGCAACGCTACGGGCAGCCCCGTCAACATCTCGTCCATCATGGGTGTCGAGCAGTATCTGCTGCTGCGTATCGGCGACACGAATTTCGAGCGTCAGCAGTTGCAGTTCGACGGATCGGGTGCCGGCTCGTCCTTCGGGAAGATTCCCGGGCGCGATGCGACGAAGAACCTCGAAAAGGGGCGCTGGTACCATGTCGCCTGCACATATGACCAAGCGGCGCGTACCGCACGCATCTATGTCGATGGCCAGATTCAGAGCGAAGCGACCGATGTCGGCATCTCGGCGCAGAGCAAGAAGAACCAGATCAATCTGGCCATGCGGGCGCTCTACGACCTGTGGAATACGGCTCCCGACAACGAAAAACCGCAGTACGAGACCGACGACACGGGTTACAACAAGCTGGGCGAGGCTTACCAGTTCTTCCTCGGCCGCTCCTACGACGATTACCGTCCTCTGAACGGCAAGATCGCCGAAGCACGTGTCTGGTCGGTGGCCCGTACGCCCGAACAGATCTGGGACAATATGTACGACATTCAAAACCCGCAGGACGATCCGACGCTTCTTGGCTATTGGAAGTGCAACGATGCCTCGGGCAATACGGTCAAGGACTATTCGATGTACCGCAATGACGGAGTGGCTAAGTATGATATTATCTGGCCGCAGGGCATCGAGATTCCGAAACTTAACGAAAACAACGAGTGATTATGAAGACGATTTTTAGTTTGCAAACGGGAATTGCGACGCTTCTCTGTACGGCGGCACTCGCAGGCCTTATGGCCTGCGACGCCGACACCGTAGAGCAGCAGGGCGGGAAACTTCCCGACAAGGAACCGTTGGAGAATATCTATGGAAGGTTGCGTAGCAGCAGTATGTCCGACGACAAGGTTCGTATTCGGATGACGGAAGGATCCGGGTTCGTAACTTCCAACTTCTATTACCAGTTTTCAAAAGCGCCGGCTTCGGAATTATCCCTCGACGCATGGATCGACGGTTCGCTGCTCGATGGGTGGAACGAGGCGAACGACGAGCAGCGAACGTTGCTGCCCGAAGGCAATTATGATTTTCCTGACGGCAAAACGCTTTCGCTCTCGGCAGAAAATCAGCGTTCTGCACTTAAACGCATCCGCTTCATGGCCGAGAATCTGGCTCCGGGCGAATATTATCTGCCGCTGACGGTGGCTGAAGAGGCCGGAACCGAGGAGCATCAGACAATCAATTATCTCATTTCAATTCGCGCACGACAACTCGGGGAGTACAAGCTCAATGCCGACCAGGTATTTGCCGTATTCTATCTCGACACGGAAAAATACCAGCCGTTGTTGGTGGATGAATACCTCATGTCCAAGCTCGATGCCAATACGTGGGAAAATGCGTGGAGCGAGCGGGAAGACGGCTTGCGGACGATCGGTAACATTGTCAATTTGAACAAGGTGGTATTGGATTACGATGCGGAGACGGGACGCGCCCTGTTGAATCTCGGAAACGACATGCGCTATGTCCTCGACCATATCGACAAATATATCAGGCCCTTGCAGGATAAAGGCCGTAAGGTCTGCATTTGTCTGGAAGGTGGCGGAACAGGGCTCGGATTCTGCAATCTGACCGACGCCCAGATTGTCGATTTCGTAGCCCAGGTGAAGACCGTTATCACGGAATACGCACTCGACGGTGTGAATTTCTGGGATCGCAATGCCGCCTACGGCAAGGAGGGAATGCCCGCCATGAACACGACCTCCTATCCGAAACTCATCAAAGCGATGCGGGAAGCGCTCGGCAATGACAAACTGGTGACGCTGACCGATTACGAAGCCCCCACCGAGTATTTCTGGGATACCGGGGCGACCGGAGGCATCGAAGTCGGGCAATACCTCGATTACGCATGGTCTGGGTATCTGGACAATGAGAAAAATGTTCAGATTGTCGATCCCTGGCATCAGGGGCAGCAATATGTCTCGACGGATCATCCCCGCAAGCCTATTGCCGGCCTCGATCCTGCGAAATACGGATGTATCAATATTCCGTGGTATCCGCAGGGCCCGAACACTATAAATGACTATTTCACCGATATTTTCTTCTGGCGTCAGGCAGGAAACAAGCAGAGCAATATTCTGGTTTTTGAAAGTCTGCGGACGCTTCTTCAGGATAATTTCGAAAGCACTTGGGCTAGCAGCATTCAGGTTGGATATACGTATTTTGCCGACGATGGCGCTTGGATGATCGAGGATACACCTTGGGGCCCCTCCATTATGAGCGATAATGAATATTCATTCGATACATCTCTTTTGGGCAAACTCCCGAATGGTGGTACAGGATATAACAAATGGTTAAAAGACTGGTAAACTTACAGGCATGCCTATTTCGGTCTAAACGACATATTCTTTAACCCTTAAAACTCATTGAATGACAGAAAAAACAAAAACCAAAACCCAAAACAAACCGATTAACCAGTTATTGATCCTTTAAAACTAAAAACGACTATGAAACGTTATTTTGAAATTTTTGCAGCCCTTTTCTTGGGTACTACGATGATGTTCTCGTGCCAGCAGGCCGAGGAGCCGACGATGGATCAGGGCACAGTTCCCCAAACCCGTGCTTACGGCGATACGCCCGTGGTGGCCATCTATGTCGAGACCAACGACACCAACCCGCTCAATGCCGGAGATTACATGCTCTCCAACGGCAAACCCTTTGCCGGTATCGTGGAGCTGTTTGCCTCGAACATCCACAAGCGGACGGTGAACGGAGTGGTAGAGCCTACGCTCTTCCTGAATGACAAGATGACCAACCTGCTCGAAAACGGCGGTTATCAGACTTACGTGAAACCGTTGCAGGACAAGGGCATCAAGGTGCTGCTGACCGTGCTGGGCGACTGGCAGGGCATCGGTGTCGCCAACATGAACGATACCCAGACCACACAGTTCGCCAAGATCCTGGCCCATGCTGTGGAAAAATACGGTCTGGACGGAATCGGATTCGATGATGAGTATGCTAATTATTCGTCTACCAATTCTACTTCGTACAGCGAAATCATCACCAAACTCCACGCGCTGATGCCGGCCGACAAACTCATCACCGTTTTCGACTGGGGGTATACCAACACGCTGAACAGCGAGGCTAAAGCCTGCATCGACTATGCGTATCATGGCTATTTCGGTTCGAGCTTCATGACATCCGGTCTGGTGGACAAAACCCGCTGGTCGCCGGTATCGACGAATCTCGGCTCTGCTCCCAACGCAGCGACGCTGAATTCGCTGGCCAAGCGTGCCAAAGCCCAGGGCTACGGCGCATTCATGTTCTTCAACCTGCGTCGCAGCAGCAACGTTAATCCGCTTAACGGATTCAACGCTACGGCAAGCGGGCTTTACGGTCTGACCGTTACCTGTGAGAACGGCGATCGCCCTCAAGACTGGACTTTTGTATCGTCGGGGTATGAGATCAACATGGACGAAGTGGAATAACATGATAGCGATGTGTTTGCATTGACCGATTCGGATTCGTTATATACCCGAAAGTGACCGATTCCAGACCCGCACATCCGCAAACAGGTGTGCGGGTTATTTTAACTGATGAAGGGATATGAAAACGTTCCCCCATCCGAAAGACGAATGGGGAAACAAAAACTACCGCAAATACATTGACCGATTCGAGTCGATATATACCCGTAAGTGACCTTTCAATTTAAAAACTCTCCGTGGCCGGTTTGTGATAGTATTTATTTAATAACGCACGAATTGATGAATTCGTATTCAAATTATATTTAGTTGGTACAATAATAAGTTGAGATAGTATAAAATAAGCACGGACTCAACCTATTGACACCTGAGGAATGCTACAACCCGATGAACAGATAGGAGAGCCCGTGCTGTTTTTGCACGATTCTCCTATCATCCCGTCCATCTTGTCTTGGTAGCATTTTCAGGTGTCGATGACAGGATTCGACAGCTATTCGCTGTTTTGCAAAGATACGAAAAATTATCCAACAGATACTTTGTGAATACGAAAAATACACATGATTCTGCAATACGGAGATCTGTCTTATGAAAACGCTTATTCATACCCGTATATACGCGTTGCTAACTCAAAATGAATCGAATCCGTCGGAATTAGCCCATGCATACGAAGAGTTTATCGAGACGATGACCGAGATGGTTGCTAATTTCGATAACCGGGATGATATTTTGAGAATACTGTATTACAGCCGGGTTGAATTCGACGTATTGTCCCATCCATCGTTTAATCGATATTCGAACAATGTTTTAAGGACGACGTTCATCTATAAAATCATGTATATTCTGGATTGCGAAATCAATATCGTCAGCAATAGTACGAAATATAGCTCGAACCAAGACTATTCGTTCCCTTTATCCTATCAGGACGGCGAGTTGCTGTGGACAGGGACGCAGCAAGAGCTGCTGGAGCTTGCCGTTGCCCTTCATAAAAACGGGATTATCATGTACGGCAACCGCAAGGCGCGTTTCATCGAGATCGTCCGTGCCTTGTCTTCTACATTCCATATCACGATCAACGATGTCTATGTCAAGAAAACCAGGATGCTTGACCGCAGCACGGCGGTCACACCTTTTCTGGATAAATTGAAAAAAGCCTATGAGCAAGTCGTCGAAAGACACCTGCGATAGAGAGAGCGGAGACCTGTCAAGGACGAGAAAATCAGAAAGTTTTTCTCCGTTTGCAAAATTTCAACAGTTTATTTTTCAGTTGATTATATTTTCATACTTTACAAAAAACTTTTTGATTTTTCCCGAGAGGCATCCGGAAAAGTGTACTTTTCAGTGATTTTGTATTATACATTTGCAGCAGAAAGCGACGCATAGTGCATCGCTGCATTCAAAATCCAAATAACATGAAAAACATCCTTTTAGCCGTTGCAGTCTTCGCTGCCGCATTCGTTTCCTGCAACAAGGAGACCGAAGTCGTACCTTCCCCCAATTCTTTCACCGATGGGGCACGTATCGCACTTACGCTTACCGATGATGCCGCCGACACCCGCTCCTTCTTCGATTCGACAGCCTCGGCCGAGGCATGAGAGTCTTCGTTGTCGTCACTGTCGATTTTCGTCTTCGATAATGCCGACAACTTCGTTATTCGCCGGGATTTAACATCCAGCGAGCTGGCCGCGAAATCGGCGACATTCTCCCTACCTAAATCTCTTGCCAGCACCCCCTGCTCATTCTACGCCATAGCGAACTACGACGCCTCGTCGGCCAAGACCCGCGCAGCCCTTACGGCCCTTGTGGAGAAGTCGGCCGCCGACTATAACGGCACCTTCGTCGAGGTGTCCACCGCAGCCAAACGTTCGGGCGGCTTCGTGATGTCGGGCATGAAATCGCAGACCGTCGGGGCCATGAACTCCACGACCAATGTCGGCATCACGCTCAAGCGCACTGTCGCTAAAGTAGCTCTTCAGACGACCATCGACCCGTCGTTCGCCGACAAATATGCCGGAACGCTTACCATCAACTCGGTAAAACTCTCCAAAGCCGCCTCGCAGTCGCTCGTCGTGGTCGGAACGCCGACACCCGGGCCCATGACCTTCAGCCACACGCAGACTCCCGCCACGGCTTCGGGAAAATGCAATGCGCTGTTCTACTGTTTCGAGAATGGAGCTTTGCCCGCGGGCAGCCGCGTTCTGCTGGAAATTAACGCCACATACGATTCGGACGGCAGCACCTCGACTACGGACGACCGCTCGGAGGTGACCTATTCGGTCGAGTTGACGGGTAAGGCCGCGGGCGAGATTCTCCGAAACGGCTACTACCGTGTCGCGGCCAATATCACGGGTCTTGTAGGTCAGGATTGCGCCGTATCGGTCACCGTCGCCGATTGGGAGACGCCCGTGACGCAGAACGTCGAGCTGGGGGCATAGCCCTCTTGTTTTGGCAGCTCCCGTCCCTCGCGGGCGGGAGCTTTTTTCAATCCCTTTTTCAGATTTTTCCGACTATGAAAAAATATCTGTTGATACTCGCTGTCATCCTGTTGCTGTGGGGCTGTATCGCCGAGGACAGGACAGAATGTACAAATCCCCGCGGTGTCTTTGTCAGCCTGACGGTACGGCCCGAAAGGATGTCCTCCGTAACCCGCTCTGCGGATGAAACGGCCATCCGCGACCTGAACCTCTACCTGTACGATGATAACGGCAATGTTGTCCTGCACCGTTACCAGACCTCTGCGACGCTGCGTTTCGAATGCCTACCGGGCAACTACCGGATCTGCATTGCCGCCAATCTGGGCCGCGATATGGGCGACAATCCGCTGTGGGAGGATTTCACCGTTACACACGCCGACAAGTACGATGTATTGCCTATGGCCTATGAGGGCGATATAACGATAATTCCCTCGGCAGACGGGATGCTGACGCTGCCTGCCGTCGAGGTACAGCGCTGCGTGTCGAAAATCTCCTATCACATTACCGTTGCTCCGGCCGTTGCCGACATCGAACTGCGCTCCGTGCAACTGTTCTCGGTACCGCGTTCTGTATCCGTGTTCGATATGGCGGCCGCACCGTCGGATGCTCCCGACGACTATACGGATTGTCCGGAGGTGGGACTTTCCGGACAACAGGCCGCAGACGACTGCTATCTGTTACCCAATATGCAGGGCATGGTGGCGGCCATTACCGACCAACGGCAGAAGCACCCGGAGAATGCCCCTGCGAATGCCTCGTATCTGCTGATCCGCGCCGTGCGCGGGTCGAAAATATTGGCTTATTATATTTACCTCGGAGGAAACAACACCTCGGATTTCAATGTCCGGGCCAACGCGCATTACCGGCTCAATATCTCGATCTTGGGCGACAGCGAGGTCGATACCCGCATTAGCTGCTATGCCGTCAATGTCCATGACACCTACGAAGAAAACTCGGTCGGCGGATATTGCACCTACAATCCGTTTCAGATGCTCGCTGTGGAGATCGACGGGAGTCCCGCACCCCTGACGCTTCGGGGACGTATCGGTGTCGCGCAGGGCAACGCCGGAGCGTTCTGTCTGAACGGCTCTCCCGTAGGCGAAGGCCGCGACCTTACGCTTCCGGAACAGCCCGGCCCCAATGTCTTCGGCGTGAACTACGCTCCGGGAATCTATACGACGGTCAATTCGCAGGTGGTCTATACCGTCACGGTCGAGGATGATGCGGGATTTGCACAGTCGTTCGACATCGGACACCGCTTCGCCAACCGTCTCGACGTATATATTCACCCCGCGACGGCTGAAAACGGAAACGGTACGGTAACCGTCGCCGGAGCGTTGTATGACGTTGAAACTTCTTCCCTGACGCACGACCGGGTCGTCCTGTGCCATGAGAAGGGGTGCACGCTGACTGCCGTACCCGAAGCCGGATACCGCTTCGAGGGATGGTATTCGGCAGCCGACTACAAGACACGGCTTTCGACCTCGGCTTCGTATGCCTATGTTCCGACCTCGCCCGAAGCCGCGATCTTCCCGAAATTCACGGTCAATACCCGGCCGCTCGACGACGGGGGCACGGCCAACTGCTATATCGCGCCGGAATTGAATACCTCCTATTCGTTCGACGCTACGACGATGGGCAACGGCCGTGCAACGACGAATATCGTCCCGAAGAGACTTGCGGGAGCCGAGGCGAAAGTCCTCTGGGAAACGGGCACGATCCGTGGCGCGATCGTCGAAAGCGCGGAGCTGACCGGCAACGGACGTATCGTCTTCCGAACCGGCATGACCTATGGCAACGCCGTGATCGGACTTCTCGACAGCCGCGGGGTATGCATATGGTCGTGGCATATCTGGTCGGTGGATTACGAGATCGAGGCCACGGCCCAGACCTACGCTTCGGGAGCCGTCTTTATGGATCGCAACCTCGGGGCCCTGGCTACGGACTGCACGCAGGCCGCTGCCAAAGGACTCTATTACCAGTGGGGCCGCAAAGATCCGTTTCCGTATCCGGCGCTGGCCACGGACGCCTACACGCAGGCTCCGACCGTCTATGCTCCGGGGTTCGAGTATGCTGAAAGCAATCCCCGAACCTCCGGAACCGAATCGCCTTACGACGTGATGACCCTCGAATGGGCCACGGCACATCCTACGACTTATATGGACGGGGTATTTTACGAGGATTGGGAAGAGTGGGCATCGGTCGCCGACTGGCTCTACGTCCATCACCCGAACCTCTGGGGCAACGTCACGACCGGGAAGAACAATATCAGCCGCACCAGCCATAAATCCATTTACGATCCATGCCCTCCGGGATGGAAAGTGCCCGGTGCCGAGGATTTTGCGGGAATAGAGCGGATAGGCGTATCGGCACCTTATTACGTTACAATCCGCTGTAACAGCACGCAGACGGCGAAAATACCCTTGGGCGGAACATTCTACGAAGGACGTTACGACCGCAACGGGTCGCTCGGAAGGCTCTACACGAACGCTCCGTATTATCTTCATTGGAGAGACTCGACCGGCGTGTTCCATGACGTAGCCTGCACCTCGATCCTATTCGATACGAGCAACTACCCGCCGTTCGTCAATACGACGGATTTTTACCGCTATGCCGCCAATCCGGTGCGCTGCATCCGGGAATAAAACCGAATTAACTTTCAACAATGAACAAACAACGAATCATACTGTTCCTGCTGCTGTCGGCGGCCTTGTGGGGGCTGCCCCGCAGGGCTTCGGCGCAGATCTTCGCCGTGAGGGCCAATGCCCTTGCGGCATGCAGCGCGACGCTGAACGTCGGGGCCGAAACGGCCCTGACGGACAACTGGTCGCTGGAGCTGTCCGGCTATTGGAATCCGGTGAATACCGCATCCCTCTCGATGAACTTCCACGCCGTACAGCTCGGCGGCCGCTACTGGTTCTACGAATCCTTCGTCGGGCACTTTCTCGGGCAGCACCTCACTTATGCCGACTACGACCTCGGAAGCCGGACAAAACGCTATAAGGGCAATGCCTACGGTCTTGGTGTCAGCTACGGATATGCGTGGATGCTCTCGAAACGATGGAATATCGCCCTCGAAGCCGGCATAGGGCTGTTCCATACCGAAGACACACGCCGCGACCCGACCGTCTCTGACTGGGAGGATGAATACATCTACCGTTACCGACGCTGGACGCTGGCGCCGACAAAACTGGAAGTCTCATTCTCTTATATCTTTTAGCCATGAAGATATGCAATAAGATATTGCAGATAGGTCTGCTGTCGGCAGCGCTCGGAAGCCTGTTCGGCTGCTCGGTAGCCGGACGGCTTCAGCGGCAGCAGGCGACGGCAGGTTTGGCGCAGCTTACCCGCGCCGAGCGGCAGGAGCGGCAGCAGGACTCCCGCCTGCAGGTCGTAAAACTCCAGCGTGACAGCAACACATTCTTTCTTGCACTCGTGGATACGCTTGCCGACGGAGAACGCGTGATGGCGCTTCAGATCGAGCAGGTGACGGTCGTGGCGAAGATGCGGTCTATTCCCGAACGCAACGGGCGCGTCGTGCTGGATTTCATCGTGACGCTGCCCAAGCAGTTGTTGGGCAAGAGCCGCAGCGTCGTAATCACACCGATACTTCACAAACCCGACGAATCCGTGGCGCTCGAAGATCTGATGATCCGCGGCGGACGGTTCTCGCTGCTGCAAGAGCGCGACTACTGGCAGTACGAAACCTATGTCGAACGCTTCCGCCCCGATACCGTGGGGCGTGAGGCGGCCTTCAACCGCTTCGTGAAGTTTCCCTATCCCGAAGACGTCCGGCTCGATTCACTGGTCGAAGGACGAAGCACCGTCACGTATTACTATTCCCAAGCAGTGAAAACCGACGAGACCTCGAAAAAGATGCTGGTAACGCTTCAGGGGCAGGTCTTGGCTGTGGACGACAGCGCCTACCGTCTGCCGCCGTCCGATACGTTGAGCTACGTCGTATCTTCGATGCTCTCCTTCGTAGATACCGTGCCGAGGTATCGCATCAAGGTCATCGACAAGTTCGTGACCGTCGAAGACCGCAACTACATTCAGTTCTTCGTGGGAGATACCCGCGTGGTCGATACGCTGGGCGACAACCGGCGGCAGTTGGACAAGATCGCCGGCCTGATGCGGCGGATCGTCGAACAGCAGGAGTTTTACGTCGATACCATCACGCTGACGGCAGCATCGTCTCCGGAAGGAGCCTACGCTTTCAACGACCGTCTTTCGCAAGGAAGGGCCGCGGCGCTCAAACGCTACCTCGTCCGCCGATACGGCAGAAGCATCGACACGATGCTCACCGTGCGGTGGGTGGCCGAAGACTGGGCGGAACTGACGAACCGCATCCGAACAGACCGGGAGATCGTAAACCGTGACGCCATTCTGGAGCTGATCGCCGCGGAGAAGAATCCCGACCGCAGGGAGCAGGCCATCCGGCTGCGGTTCCCGAAAGAGTATGCCTATATCCGTTCGGTGATCTATCCGCAGCTGCGGGCCGTGAATTTTCGCTACAGCCTGCGCCGCAAAGGGATGGTCAAGGACACGATACACACCACGGAGCTGGATACGGCCTATGCCCGCGGCGTGGAGCTGTTGCAGAAACGCAAATACGCCAAAGCCTTGTACATTCTCAACGACTACAACGACCGTAATACCGTCGTGGCGCATCTGTCGCTGGATCATAACGAGCGGGCGATGGAGCTGTTGGCAACGATGCCCAAGGATGCCGTGACGGAGTATCTGCGGGCCATCGCCTGCTCGCGGCTGGGACGCAAAGCGGAAGGCCGGGAGCATTTCCTCGAAGCATGCCGCTTGGACGGGCGTATGGAGTATCGGGGCAATCTCGATCCGGAGATTGCTGAACTCTTAAAACAATAGTCATGCGGATCGGACTGGTGGATGTGGACGGGCACAACTTCCCGAACATAGCGCTGATGAAACTTTCGGCATGGCACAAGTGCCGGGGCGATACGGTGGAGTTCGCCGATCCCGCGGCGAGGCGTTATGACAAGGTCTATATGTCGAAGGTCTTTACCTTTTCTCGGGATTGCACCGACCGTTACGATTGCGAGGTCGTGCGTGCCGGGACGGGTTACAGGGACTATGCGACGATTCTTCCCGAAGAGATCGAACATATATGCCCGGATTACTCGCTTTATGGGGTCAAAGAAGCCTATGGGTTTCTCACGCGCGGATGCGTGAACCGCTGTTCGTGGTGCGTCGTGCCCCATAAGGAAGGTGAAGTCCGGGCACACGCTGACATCGAAGAGTTTCTCGACGGGCATAAGCATGCTGTACTGCTCGACAACAATGTCTTGGCTTCGGAGTGGGGACTTATGCAGATCGAGAAGATCGTCCGCATGGATATCCGGGTAGATTTCAACCAAGGACTCGATGCCCGGCGTATCGCCCGCACACCGGAGATCGCTGCGCTGCTCGCACGGGTCAAATGGATACGTTTTCTGCGCATGGCCTACGACAGCCGTGCCATGCAGGACGACGTTCATAAAGCCATAGAACTCCTCCGTAAGCACGGCGTTCCGGCCCGGAGACTATTTTTCTATGTGCTGATAAGGGATGACACCGAAGATGCGCTCGGACGTATCCGGGAGCTGAAAGCGTTGGGGTGTCAGCCTTTCGCGCAGCCGTACCGGGATTTCGAACACGAGGGGAAACCCTCGTGGGAGCAATGGCGGCTGGCCTACTGGTGCAATCGCAAACCGCTGTTCCACTCCGTGGATTATGAGGAATACCGAAAAAAACGAACTTAACAATCGAACTTATGAACAGACTGAAAATCAAATATGCCGTCGCGTACGGCTTTCTTGCAACAACGGCGGTCGCGCTTATCGCATCGCTATTTACAGGCTGCCATGTCTACGAACATGAAGAGGTGGAAATTATCCGCTGCCCGGTGATCGAAGCCGATACGATCGACATTCCCGGCTGGGATAAGGAAATCGCAACCCCCGAATTTTAACCGCTGTCACGATGAAAAAACTGTTGATTTGGCTCCCGGGCATGCTTTCGATGCTCGCAGCCTGCACCGAAGCGGTAGAGATACCGGCTCGGGCGCCCGAAAAACAATCGCCCGTCAGGGTCGAACTGCATCTGACGACCGAGCAGCAGGCCGCCACCCGCGCAATGGACGAAAATTGCATTCGGGATGTAAATTTATACCTGTACGGAGATACAGAATATCATTTTTATTTCCCCTCCGTTTCCTCGCCGCTGGTGTTCAACGTCCTTCCCGGCAATTATCGGAGTTATGCGATTGCGAACGCCGGACAGGATCTGGGAGATAAAAATGCGTTCAAGATCCAGTTTTACGAAACAGCGGTAGACGTGATGGAGTCTTCGGACGCTATCCCGATGACGGATCGGGGAACATTGGCGGTCGATGGCGCTGGCCGGTGTACCCCCTCATCGCTTCGCGTAACGCGCAGTGCGGCGAAGATCGCCTATACCATCGAGGTCGCCGACGCCGTCGCACCGTCGCTCCGTCTTCGCTCTGTGCAGTTCTGCAATCTGCCGCTGACGATACGTCCCTTCGATTCGGGCAGTATTTCTTCGACGGTCGAGGCGAACTACTATGACGGCGAGGCGATGCCTGTCGGCAATGAACGGAGAACCGCGGGTACAGCGTATCTTTTCGAGAACTTGCAGGGCTCGGTAGACACGATCACCGACCAGAAGGACAAGTGCCCTGAAAATGCTCCGGCCTGTGCCACCTACCTGCGGATTCTCGCGGAACGGAGTGCGGACAAAGCCCTTGTCGAATACATCGTTTATCCGGGTGAAAATAACACGTCGGATTTCAATGTCCGCCGAAACACGTGGCATAATCTGGAGCTTGTTATCAGGGGCGAAAATGAGATCGACAACCGGGTTCTCGTCTACGACGGTCTGTATTACGGAACGGCGAACTGCCATATCTGCACCGGCGATCAGGTTACGTTCGATGTTACCCCGTATCGCACGTCTCGCAGCCGCAATTACGCCTATCTGGGAATCGAGGCGGGCGATGAATACGCTCCGGCATCCGCCGGGCTGCTGTGGCAGGACAACAAGATCGTGACGGGATTCACGCTTGCGGACAACCGTCTTACGGTGCGCACGAACGGTCAGCGGGGCAATGCGCTCGTCGCGGTGTACGATGCTGGCGGGACGATTCTCTGGAGCTGGCATATATGGTGCCTGCCCAACGATCGGCCGCAGGACGACCGGTATACGAACCGAGCGGGCGAACAGTTCCTTGTCATGGATCGGAATCTGGGAGCCATCGGTACGGATTTGAAAACCCGCTACGGACTGGTCTACACATGGGGGCGCAAAGATCCCTTTACGTCGAACGAGGTCTACAACGCCGCAGGACGTAAGGATCGGTTCATAAACCATTGGCCGACAATCTACACCTCGAACGGATCCGAAGCCAAAACATACGATCTGACCTATATGACCCGGCACCCGACGACGTATGTCTATACGGGGTGGTACGCCAAACTTTATACCTATTACGACAATGCCCTTTGGGGCGATCCCGCGCCTGTGGACACTTACGGTTGGGCGAGTGCGAAAAGCGTGTATGACCCCTGTCCCGAAGGGTACCGGCTGCCGAGCCGTTATACATGGACGGCTTTCGAGAATTACGTTTTTCCCGGAGAACCATATGTGGTCGGAGCGTTCGACAACGGCTATTGGTTCCAGCGCTTCAGGGGAGATACGAAGGGGACGTTTTATCCCGTACCGGTCGGGAACGACGATTTTCGGCTGGATCGTGACGGCGTTGCCGTCATGCTGACCGGAGCGGCGTCCGAACCGACATCCGCTACGCCGTATCCGACCGTCTATTTCAAATTCGAGATCAACAGCGGGTGGACGAACTTCGAAGGCGGAAAAGGCAAAGGGCTGGTGCGTTGTGTCAGGGAATAGATATTATTTCCGATTCTGTCTTGTAAAATCCTCTGAAATTTACCGTTCATGTCCCGAATCGCAGTTTTTTTAGACCGCCTCATGAGGCGCAAGGTTCCGGCGAGTGTTTTCGTTACGATGAATCCGCAGATGCAGGCCGTGCGTATCGCCGTCCGAGAAAACGGACGTCAGTCTTTCGAAGATTATATACGCGAACAGGTTGCCGCCTGCTCCCGTTCATCGGTCGTTCCCGACCACACGCTGCTGCATCTGACCTTTCCCGACAGCAAAGCGATTCCGTCGCGCCGAAGTACGACGAACGAGTATTTTTACGGGAAGCTGGCTCCGGCTTTTATCCGGCAGGATATACACCCCGAGCCGGCCGTTTCGCTCCGGGATGCGGCTTTCGCACTCTCGAAAGGTCTTTCGCCCCTCTCTCCGGCAGGGCGGCGGGAACAGCTGATGCGCGATTCCGAATACCGGAGATTTACGATGCATTGTGCCCGTACGGCGCCCGACGATGCACCGCTCTATCGGGCTGTAACCTCTTCGCAGGGAACTTATCTCTTCAGCGATACGCCCAAGGGCCGGCGGGCCATGTACTGCTATATGCAATACATGACGGATCGTTTCTTCGGAATGCGGACTGATGCAGATACGCTGAAAATCTATGAATTGAAACATTTGCCGCCCCGAATCGCCGCGATGGCGGACAAGTGTATCGACAAATTCGTGAAAAGCGATCTGAAAAGCGAGTATCCGGGACTGGAGAGATCCCGATACAGTTTTACCGAGGCGAAGTGGATTCCGACATCGGTACTTTCGGAAGGCGTATGTTCGGCAGCATATTCCATATCGCCGTGCTACGAGGACTTCGAGAGGTTCGTTGCCGGGAACCGGACACAGGTATCGTCAGGCAATCACGATCTCGCAACGCTGTTGTATATCGCGGAAAACGGGTACGCCGCATCTGTAGCCGACGACGGGTTGCATCGTTTCAGACATCGGGAGTTCTTCTCCGAGGTGGCGTCGAAACTCCGGGATTGCGACCGGGCGCGTATGGGAAACCGGCAATCGACGCACGACTTCGGGTACGGTGCCTTGCAGCAGCAGGCCCGTGAAATCGCAGCGGGTATTCTTCGCACGGAATACAACATTCAGAACGGGAGATTCCTGACGGAATACAAAGAGTCATCGCCGGATGCGAAACAGCATGTTTCCCTGCCCGGAACGGGCACCGTAACCAAAAGGCGGGAAACGGAACGCAGGCTGCGGCATTCCCGTCCTGTCAGCGGCAAACGTGCCGCAATAAAAATGTAACGAATATGCGGGAAGACCGGATACGAAGTATTTACCTGACGCTCGACTGAACGCTGCATGCCGTACGTTTCGCTGTCGGAACGAACGGCGAAGAGGGTTTCAGGCATCACATCTCCGAAGAGTTGAAAAAGACGACACCCGGACGGGCGCTTGAAAACCTGTTCTATCTGCAATACGATCTGCCTCCGGAAGCATCCTTCCATGCGACGACGGAAGAAGCGAAGCGGCCCGATGAACTATACATGCGGAAATTATTGCCGGAATTGATTCGTCTGAAGTTACAGCCCCGTCATGTCGTGGCGAATGACGAGGCGTATTATGCGGTGATGAAAGGTGTATCGCTCTTTACGCCGGAAGCAGAAAAGCTGATGCTGACGGAGGATTACTTTTCGGCACGACGGCAAATCCGGCTGTGTGCACCGGATTTGAAACGACGAAATGAAACACGACGGCATCCGATGCCGGTGCTTAAATTATACTAAATACTAATTCATAAAACATTCGACTTATGGAAGTAACCATGATGGAACACGATGCCTATCTGGAACTGAGAAGGCGTCTGTGCGGCCTGTCGGTCGCCGTAACGGAATTGTATCGTAAGGTAGCTCCGCCCACACGGGAGAAATGGCTCAGCACGCAGGAAGTATGCGAGGCGCTGCATATCTCGCAGCGGGCTTTGCAGAATTACCGCGATCGGGGAATCATCCCATATTCCACGATAGGTTCCAAATTCTATTACCGGGAGACCGACGTCGAACGCGTCATCCGCGAAGCTCTGATCCGCAGATAGTATGTCGGACATTATTACGAAGCGATCCGAAGAGTTCAAGGAACTGACGGATTGGATGGTGCAAACCACGCGCGAGATCGAAACGGCCATGAAACATTTGCGGCCGACGATCGGTCAGGAGCATTATCTGACCGGAGATGAGATTTGCAGACGCTTCCATGTGTGCAAACGGACGTTGCAGACCTTGCGGGATACGAAAGCGATTCCCTATACGACGCTCGGCGGGAAAATCCTCTATCCCGAATCCGGTATCTTCGAGGTGCTGAAGAAAAACTACCGCGACTTCCGGCCCTGGAATAAGTAAACGAACGGCGACCAGACTGATCTGGTCGCCGTTCGTTTAGGGTTAAGCCTCTTTGGAAAGCAGCCGGGTCGTAGGCTGTGTGAGTTCATACAGATTGCCGATGCGCTGCGTAAGAAGACGTACGTCTTCCTTCATCTTGTTGGCGGTTAATTTGGCGTAGATTTGAGTCGTCGTAATCTGCTTATGTCCGAGCATTTCCGAAACGGTTTCGATAGGTACTCCTTTCTCCAACGTGACCGTCGTTCCGAATGTATGCCGACCGATGTGCGTCGATAGGTTTTTGGTAATGCCGCATTTTTGGGCAATACGTTTTATCGTTGTACACATACTTTTCCGATCTTTCACGGGAAAGACCCGCGTTTCGTCGATTTTACCCGGATACCCCCTATATCGTTCGATAAGCTCTTGCGCAATGGGCAGCAACATGATGTGATAAGGCGTACCGGTCTTCTGACGGCGATTGTAGATATATTGTTCTCCCGTCGGAGTTGTTACGATATGATCGTAAGTCAGATTCTTCAGATCTATATAAGCCAGTCCGGTGAAACAACAGAAAATAAACATATCCCGCACGGCCCGCTGCCGATGATAACGCAATTCTATATCCATAAGCCGTTGTATTTCTTCGTCGGACAGGAACATGCGGGGCTTATAATCCGGTGCACATTTGAACGCCAGAAAGGGATGACGGTCTATCCAGCCTTGCTCAACGGCTACATATAAAACACACTTCAACGTCTGGGTGCGTTTGAAAGCCGTTGTCTTGCCGCAATGTCCGTCTGAGAGCATCCATGCGTAATATCTTTCGATGAACGTGACATCCAACTCCTTCAAAGTCACATCTTCCAGTTTTTTCAGAACCAGATACCGCATCAGGCAACGGCGTTCTTCCATCAGCCTATCGTAAGTACGTTGCGCTCTGTCACGTCCGATTCTCGCTTTTATAGAATCGGCATGGTAGTCGAAAGCTGCGATAAGCGTTTTATATCGGTCGCCGAAACCATGGTAAGCATTCTTGACCTTATTGGCCGTGACATACGCATCACGGTCACTGATCGACTGATAGTGTTTGGCAATTTGAGCTTTGATGTTTTCAAGCATCTGGTGAATTTCGCGCGAAAGCGTATTTCGTTGCGATTTCAGATAATTGGTTTTCTCATCCCATAGCGCCGGGTCGATATTCAACTTGCAACTGAAACCGGCTTGCGTGCCGTTAACCGTGATGCGGCCCATGACCGGAACTTTCCCGTCTTTCGAGATTTTATCCTTTTTCAGATAAAACAGAACTTTGAACGTGCTTTTCATAACTCAACAATTTTTAATGTGACAAAGGTATCGGTTGTTGAGTTCTCAAGAATTACGTATATTTGCGCAAGAATTTGTAATTCAGTAGCATATATGCTATTGTAAAGCAATTCGACGGGGTTACGATTTGGTAACGAAACTCCCGTCGAATTCTACTTTTAATAGCCTTTGCATCCGAAATCCGTGTAAATAACGGAATTTTAATATATTGATTTTCCGTTATTTACATTTTGCCTATTCCAATTATAAAAAAACACTCATCGTATAATCCCGGAAGGCTTTTCTGTCGACATTGCGGCAATGCCGCTCAATAAAAAGCCGGATACCTGCGTATCCGGCTTTTTATTATGAAACAGGCTGTGCTATTTGCCGGTCGCCTGTTCGCGGCTGTTGCCGGGGTAGACCCTCACCAGAACGACGCCGTGAGGCGCAACGGCCGTTTCGAACTTGTCGGTGCACTCCGTGAGGTCCTTCTGCCGCCACAGGTCGCGCACGGTCTGCCTGCCGCGCAGACCCAGCATGCGGAGCGTGAAGTTCATCTTCACGGTCTGCCAGCCCCGGTTGAAAAGCCCGACGGCCATCGAGCCGTCTTCGAGGTGCTTGACGTAGATCACCTGGTCGCCCTGCTGCCAGACGGGAACGGCCTGCAGGCCCAGCGGGTCCTGGTTGACGTCGATCACTTCGTCGTTGGTCAGCAGGCTCCGTGTGAAGTCGTCCATCTGCGCCATGTCACAGCCGATCAGCAGCGGCGCGGCCAGCAGCGACCAGAGGCTGATGTGCGTATACTGCTCGTCGGCCGTGAGCTGCGTGTAGTGGAGTTTCGGGCCCCAGCCCACCATGCCTATGACCAGCATGTCGGGGTCGGCCCAGTGGCCCGGGCGGTTGAAGGGCAGCCAGCGGTCCTGGCTGAACCCGATGCTGCTGATGCTCTCCCACGTGTCGCGGATGTCGCCCGTCGTGCGCCAGCAGTTGGAGTACCGCATCCACTGCGGGGCGTCGCCGTAGGGTGCGCTGTTCGAGAGGCTGTAAACGACGTCGCGGTCGAGCGTCCGAAGGGCGTCGTGCATCTCCTTGACGTGGTAATAGTCGAGCGGATTCCAGTCGTACTTGAGGTAGTCGATGCCCCATTCGCCCCATTGCTTCACGTCGGCCTCCACGAAGGAGTAAGGGCCGAGGTGCCAGACTTCGGTCCGGTCCTTCCAGTAGTTGCCGCCCTCTTTCTGATAACGGTAATGCTCGTTGTGCCGGCCTTTTTTGATCCACTCGTTGACGCCGTCGGGGTTGTCCGAGTAGCTGCCGATATGCGCCGCATAGGTCCCGATCCACGGCGTGGAGTAGATGCCCACCCGCAGGCCCATGTCGTGAATCTCGCGTACAAGGCCCTTCATGTCGGGGAATTTCGTGTTCGGCTGGATCGCGTTGTGTTTGCCGCCGCGTTTGCCCTGCCATCCGTCGTCGATGTTGATGTAGGACCAGCCGTGGTCGGCGAGTCCGCTTTCGACCATCGCGCGCGCCGACGAGAGCACCTGCTCCTGCGTGACGTCGCGCGCCCAGCAGTTCCAGCTGTTCCAGCCCATCGGCGGAGTGAGCGCGATTTCGTCGCCCACGACGATCTTCAGGTTGCGCTCGCAGCTGCCCGGCGCATTTGCGGCTTTCAGGTGCACGGTATATTCGCCCGGAGCGGTTACGCGTCCCGTGATCCGTCCGGTTTCGGGGTCGAGTTTCAGCCCTTTGGGAAGCCCCTCGGCCGAGAAAGTCATCGGACGGACGCCCGTCGCGGCGATCGTGTAGAGGAATTCCGAACCCGGGCGGACGCCGAAGACGCGGGCGCCGTTGATGCGCGGGGTGTCGGCGGGTTTCGGGGTCAGGATGTATTTCGACATGTCGGGCGCGCTTTGCGCCGCAGCCTGCCCGGCCGCCGCCCCGCCGCAGAGTGCGGTCAGGGCGAGGGTCGTCAGGTAAAGCAGAATCGGTTGTTTCATCGGGTTGGAAAAATTGGAATTTATGCTTATTCGGGCATTTTTGCCAGAATAGGTTTGAATTCGGTAATCGAAACATTCGTGCCGCGGTTACTTTCGGTAACGTTCAGGCGGATGTAGCGGCCCTTATACGTCCATTGCTCCTGTGCGATGGTAAGGCTGGTCGATGTGTTGGTCTTGTCGCCGAAGTCGAAGTCTTGGGCTTTCGTCCAGTTCTTGCCGTCGTCCGAAAGCTCGATGTAACCGGCCTTGAGGTCCGTAACATATTTGTCCGAACGGCGGCCGATCGTTGCACCGCACCAGTAGTAGGTGCCGCCCATGTCCCAGGACGTGTTTACCGGGAGCTTGCCCTGGTCGCCGACGCCGTTGCTGCTGTAACGGTTCTCCCAGCGGGTCGAGAGGTCGTCGTCGATCATGCGTGCGGGGTCGCCGCCGTTTTGGTAGGAGCTGCACGAAACGAGATTCCACTTGCTGCGGCTGTCGTAGATCGGGAGCAGCGAGATGTGGTAAAGCACCGTGTTCTTCTCGCCGATCTTGAATTTCGAATTGCTCTTGAGCCTTACGGCCAGCGTGTAGTAACGGTCTGCCGTCAGATTCGATTTGTCGATGTCGATGGTCGAAACCGCTTTGTTCGAGCCGGCTTTCAGGTCGGCTCCCGTGAAGGTGTAGGCGCTTTCGGGCAGCGGGATGTATTGCGTGCCGTGCTCGGCGTTATAGGCCGCGAGCACTGCATCGCCGTGTTCGTATTCCATCTCGGAATCCCACTTGTTGTTGAACTCGGTGTAGGCTGTGAATTCGAGCGTATTGGCGTCGGTGGCGCTCAAGTCGCTTTCCACGACACCGGCGTTCTCGGCCAGCACCTCGGTCTCCTGCATCCGGGGATTGATCAGGATGGTGTTCAGCTTCTCGTTGATCTCGGTTCCCGTGGCCGTGAGCCGCAGCGGAAGGACGTAGTCGTTCATGTAGGGCAGCGCCATGATCCCCTTGCAGTCGAGGCGGACGGTGAGGGTGGCGCGGCGGCCTTCGGCCGTGATCGAACCGGTGTCCTTGACGATCTGGTAGTACTCTTCGCCGAGCAGCGTGTAGGAGGAGCCGTTCGCGGCGTTGAGCGCCTCGACGGCATCGGGGTCGGGTACGACCTTCACCTCCGACGGCTGTCCGAAGTAGCCGCTGCTGTAAGCGTAAATGTTGTAGTCGATCGTCTCCTCCACGTCGTAATAGATTGCGTTCTGCACGCCGTTGTTGACGATGTAGACGCGCGGGTCGGTCAGGTTGTCGTTGCGGTGGTCTTTTTCGCAGGCGGTCAGCAGCAGCACGCCTGCGAAGGGTATCAATATGTTTTTCAGTTTCATAATTATCCGGATTAGAGGGGTTTACCAGCCGTAGTTCTGCGTGCATTTCACACGGTCGAGTTCTTCCTGGGAAATCGGGAAGAGGTAGCAGCGCTTGGTGAAGACGCGGTTGCCGTCGCGGCCGCCGTCGTATTTGCAGATGACGCGCTGCCAGAATTCGCCGTTCGCCTTGTGGTCTTTGGCCGAGATGTTCATGCCGTAGACCGGCATGTTGTTGTCCGTCTCGGCCGTCATCCAGGTCCGCGTGTCGAAATAGCGCAGGTTTTCGAAGCACAGCTCGACCTGGCGTTCGCGGCGGATCAGTTCGCGCATCCTGGTCTGGTCGCCGGCGGCGTCGGGATAGACCTCCTCGATGTCGGGAACGCCGGCGCGTTTGCGGATCATGTTCAGGTAGAGCGTGATGTCCGCATTCGACGGATCGTACTCGTTAAGCGCCTCGACGTAGTTGAGCAGGATCTCCGCATAGCGGAATACGGGGAAATCCAGGTAGCCATAGTTGCCGGTGGAGGTGTCGATCGACGGGTTGGTGAACTTATGCGCCAGATAACCCGTCGGCGGATAGTTGTGCGATTTTCCCGGACCCGAATTGCCGTTGAAATAGAACTGGACGTTGGCTGTTTTCTTGTTGCTTCCGTGCCAGGTCATGCCGCTCCAGAACACGTTGACGTAGAAGCGCGGTTCGCGGTTCTGGTACATTTTGAACGTCTCCAGTTCGTCGCCGTAGATCGGGTGCTTGAACTTCGAGAATCCGCTTTCGCTGTAACCTGCGTCGGGGTCGATGATCGGCCGCGTCTGGTCGCCGTCGGTGTAGCCCGTGATGGGGTAGCGGCCGTTGGCCATGGCGAACGCGTCGACCTGTTTCTGGGTTACGCCGTAGCCGCCGTAGGCCGTTCCGCCGACACTCGGGGGCGTGGTGACTATACGCCACTGGTAGCCGCTGGCGATGCGCGTGTAGATCTTCTCCGTAGCGCCGGTCCCGGAACCTACCGACGTGAAGAGCGTGTTGAAGCTGGCGTAGGGGTCCGTGCCGTCGGCGCCGACCAGCGAGTAGAGGTTCAGGTTCATAACGTCTTTGGCGGCCTGGGCTGCCAGCTCCCATTTCTTTTCGTCGTACTGGGTCGGGAACAGGTGGTCGCCGTTTTTGTTGACGATACCCTTGTAGAGTTCGTTGCCGTTGAAGAGCTTGCGGGCCGAGTAGAGCAGCAGGCGGGCGCGTGCTGCCAGGGCGGCGCCTTTCGTGGCACGGCCGTAGTAGATGTCGGGCCAGCTGTCGGGCAGCCCCTTGGCGGCTTCCCAAAGCTCGTTCGCGACGTAGTTGACGCACTCGTCCCAGGTGTTGCGCTCGCGCTGGTCGAGTCCGCTCTGCGTGAAGTCCACCGGATCGTCGCCGATGAGGAAGACGGGACCGTAGACGGGCAGCATCATGGCGTAGAAATGCGCGCGCAGGAAGCGGGCCTCGTTGTAGTAGTAGCCCTTGTCGACATCGTTCAGTTCCTCCGGAGGGCACTTGTGGACGTTCTGCATGAAGTAGTTGGCTTCGCGGATGCCCTTATAGGGCGTGTTGTAGGTGTCGTCGCGGTAGATGAGTAGCGATGGGTTCCACGAGTTGTAGTTGATCTGGGTGTAGGCCCGGTCCAGGTAGGCGAACGAGGTCTCGTCCGAGCTGGCCTCCCAGGGGATGTCGTTGCTGTTCGACACGCAGGCGGGAGCTTCGTAATCCGGCTGGTAGGAGTAGATGTTGGTCAGGTATTGGAGCGTGGTCTTCTGCTTTTTGAATATGTTGTCCGAAGTCAGCGGCTCGTCGGGCTGGCGGTCGAGGTATGAGTCGCAGGAAGCGAGCATGGCTCCGGCTGTCAGGAACAGGGCGAATGTTTTAATCGTGTTTTTCATGGTTGTTGCCGGTTAGGGGTTAGAAACCGATCGTGAGACCGAGGTTGATGATCCGGTTGTTCGGGTAGTTGGTGGCTCCGGTTTGCAGGTCGGGGTCCCACAGCTTGAAGGGGCTGAACGTGAATAGGTTCACACCCGAGAGGTAGACGCGCAGGCTCTGCATGGCGATCTTGTTGGCGATGCGTTTGGGCAGCGTGTAGCCGAGCTCGAGGTTCTTCAGGCGCAGGTAACGTCCGTTGGCCATCCAGAAGGTCGACAGCTGGTTGTTGTTGTCGATGGCGCCGGTCGTCATGCGCGGGTATTTGGCGCCGGGGTTCTCCGGAGTCCAGGTGTTGCCGTAGAGGTCGGCGAATACGCTCGACTCCTTGAGGTTGCGGCCGACGAACGCCTGCGTCTGGTCGGTGAGGGTCGAGAAGCTGACATGCGCCACGCCCTGGAAGAATGCCGACAGGTCGAATGCCTTCCATTGCAGCGAGAAGCCGAATCCGTAAACGATCTCGGGGATGTCCGAGTAGCCGATGGGCTTCGTGTCGTAGTTGTCGACGATGCCGTCGCCGTTGAGGTCGAGGTATTTGATGTCGCCCGGTTTCACCTCGCCGAAACTCTGTTTGGCCCACGAGTCGATGTCTTCCTGATCCTGGAAGAGTCCGGCGGCCACCAGGCCGAATTTCTGCCACTGCATCTGGCCGCTGTGGTTCATGTAGGTATAGGCGTAATCAGGCTCGTCCTGGTCCATGATCCGGTTGCGTGCGTAGGTGAAATTGCCGCGCACGGTGAGGTGGAGGTCCTTGCCGAGCGGTTGGTGGTATTCGAGCGAGGCGTCGATGCCGCTGTTGCGCATCTTGCCGATGTTCACCCAGGGTTTGGTGCTCAGACCCACGTACATGGGGATGGATTTGCGCTGGAGGAAGATGCCCTCGCGGTTTTCCTTGAAATAATCCACCGATATGTTCAACTGGTTGAAGAACGAGAGGTCGGCGCCGAGATTGAGCTTCTTGGCCTTTTCCCAGCCTACGTTGGGGTTCGGGAATTCGCCGAGGCGGACCGAGGTGTACTGGCTGGGCGTCGTGCCGAAATAGTATTTGCCGCCGCCGATCACGGTTTCGTTGTAGATGAAACGGCGGTCGCCGCCGATCTGGTCGTTGCCCACCAGACCGTAGGAGGCTTTGAGCTTGACCATGCTGACCACGTCGCGGATCGGCTCGAAGAATTTTTCGTTCGAGACGACATAACCCAAGGCGATCGACGGGAAGAAACCGAAGCGGTGGTTGGGCGAGAAGTTCTCCGAGCCGTTGTAGCCGAAGTTACCCTCGACGAAGTAGCGGTTGTCGTAGTTGTAGGTGATACGGCCCGCAATGCCCTGATGGCGGTAGGGAAGCGCTTTTTCCGAGTTGTTGGCGCTTTCGCCCACGTAGTTCTTCTGCGACTGCTGGAAGAGGAACATGGCCGATAGGTCGTGCTTGCCGAAGGTGCGTGCCCAGTTGGCCACGGCTTCGAAGTAGACCGAACGGTAGCCTTTGTTGGTCTGCTTGTAGGAGAGGTTCTCCTCGCCGATCTGCGTCTGGTTGAATTCGAGTTCGCCCGCTTCGTTGCGGCCGGTGGCCAGCCATTGGGGCGAGGTTTTCGTGCGGCTCAGGTTGTTCTCGTTCTTGGCGTCGAACGAACCCTTGATCGAAACGGTAAGGCCCTTGGTCACCCAGTCGCCCAGGTCCTGCGTCAGCACGAACAGCGACTGCGCCGTGTTGTAGAAGATTTCGCGGTAACCGGTCTGCGTCAGCAGCGCATAGGGGTTCTCGCCCTGTCCCGACGCCGGGCCGGCCAGGTAGCCGTTCGAATAGACGTCCGGGAAGGCGTTGGCTGCGGTCTTGAGCGCATAGCCCCAGATGCCGTTGGCGCCGGTGGCGCTCGAGCCCGGTTCGTTCTTGCGTTCGAACGTGGTGGCCAGATTGACGTTGAGCTTGGTGTATTTGTGGAGCTGGACCTCGACGTTCGACCGGAAGTTGAACCGACGGTAGAAGACCGACGTGTTGTACTCCTTCATGTTGTCGGCCTTGAACAGGCCGTCCTCGTTGTAGAAGCCGCCCGAGATGTAGTATTTGGCCGTCGAGCCGCCGCCCGAGATGTTGACGTTGACGCGCTGGTTGAACGAGTAGTCCTTGTAGAGCCGATCCACCCAGTCGATGTTGGGGTGCAGGTCGGGGTCCGAACCGTCGCGGAACGTCTGGATGTCCTTCTTCGAGTAGAAGTCGTATCCGGCCGCCGCATTGTACATCTCGGCGAACTGGACGGCGTCGATCATGTCGGGAATCTTGGTCGGCTGCACCATGCCGGCCTCGAACTTGATGTTGATCTGCGGCTTGCCTACGATACCTCCGCGGGTGGTGACCAGCACGACGCCGTTGGCGCCGCGTACGCCGTAGACGGCGGTCGCCGCGGCGTCCTTGAGGATCGAGAACTCCTTGATGTCCTCGATGTCCACCAGGTCGAGGTCGCGCTCGATGCCGTCGACCAGCACCAGCGGCGACTTGTTCGAGCCGAAGGTGCTGATGCCGCGGATCCAGAAGGTCGACGAGGCGCCCGGTTCGCCCGAACGCTGTACGGAGATGACGCCCGCGAGTTGTCCGGCCAGGTTGTTCGAAATCTTGCCCGTGGGCATCTTGATGTCGTTGACCGGAACGGAGGCTATCGAGCCGATGATGCTGGCCTTTTTCTGGGCGCCGTAGCCGACGACGACGACCTCTTCGAGGTTGTTGTCCGGCGAAAGGGAGATCACTTTCGGAATGCGGTCGATCGGGAACTCCTGCGTCTGGTAACCGACGTAGGAGACGGTCACGAAGCCGAAGTTGCCGGAGAACGAATAGTCGAACGAACCGTCCGATGCGGTGCTCGTGCCGAGTGCCGAATCCTTGATCCAGATCGTGGCGCCGATGATCGGCTGCCGGGTCGCGGCGTCGAGCACCTGGCCCGCGATGTGCTGTTTTCGCGGCGCGGCCGGAGCCGGGGCTGCGGATGCGGGGCTTTGTGCCTCCGCACGGGTCAGGATGATGTTGTTCTGACGGATGATGTAGGTGATGCCGGTTCCGCGCAGGGCTTCGTCGAGCAGCTGGGAAACCGATTTCGTCGATTTGGCGATTTTTACGGGGACGTTGTCCGCCAGGTTGCCCTGGTAGGAGATCCGGTAGGAGGTCTGCGATTCGATCTCCTGAATCAGCCCTTTTAGGCTGGTTACGTTTTCAACGCGGACCGAAGTCTGCTGGGGCGACGGCGCCGCCTGCATTTCCCCCCCCCCCACGGAATAAGGAGTGTCAGGCATGCTGCCAGTAGATACCAGGCATGCCGCATACGGAGTAACTTTTGTTTCATAGAGGTTTGGTTAAGATTGGATTATTTGTGAATGGTGATTTTTTCGCCGTTGCGGTTGAAACGGGTGTTCGTCGAAAGCGTCAGCACTTCGAGGATATGGTCGATCGGCATGTTGAAGTCGAGCGTTCCGGTAAACTGGATGTTTTTGAGCGCCTCGCTGCGGAAGGCGACGCCGATGCCGTAGAAATCCTCGATCACCCCGGCGATTTGCGCCAGGTCGACGTGGCGGAACGTGCGCAGCCGCGCGGCCAGCTCCGCCTCCACGTTGACCGTTTGCAGCGTTAGGTCGTTGTCCGTGGGGTTGTAGGAGACTTTCTGCCCCGGGTGCAGAGCCACGACGTGGTCCGCGGCGCGGAAATCGACGGCTCCCTCGACCAGTACGGTTTCGACGTCGGAGCTGTCGTCGTAGGCTTTCAGGTTGAATTTGGTTCCGCGGACCACGACTTCGGCGTCGTGGACCGTGGTGACGGTGAACGGCGCGCCGTTGCGCTTGCTGACTTCGAAAAAGGCTTCGCCGGTGAGGTGCACCGTGCGGTTCCCGTCGTCGAACGAGGCCGGATAGTTGAGCTGCGAACTGCGGGTGAGCCGGATGACGGAGCCGTCGGGCAGCGTCACCGAGCAGTCGCTGCGCTCGGCGCTGACCGTGCAGATGCGGTCGTCCGGCCGGTTCTGGTAGAGATACATGCCTGCGACGATCACGCCCGCGACGAGGATGGCGGCGTAGCGCGCCGCGATCTGCCGCCATTGGGGCCTTGTTTTCGTGCGGCGCAGTTCGATGCGCCGCTGCAACGATCTGAAGGACTGGTCGGTGTTGACCGACGCGGCGGCACGGAGCCGGTCTCCGGCGAAGAGCACGAAGTAGAGCGCTTCGAGCCGGCGGCGGTTCTCCTCCGAGGTGTCGTACCAGTTTTCGATCTCGCGGTTGGCGGGTTCGTCGAGTTTCCCTTCGAGAAATTCGGTCAGCAGGTTGTCGTCGATCTCTTTCATAAGTTCGGTTTCTAACAGTAATACGATTTTGGGGAAATAGTTACTAAACGAAAACCCGATTTTTTTTCGGGCTTTCGTTTTTATTGCATATGGTCGGTTGCAGGGGGCAGGGGTTTCAGTTGTTTCCGGGCATTTCGAAAAACAGCGCGATCAGCGGCAGGTAGTCCTTCAGCGCGACGCCGAGGACTTTGAGCGCCTGGCCGATATGGTAGTTGACGGTCTGGGGCGACACCTCCATCTCGGCGGCGATCTGCTGGTGGGTCATGCCCTGGAAGCGGCTCATCTCGAAGATGCGCCGGGTCTGCTCGGGGAGTTGGGCGAGCGCCTCGCGGTAGAGCCGTGCGAGTTCCGTGCCGAGGTAGAAGTCCGGGGAGTCGAACTGGTCGGCGAATCTCTTTTCCAACTGCTGGTGGACGCGTGAATGGACCTTCTGGCTGGTGATGCGGTCCAGCGACTTGTTGCGGACGATCATAAACAGAAGTCCTTTCAGCGAAAGTTCCTCCATCAGGCGGTCCCGGTTTTCCCAAATGTACAGCATCGTGTCCTGTACGATGTCCTCCGCCACGGGGAGGGATACCCAGCGCGAAGCGAAGCTGCACAATCCCTTGTAATAGAATCGGTAGCACGCTTCGAAACACTGCCGGTCCCCGGCGTTGAGCCGTCGGATGACCAGTCGGTTGTCGAGGATGTCGTATTTGGTGTTCAGGGACATAAACCGTCGTATCTCGCGTAATTGAAAGGTTAAAATTACAATTTTTTCCGGAAAACGGGCCGGATTCCCGAAAAAAGGGCCACCTTTGCAGTAAAATGGAACCGGGCTGCCGGGAAGTCCGCGCCCCGGGATCGTCGTTTTACATCGCTTATGAATACCGTCTGGATCGTACTGCCTGTATTGATCGCGCTGATGTTTCAGCTCGGCATCGAACTCGACCGGCAGGCCTTCGCCGGTGTGGCCCGCCGTCCGGCGGCCGTTGTCGCGGGGCTGCTGGGCCAATTGGCGCTGCTGCCGCTCATCGCCTTCGGCGTGGGGCTGGCCTTCCGCCTGCCGCCCGTCTATTTTCTGGGACTGCTGCTCGTCGCCTGCTGTCCGGGAGGCAGTTCGTCGAACGTCTTTTCGATGCTGGCCAAGGGCGACGTGGCCCTTTCGGTGACGCTGACCGCTTTGAGCAGCCTCATCACGCTCTTCACGATTCCGCTGGTGATGGGTTTCGCCGCGCGTTTCGTCGCGGTGCATGCCGGTGCGGCCATCGAACTTCCGGTCGGGAAACTGCTGGTGCAGAACATCGTCCTGCTGTTCCTGCCGATGATCTGCGGGGCGCTTTTCAGGCATTGGCGGCCCCGGGCGGCACGGCGTGTGCACGAGCTGCTGGGGCGTGTGGCCTTCCCGGCCCTGATGCTACTGGCGGCGGTGTTCTTCGTGCAGTACGCCTCGACGATTCTGGAGAATCTCGGCGTGCTGGGTCTGGCCGCGGGTGCGCTGATCCTGCTGGCGATGGCGGGCGGATCGCTGCTGGCCCGCCTGTTCCGGCTCCGGCGGGCGGTGCGCCGCACGATCGTCATCGAGGTCGGGATGCAGAACGCTGCGCAGGCGATCGCCGTCGCCACCTCGCCGCTGATCTTCGACAGCGGTGAAATGGCCGTCCCGGCCATCGTCTACGCCCTCGTGATGAACGTGGTTCTGCTCTCGTACCTGAAACTGCTGCCGAAATGTACCGATGAAACGGCGTCGGAAGGCGCTTGACCGAGTATCTTTGCCGTATGAAATTCCTGAAAGTCGCTGTTTTGTTTTTCGGCCTGGCCGCGGCGTTTGCCGTGCGGGCGCAGGGCGGGACCTATCCCGTCAGCGGGCGGGTGATCGACCGTTTGAGCCGCCGCCCCGTGGCCTATGCCGCCGTGGTGCTGGCCGGGCAGGAGCAGAAGGGAGCCTCGACCGACTCGCTGGGGAGGTTCCGCATCGAGCGCGTGAAGCCGGGCATCTGGCGGCTGGCGGTCTCGTCGGTGGGCTACAAGAGCCTCACGACGCCCGAATACATGGTCTCGGCCGCCACGCCCTTTATCGAAGTCGAGCTGGAGGAGGATGCCGCGCAGCTGGAGGCCGTGACGGTCCGTCCGTCGCCGTTCCGCGTCACGGCGGAGAGTCCCGTAAGTTTGAAGGTGATCGGCCTGCGGGAGATCGAGAAAAGCCCCGGCTCGAACCGCGACGTGTCGCGCATCGTGCGCTCGTATCCCGGCGTGGCCTTCTCGCCCGTGGGGTATCGCAACGATTTGATCGTGCGCGGCGGCGGGCCTGCGGAGAACAAGTTCTACATGGACGGGATCGAAATCCCGAACATCAACCATTTCGCCACGCAGGGGGCGACGGGCGGTCCGGTGAGCATCGTCAACGCCGACCTCGTGCGCGAAATCAGTTTTTATACGGGAGCCTTTCCCGCCGACCGGGCCGGGGCGTTGAGTTCCGTGCTGGACTTCAGTCTCCGCGACGGCAATGCCGAAAAGCAGACCTTCAAAGCGACGTTGGGCGCCTCGGAAGTGGGGTTGAGCGGCAGCGGGCACATCGGCGGCAAGACGACTTATCTGTTTTCCATCCGCCAGTCCTACCTGCAACTGCTGTTCAAACTGCTGGGGCTGCCCTTCCTGCCCAACTACATCGACGGGCAGGCGAAAGTCAAGACACGCCTTTCGGAGCGCGACGAGCTGACGGTGCTGGCCCTTGCGGGATTCGACAACATGCGTCTCAACGTCGACGAGAAGGGCGAGGACGCCGAATACCTGTTGAGCTACCTGCCCCGCATCCGGCAGGAGACCTTCACGGTGGGGGCTTCGTGGCGTCACTATGCGGGCCGCCACGTGCAGACCGTGACCTTGAGCCACAACTACCTGAACAACCGCAACCTGAAATACCTGCGCAACGATGATTCGTCGGAGGACAACCTGACGCTCCGGCTGCGCTCCGTGGAGCAGAAGACCACGCTCCGGGCCGAGAACCGCACCTATCTGGGCCGCTGGACCGTCCGCGAGGGCGTCGAGGTGAATTATTCCGACTACACGAACCGCACGCTGCAACGGCTCTATACCGACAGGACGCAGTTGTCGGACTACCGGACCCGGCTGGGAATCGTCGGCTGGGGGCTGTTCGCCGGGGCCGAATACGCCTCGGCCGACAAGCGGTTCACCGCCTCGGCGGGCCTGCGCGCCGACGGGTGCGACTACTCGGGACGTATGGCGCGGGTGTGGCGCCAGCTGTCGCCCCGGGCTTCGGTCTCCTATGCGGTAGGTCCCGGCTGGTCGGTGAGCGGCAGCGCGGGACTTTACTGCCAGCTGCCGCCCTACACGGCGTTGGGATTCAAGGTGGACGACGCGCTGGTCAACCGATCGCTCGATTACATGCGCGTCGGGGTCTTCAGCGCGGGTGTCGACTGGCGGCTGCGCGACCGGCTGATCGTCTCGGTCGAGGGATTTTACAAACGCTACGGCGATGTGCCGCTGTCGGTGGCGGACGGGATTCCGCTCTCGTGCAAGGGCAACGATTACGGCGTGGTGGGCAACGAGAAGCTGGTCTCCTCGGCGCAGGGGCGCGCCTACGGCGTCGAGGCGATGGCCCGCTGGCAGATTCCGGGGCGAGTGAACGTCGTGGGATCGGTGACCGTGTTCCGCTCGGAGTACCGCAACGACCGGCAGGCCCCGTGGATCGCCTCGGCGTGGGACAACCGTTTCGTGGTCAACGTCAGCGGAACCTACGACCTGCCGCGCCACTGGAGCTTCGGTGCGAAGCTGAGCGCCGTGGGCGGTGCGCCCTACACGCCCTACGACGTGGAGCGTTCGTCGCTCGTCGAGGCGTGGGATGCGCAGGGACGGCCCTACTACGACTATTCGAAATACAACGCCGGGCGGCTCGACGCCTTCGCACAGCTGGACGTGCGCATCGACAAGGTGTTTTACTTCCGCCGCTGCATGCTGGGTCTCTACATCGACCTGCAAAACGTTGCGGGCGGTCGTTTGCGCCAGCCCGACGTGCTGATGTCCACGGGGGAGATCGAGAACCCCTCGGCTCCGGCTTCGGAACGGCGTTACCGCATGAAATACCTCGAACAGGTGAGCGGCACGCTGCTCCCGACGCTGGGCCTGACGGTCGAGTTTTAAGCCTCCGGCGTCCGCCGGGCGTTCCGTTTGTCCATTGCGAAACTGATGATGAAGGGGATCGCGAGGAAGACCGCCGTGCCGGTCACCACCAGCCACGTGTACGTCGCCGGACTGCCCACGGGCAGTTGCGAAGGCGGGAAGAAGGTGACGATGAACGAGAACAGCACGGCGAGGAACCCTACGCCTCCGATCAGCCACATGCCCGTGTTTCCGCCCGGCACGCGGTAGCTGCGGATGAGCTTGGGTTGCGTGTAGCGCAGGCGGATTCCCGCGGCGTACATCATCATGTACATGATCAGATACAGTCCCACGGTCAGGGCGCTCAACAGGAAGAACGCCACGCTGACGTCGTCCATCACGATGTAAAGCGACGAGAGGAGCGTCACGATGCAGCCCTGGATAATCAGTATGTTGAGCTGCACGCCGTTCTTGTTGGTCTTCTGGAGGAAGCAGGGCAGAGCGCCGTCCCTGGCCGTCCACAGCAGGCCGCGGCTGGGGCCCGAAATCCACGACATCACGCCCGCCAGCGCACCGAAGGCCACGAGCAGTCCCATGACGTTCGAGAGCCATCCCACGTGGTAACGTTCGAAAGCGATCTGGAAGGTGGTGAACAGCCCCGACTGGAGGTTGATCTGGTCGTAGGGGGTGATGATGGCCACGGCCAGCGCGCCCAGCGTGAACAGTCCGAACGAGATCAGCGCCGCGAGGAACATCGCCCGTGGGAACTGCGTCTGGGGTTTGGCCAGTTCCGGAGCGTGCACGGCGTGCACCTCCACGCCGGCGAACAGCAGCAGGATGCCCGCCAGGAACGCGATGTCGCTCATGCCCGTGATGTGGGGGAAGAGACGCGGGTGGACGTGCTGCGCGGCGTCGACGTTGACGATCTGCGAGACGCCGGCCGGAATCTCCTTCAGGGCGATTTCGTTGCCGCCGGCCATCCAGATGACCGCCATCACGATCACGACGACGCCCGGGAGCACCGTGCCGATCAGAAATCCCTTCGAGGTGATGCCCGAGATGGCCGACGTGCCGCGCAGGGTCACCAGCGTCGCGCACCAGTACATCGCAATCGAGAACAACCCGACGTACAGCCCGTTCTGCGCCAGAGCCGGAACGCCGATCATGTAGGCGATCGACGCGGCGGCGAATCCCAGTACGGTGGGATACCAGACGACGTTCTGAATCCATTGCAGGAAGATCGCCGAGAAACCCAGGTGGCGGTTGAAAGCCTCCTTGACCCAGGTGTAGACGCCGCCGCCGCGGTCGGCGAAGGCGCTGCCCAGTTCGGCGCCCACGAGGGCCGCAGGAATCAGGAAGAGGAACGTCGCGAAGAAAATGTAGAAGAACATCGTCAGTTCCTCCTGGGCCATCATCGGGAGCCCGCGCAGGCTGATGACGGCTGCAGCGGTCATCAGCGCCAGCTGCGTCGTGGTGATATTTTTACGTTTTGCCATGGTGGGTAGGTTGGATTTTGCTGTTTTCCCTCGTCGTCCGCCGCACAGTTTTCGTGCCGGAGCGCATTGCCGCCCCGTGAAATCGGCGGCCGGAGCGTTGCAAAGAACCGATCGGAACACCGGGCGGCTTTTTCGTACCCTGCGCACGCAGAAACGGCGCGCCCGGCATGCGGATGCAAAAACAGCAGGGAATCTCGCGATTGCCTGCTGTCCCCGGAGGTCGCCCTCCTAAAACTACTAACCCAAACTTAAATAAATGAAGAAACCTCACTGCGGTTGCTGTGCCGCAGCTGACCGGAATAAGTACAAAGCGCGTGCCGAACCTGCAATCGCCGTCCGCCGGGGACCGTTTGGCCGATTATCGGGTCTTGTTGTGGAATTTTCACCGGAATAATTTTGGTTTTATTTCTTTTTATTGTTTTATTTGTGGCATATGCCTGATGATAGTGTCTTTAAAGGAAAATTCACGGCGTTGTAACGTGGAAGGAGAAAAAGACATTTTGCGGCGGGTGAGTGGCGGGGACAGCGATGCCTTGCGGCCGATCTTCCCGAAACACGGTTCGCGTGTGGGAGGTCTTCGCCGTTGCGGGAGCCGATGCTACGCCCCGTGAATGGCTGCACGAAACGGCCGTCGCCTGCCGGGTGATCTACGACTGGCAGCGGGCCGACGGGACCTACGGCAAGCAGTTCGTGACGGACACCTACCTGCTGCCCGAATGCCAGCTGATCCTGGCGTCGTATCGTCTGGCCGCCGTGCTCAACGACCTGTTCGGTTAGTGATGCCCTCCGGGGATAAAAAAACAGCAGGGAATCTCACGATTGCCTGCTGCCCCCAGGAGGTTGCCCTCCTAAAACTACTAACCCAAACTTAAATAAATGAAGAAACCTCACTGCGGTTGCTGTGCCGCAGCTGACTGAAATAAGTACAAGGCGCGTGCCAAAGTCGCGCCGCCGTCTGCCGGAAAAGGGACGCATCGTGGTCGGAACGGTCCGCTGCGCAGAGCGGCGGGGCGCGTTTCGCGGAAATATTCCGCCGGATCGCTTGCTTCCTGCCGATAAAAGTGTACCTTTGCCGTGCAATGGTTTCCCCGTGGAGGGGAATTAAAAGGGAATGCCGTGTGAATCGGCAACAGTTCCCGCTGCTGTGAGTCCCGCCCGCAAGGGCTTTTTCGTTGCGGCATTCTTGAGCCACTGGTCCTCCGGGACCGGGAAGGCGCCGCCTCGGGGGACAAGTCAGAAGACCTGCCTTGCGCGATAGGGTGTTTGCTCCTGCGGAGAAAGGGAGCGCCTGAAGTCGTCGCCGGCGGTTTTTCCGTGCGTCCTTATTTGCTTCGGCCCTCTTTTTCCTGTTGCTGCGAACCTCTTCGGACAGACTTTTTTACGGTTGGATGAGGAAGTCGTCGCCATGCTTTGCCGGGTCGTCATGCCTGTTTTTGCCTGCGCGGTATTCTCCGTGAAGTCTGTCCCTTACGGACGGAACAGATGGAACCATTAACTAAAAAACAAGGTATGATGAAAAAATTATTTGTGATCTGCTCCTGGGCGCTGCTTCTCGGCGGCTGCAAGAGCGAATCCGGGGCTTCGGACCCGGATGGAGACAAACCCGTCCCCCCCCCCTCGGCCGAACTGTTGCAAAAGATCGAAGACCTGAATGCGGGCCTGGTCTCGCTGAAGACGCTGGCCGGAGCCGTGTCGCAGTCGGAAGTGCGGTCGCTGGCCGAGACGGAGGACGGCGTGCGCCTTACGTTCTGCGACGGGACCGAAGTGACGGTAGCCTGCAATGCGGCGGCGGAAGCGCCGCTGATCGGCATTGCGGTCGACGGGGATGCGTATTACTGGACACTCGCCGCGGAAAAGGATATTCCCTGGCTGAAAGATGCCGCCGGAGCGAAAATGCCTGTTTCGGGGCCTGTCCCCGTCGTGGGGCGCGATGATAAAGGTTTCTGGACCGTGACGACGGACGCCGCCGTGACGCCGTGGCAGATCGGGGACGGCTCCGGAAATCCGGTCGAAGCCACGGGCGACGAGCAGGTGGAGTTGTTCCGGTCGGTAAAGGCCGGAAACGGCCGGGTGGAAATCGCGCTGACGGACGGCGGGACTCTTTCGGCGGCGCAGGTCAACGACTTGAGCGTTGCGGGGACGGCCAACTGCTATGTGGTTTCGGCGCCCGGAACGTATGTTTTCAATGCCCGGGTACGCGGAAACGGAGCCGGCGAAGGGGTCGGATTCGAGCCGGCGATCGAGATGGCGGACGGCATGACGGCCGACTGGCTGTGGACCGACTCCGAAGGACTCGTTTCGGGAGTCGCCCTCGACACGACCTCCGGCGATATTTTCCTCACGGTCGGCGAAGGCAGGGGCAACGCGCTGGTCGCCCTGATGCAGGACGGAAAGGTCGTCTGGAGCTGGCATGTCTGGGTGACCGACGCTCCGCAGACGATGACCTACGGGAACGGGACGGTCTTCATGGACCGCAACCTGGGCGCCGCAGGTACGACCGCAGGCGGTACGGACGCTTACGGCATGTATTACCAGTGGGGGCGCAAGGACCCGTTCTACGGGGGCGAGAAAACGGAAACTTCGGCCAATGCGTTCCTCGAAGCAAAGAACGGCACGGTGGTGAATCCCGCTTATCCGGCGCTGGACTGGGCTTTCAGCAAGAGTGCGACGACGACCGACGGGGCTGCCGCCAATCCTATGACGTTCTACAACGATAAGGTCGGAACCGGCTATAACTGGCTTGCGTCGCCGAACGCGACATTGTGGGGTGAGGCCAAAACGCTCAACGACCCCTGCCCGCCGGGGTACAGGGTTCCTGGAACCGGTGCATGGGAGGATCTGATTTCGGGACGTCAGTACATCGACGGCGTTTCGGTATGGGACGGAACGAACTACGGTATGACCTATACCCACGGGGAACAGACGGCCTGGTATCCGGCGCAGGGCTATCGCAATTACAGTTCGGGCGCCATCGTGGGGCTGCGCAGCTCGACCGGCGGTTTGGGCGCTTACTGGTCGGCGGAAACCTCTTCGGTCAAATCCTATTACCTCTTCTTCCGCAGCAAACTGTCGAGCAGCGGTTCGATCAATAATGAACTGGACATGAACCGGTCTTACGGCTATACGGTGCGTTGCTGCAAGGAGTGACGGTCCGTCGGGACGAATAAAGGCAGGACGCTTTCGGGTCCTGCCTTTGTTTTCGATGTCGGTTCCGGCCTACCGGAACACGCCCGTGTAGGTCGAGGGCGAGAGGGCGCGCAACTCCTCCTTGACCGATTCGGCGACGTCGAGCGTTTCGATGAATGCCGCGATCGACTCGCGGGTGATGTGGGCGTTGGTCCGCGTCAGGGCCTTCAAAGCCTCGTAGGGCTTCGGGAAACCCTCGCGGCGCAGGATGGTCTGGATGCCCTCGGCCACCACGGCCCAGTTGTTCTCCAGGTCGCGCGCCAGCGCCTCGGGGTTGAGGATCACCTTGTTCAGCCCCTTGAGCAGCGATTGCAGGGCGATCACCGCGTGGGCCATCGGCACGCCGATGTTGCGCAGCACGGTCGAGTCGGTCAAATCGCGCTGGAGGCGCGAGACGGGCAGCTTCGAGGCGAGGTGCTCGAAAACAGCGTTGGCGATGCCGAAGTTGCCCTCGGCGTTCTCGAAGTCGATGGGGTTGACCTTGTGGGGCATGGCGCTCGATCCGACCTCCCCGGCCTTGATCTGCTGTTTGAAGTATTCCATCGAAATGTAGGTCCACATGTCGCGCGAGAGGTCGATGAGGATGGTGTCGATGCGCTTCATGTTGTCGAAGATGGCCGCCAGGTTGTCGTAGTGCTCGATCTGCGTGGTGTACTGCGAGCGGCACAGCCCCAGCGTCTCGTTCACGAACCGGTTGGCGAAAGCCACCCAGTCGATTTCGGGGTAGGCCGCGCGGTGGGCGTTGAAGTTGCCCGTGGCGCCGCCGAACTTGGCCGGAACGGCGATGTCGTGGAGCATGAACAGCTGCTTTTCGAGCCGCTCGACGAATACCGAAAACTCTTTGCCCAGCGAGGTCGGCGAGGCGGGCTGCCCGTGCGTGCGCGCCAGCATCGGAACCTCGCGCCACTGCTCGGCGAACGACGCCAAAGCGTCGCGGACCTCCTCGACGACGGGGTAGTAGACGCCTGTCATCGCCTCCCGGAGCGAGAGCGGAATGGCCGTGTTGTTGATGTCCTGCGACGTGAGGCCGAAATGCACGAACTCCTTATAGGCCTCCAGCCCGAGGGTGTCCATTTTCTCCTTGATGATGTACTCGATGGCCTTTACGTCGTGGTTGGTCACCGACTCGATCTCCTTCACGCGCCGGGCGTCGGCGTCCGAGAAATCGAGGTAGAGCGCGCGCAGGGCGGCGAATTTCGAGCGGTCGATGCCGGTCAGCTGCGGCAGCGGCAGTTCGCACAAGGCGATGAAGTATTCCACTTCGACGCGGATGCGGTAGCGGATGAGGGCCTGCTCCGAAAAATAATCGGCTAATTTCTCCGTTTTATTACGGTAACGCCCGTCGACGGGCGAGATGGCGGTGAGGGGAGTTAACATATGGGATTGTGATTTGTTTTTCGTTTCCAAACGCCAAATTTACGACATTTAATTGAAATACGCATAATTTTCCATACCTTTGTGGAGATGTAAACCGAAATCGGAATGAATTTCATACTGGCAATCATCGAGTCCCTGGTGGGCTTCGTGCAGCGCAATCCGCTGACGACGCTCCTTATCGTCATACTGGCGCTCGGCGCCCCCGCGCTGCTCAAGGGCATAGCGCTGTTTATCTTGTATTTTCTTATGGGACTTGTTATTTTGGTCGTCGTGCTGATGTTGGCTTTCCGCTGGCGGATCTACAAGGTCCGCAAGCAGATGGAGCAGCAGTTCGGCGAAGGCTTCGGACAGCAGTCCGGACCGAAGGGATTCGGCGGTTTCGGCTCGCCCTTTGCAGAGCAGCCGCGCAAGGAGCGCGAAGGCGAGGTGAAGGTGCACAAAACCCCGGGAACGCCCGAGAAGCGCGTGTCGAAGGATGTGGGCGACTACGTCGATTTCGAAGAGGAAAAGCAGTAGCATGTTGAAGATTTTCGAACTCATAGGGCGCTATTTCATGCTGATGGGAAAGGTCTTTTCCCGTCCGGAGAAGGCCGCCATCTACCGCCGGCGGATCATTTTCGAAATGGAGTCGCTCGGTGTCAACTCGATCGGCCTGACGGCCATCATCTCGGTCTTCATCGGCGCGGTCATCACGTTGCAGATGTGCATCAACCTCGATTCGCCGTTCATTCCCCGCTCGCTGGTGGGTTACGCCACGCGCGAGACGATGATCCTGGAGTTTTCGTCGGCGGTCGTGGCGCTGATTCTCGCCGGAAAGGTCGGGTCGTCGATCGCCTCGGAGATCGGAACCATGCGCATCACCGAACAGATTGACGCGCTCGAAATCATGGGCGTCAACTCCGCCTCGTACCTCATCCTCCCGAAGATCGTCGCCGCGATGGTCTTCTTCCCCTTTCTGACGATCCTCTCGATCCTGATCGGCATTCTGGGCGGATACCTCATCGCCGCCGCGACGGGCATTATGATCCCCGCCGACTATGTCGACGGCCTGCTGATGGATTTCAAGCCCTATTCGATCACCTACACGCTGATCAAGACCGTCTTCTTCGCCTACATCATCACCTCGATTTCGGCCTTCTACGGCTACAACGCCCGGGGCAACTCGCTGGAGGTCGGCGCGGCTTCGACGCGCGCCGTGGTGGCCAGCTGCGTGGTGATTCTGCTTTTCGACCTGATCCTGACACAAGTCCTGCTTATATGATACGCGCCGAACATATCGTCAAGTCGTTTGACGGCCGGGTGGTGCTCGACGACATCTCGGTCGAATTCGAGACCGGAAAAACGAACCTCATCATCGGCCGCAGCGGCTCGGGAAAGACCGTGCTGCTCAAGACGCTGGTGGGCCTGCACGAACCCGATTCGGGCGACGTGTGGTACGACGAGGTGAACTTTTCGAAACTCGGTTTCCGGGAACGCAAAAGTATCCGCAAGGACATCGGCATGATCTTTCAGGGCGGGGCGCTGCTGGACTCCTCGACCGTCGTGGAGAACGTCAAGCTGCCGCTCGACCTCTTCACCTCGCAGAGCGAGCGGGAGAAGATGGAGCGCGTGAATTTCTGCCTCCAGCGCGTGCGGCTCGACGGGGCCAACGAACTCTATCCGGCCGAACTGTCGGGCGGCATGATCAAGCGCGTGGCCATCGCCCGGGCTATCGTGATGAATCCCCGCTACCTGTTTTGCGACGAACCCAACTCGGGACTCGACCCGCAGACCTCGATCGTCATCGACAACCTGATCCACGAGATCACCCAGGAGTACGGCATCACGACGATCATCAACACCCACGACATGAACTCCGTGATGGAGATCGGCGAGAAAATTGTATACATCCACGACGGCCGTAAGTGGTGGGAGGGGACGAAGGACGACATCCTGCATGCGGACAACCGCGAGCTGAACGATTTCGTCTTCGCCTCGGCCATGGCCAAACGGGCCAAACTGGCTGCGCAGTAGGCTTCCGCGGTGTTGTGCGCCTGAAGACGGCGGAGGTTTCCGGCGGACGGGTGCGTGCCGGGAAACGGATGCGTCCGCGGTTCGTAAAAAAATTTAATTTTTTATTTGCGTAAATTATATAAAGTATGTACTTTTGTGCTGTTAAAAAAATAACGCAATTTTTTATTAACAAATAATTCAAATTATTATGGCAACTATTAAAATCGGTATCAACGGCTTCGGTCGTATCGGCCGTCTGGTGTTCCGTGCCGCTTGCACGAACGACAACATCGAAGTGGTGGGCATCAACGACCTGGTTCCCGTGGACTACATGGCTTACATGCTGAAGTACGACACGATGCACGGCCGTTTCGACGGTACGGTGGATTTCAACGTGGAGAAGAGCCAGCTGATCGTAAACGGCAAGGCTATCCGCGTAACCGCCGAGAAGGACCCCGCAAACCTGAAGTGGAACGAGGTTAACGCCGAGTACGTGGTAGAGTCGACGGGTCTGTTCCTCACCAAGGAGAAGGCCGAGGCTCATATCGCAGCCGGCGCCAAGTACGTCGTTATGTCGGCTCCCTCGAAGGACGACACCCCGATGTTCGTATGCGGCGTGAACACCGATACCTACAAGGGCCAGACGATCGTTTCGAACGCATCGTGCACCACCAACTGCCTTGCCCCCATCGCCAAGGTTCTGCACGACAAGTTCGGCATCACCGACGGTCTGATGACCACCGTTCACTCGACCACCGCAACGCAGAAGACTGTCGACGGTCCCTCGATGAAGGACTGGCGCGGCGGCCGTGCCGCTTCGGGCAACATCATTCCCTCGTCGACCGGCGCTGCAAAGGCCGTAGGCAAGGTGATTCCCGAGCTGAACGGTAAGCTGACCGGTATGTCGATGCGTGTTCCGACCCTCGACGTTTCGGTTGTCGACCTGACCGTAAACCTGGCCAAGCCCGCCAAGTACGACGAGATCTGCGCTGCCATGAAGGAGGCTTCGGAAGGCGAACTGAAGGGCATCCTGGGTTACACCGAGGAGGCTGTCGTTTCGTCGGACTTCCTGGGCGACGCCCGCACGTCGATCTTCGACAAGGCTGCCGGTATCGCGCTGACGGACACCTTCGTGAAGGTCGTTTCGTGGTACGACAACGAGTGGGGCTACTCGAACAAGGTCCTCATGCTGATCGAGAAGATGGCCGCTTACAACAACAAATAGTCGTAAGCCATCCGATAGAAAAAGAGGGAACCTTTCGGGGTTTCCTCTTTTCTTTATATCGGCTTCCGGGTCGGCCGGGAGCTTATTTTTTCGAATCTACCCGCATTTCGACCGAGGCGCCCGACCATTGGTTGATCTCCCGCTTTTCGGTGCGCAGGCGGCGTCCGGCATAGGAGATCCTCACCTCGATCCCGAAGGGCCTGGTCGCGTCGATTTCGTTGTCCGCGGGCAGCGTGTGGGGAATTATATATAGGTAGAGCACGAGGTGGTCGCACGGCATGGTTTGCAGCGCGGCCGTGCGGTCCGCGGCGATGTCTGCGGGGCGTTCGGTGAGGTTCGAGCCGACGTCGGCCACGGTCGATGCCGACGAGGCGAATCCGATGCGCCGGCCGGCGGCGTCGAAACAGCCGCACATCAGCGCCGCATTGTACCGCCACCACCCTTCGTAGCGGCTCGTGACTTCGATTGTAAATCCTTTTTCGTCCATGTTCTGTCGGGGCCGCGCGGGCCGGATGCAGCGCCGGATCGATTCGGCGGGCCGTGCGCGGACTATTTTTCCGTAAAAATAATACAACTGTCGTGCAACGCCAAATTTATTTGCGCCCCGCCGGGCCGGGAACGCTAAAACTCGCGGTTTTCTTTGCAAATGTCTTATTTTTTCGTAACTTTGCGCACTAAATGTGCGTAAATGGAGGTAGCTCAACGATATTCGATTGCCTGGAAAGGGCTGAAAAACGGTCGTCACGACTTCCGTTTCGAGGTCGACAAGGCGTTGTTCGAAGCCTTCGAAAGCACGGAGATCAAGGACGGACGGTGTGAGGTCTCGGTCGGTGTGGACCGCTCGGAGAAGCAGCTCACGCTCGATGTCGGGATCACGGGCCATGTCGTCGTCGAATGCGACCGATGCCTGGAGGACTGCCGTGTGCCCATTGATTTCGAGGGGCAGCTGGTGGTGAAATTCTCCGACGAGGTGCACGAATACGACGGCGAGGTGATGTGGATGCTGCCGGGCGAGGACCGCGTGGAGCTTGCGCAGTACATCTACGAAAGCATCGTGCTGTCGCTGCCCTACCAGCGGGTGCATCCCGAGGGGGAGTGCAACCCCGAGATGCTCGAACGCTTCCGGATCGTTTCCGACCGGGAGTTCGCGTCGATCGAGGCTGCGGCCGAAGGCGCCGGGGAGCGCGGCGGGGGCGAATGGGCCAAGCTGGCCGCCCTGCGCGAGCGGATGGAGGCCGAAGGCGCGGACGGCGGAGAAGGCGGTGAGGAACCCGGCGGCGCGAAATAAACACGGATAAAGATACGTTTAAACTTATAAATTATATTTAAAAATGGCACATCCTAAACACAAAGTCTCGTCGACGCGACGCGATAAGCGCAGAACCAACTACAAGGCTACCGTTCCGACGGTGGTTACCTGCTCGAACTGCGGCGCAGCGGTGCTCTATCACCGTGTATGCCCCGAGTGCGGCTTCTATCGCGGAAAGCTCGCCATCGAGAAGAAAGCTGCCGAATAATTCCGGCGCTCAAAAGAGTGCATCCCCGCGGGGAGTGCCTCTTTTTTAATTTATGAAGGTTCCCTTCCGGCCGCCTGAATCCCCGGTCGTGTATGTTTTCCGGGGCGGGTCGGGAGCGGGACAGGATATCAACCAACACTCGTACGAGTATGATAAAGATTGGCGTAGATGCCATGGGCGGCGATTATGCACCCGAAGCGGCTGTCAAGGGAGCCGTCATGGCGCTCGATGCGATCGGGTCGGACAGCCGTATCGTGCTGTTCGGCGACGAAGAGAAAATTAAGTCCGTGCTCGCTTCGGAGGGATGTCCCGCCGAGCGGTTCGGAATCGTAGCGACCACCGAGGTGATCGAGATGGGCGACCATCCGGCCAAGGCCTTCCAGTCCAAGGCGGATTCGAGCATCACGGTCGGGTTCGGCTACCTGGCCAAGGGAGCTGTCGACGGTTTTGCGAGCGCAGGTTCGACCGGCGCCATGATGGTCGGTTCGATGTATGCCGTCAAACCGATCGAGGGTGTCGTGCGTCCCACGATTTCATCCATCGTTCCCACCATCGCAGGGCGTCCTGCGCTGCTGCTGGACGTGGGCCTGAATGTGGACTGCAAGCCCGAGGTGTTGGCGCAGTACGGCCTGATCGGCTCGATTTACGCCGAGGCGGTGCTGGGCATCGAGCGTCCGCGCGTGGCGGTGCTCAACATCGGCGAGGAGGAGACCAAGGGCAACGCCCAGACCAAAGCCACCTACGAACTGCTGAAGGCGGAGAGCCGGATCAATTTCGTGGGCAATGTCGAGGGTTCCTATCTCTTTTCGGGCAAGGTCGCCGATGTGATCGTCTGCGACGGATTCGTCGGCAACACGGCGCTGAAAATGGCCGAGGGCCTCTACCGCATCAACACGGCCTTGGGCTGCCGCAATGCCTTCTGGGACGCCATGAATTACGAAAACGTGGGCGGAACACCCGTCCTGGGCGTCAACGCGCCCGTTATCATCGGTCACGGATGCTCTTCGCCCCAGGCGATCCGGAGCATGATCCTTTCGACCGAACAGGTCATCAAGGCCGATCTGACAGCGAAACTGCAACGTGCGTTTCAAAATTAACCAAAACACGAAAAGCCAAAGCTAATGGGTAAGATAACAGCAGCTATTACGGGTGTGGGACAGTACCTTCCGGAATATATCCTCACCAACGACGAATTAAGCCGGATGGTCGACACCAACGATGAGTGGATCATGTCGCATACGGGTATCAAGACGCGCCATATCCTCAAGGGCGAGGGTATCGGCAGCTCCTACATGGGCGCCCGTGCGGTCATCAATTTGTTGGATAAGACGGGGGTGGACCCCATGGAGATCGACGTGGTGATCTGCGCCACGGTGACCCCCGACATGTTCTTCCCCTCGACGGGTAACCTGATCGCCGACCAGGCTGGCTGCAAGAACGCCTTCGCGTTCGATGTTTCGGCAGCTTGCAGCGGCTTCCTGTTCGCCCTGACCACCGGCGCGAAGTTCATCGAGGCCGGCACGAGCAAGAAGGTCATCGTCGTGGGCGCCGACAAGATGTCGTCGATCGTCGACTATACCGACCGTTCGACCTGCCCGCTCTTCGGCGACGCCGCCGCCGCCGTGCTGCTGGAAGCCAATACCGAAGGTCTCGGAATCGTGGATTCGATCCTGCATTCCGACGGCTCGGGCGAGATGCAGCTCTACATGAAGGCGGGCGGTTCGCGCTACCCGGCTTCGGTCGAAACCGTGCAGAACAACTGGCACACGATCATGTGGGACGGCCATGCCGTGTTCAAGGCTGCCGTGTCGAAGATGTCCGACGTTTCGGTGGAGATGATGGAGCGTCACAACCTCAAGGGCGAGGACATCCGTTTCCTGGTTCCCCATCAGGCCAACCTGCGCATCATCGACGCCACGGCGCGCCGTATGGGCATCACGCAGGACAAGTGCATGATCAACATCGACCGCAACGGTAATACCACGGCCGCCACGATTCCTTCGTGTCTTTGCGACTACGAGAGCCAGTTGCGCAAGGGCGACAACCTCATTCTGTCGGCTTTCGGCGGCGGATATACCTGGGGTGCGACCTATGTAAAGTGGGCCTACGACGGCCTGAAGGCATAAGCGGGGCGATCCCCGGCAAAAGGCGGAAACATCGGTTTCCGCCTTTTTTTGTTCGTTTTCGCGGAATTTTTTTATCTTTGGAGCCGTAACGCCCCTTTTATATCAGTAGGCGGTTTGACGGAATCTTGTACGGTTCTGTTTTGCAACCCATTCGACTTTTTCGTATCTTTGTTGAGCTAAACCCATTGCCGATGAACCGTCTGAACCGTATTTTTCACAACAAACAGATCAAACTGTTTTGGTTCCTGCGGAGTTTCGCGCGTTACCTTACGCCGAAACGGTTGTTGCAGTTCCGTCTGGACCGGGTACTCGCCGAGGCGGAACGCCGCCCCGACTGGGAGTACATCTGCCGGCGGGCGGATTATTACAACAAACTGTCGCCTGCGCCTGCGACCCCCCCCCGCGAAGGGCTGCGTCCGTTAGGCGACCACAAGTTCCGCCGGGGCGTCAAGACGGCTTATTTCTTCGATACCTACGAGTTCACCCGCTGGTTCAGCGACCGCCTGCTGTGGAATACCGTTCCCGGGGACGTGACGACGGTTCCCGACGTGCCGTCGATCGTCAAGAGCAGGCCGATCTGCGGCGACAACGCCAATTCGGTGCTGCTGAACCTCGACAAGGTCCGCCATTTCATCTTCCTGCGGGACGACATTCCGTTCCGGAAGAAGTCGGACAAGGCGATTTTCCGGCTGGCGATCACGCGGCGTCCCCACCGCGAACGTTTCATGCGCATGTATTTCGGTTCGGAGTGCTGCGATGCCGGCATCTCGACGCCCCGTCCCGAATATCCCCCGGAGTGGACCAAACCCCATATTTCGATGTACGACCACCTGAACTACAAGTTCATTCTGGCGATCGAGGGCTACGACGTGGCGACGAACCTCAAGTGGATCATGTCGTCGAACTCGCTGGCCGTGATGCCCCGTCCGACCTACGAGACGTGGTTCATGGAGGGCACGCTCATCCCCGGTTACCACTACGTCGAGATCCGGCCCGACTATTCCGACCTCGAAGAGCGGATGCGCTACTACATCGAGCATCCGGACGAGGCCGAGGCGATCATCGCGCATGCGCACGAATACGTCGCGCAGTTCCGCGACCGCCGGCGCGAAAAGATCATTTCACTGCTGGTCTTGCAGAATTATTTCCGGCGCACCGGGCAGCGCTGATTCCCGGCATTTCAGTTTCCTTTCGGATTCGGGCCGTAATTTCGCCCGTCTGAAAGACGGGTTTCGGAGGGCGGTGGCGGGCCGCGGGTTTCAAGACCGGATTTTCGCCCCTCCCCCTGTCCCGAGAAAAAGGAGTGTATTATGAAGATACTCATTGTTGAAGACGAACCCTCCCTGCGGGAGATCATGGTCCGGACGCTGACCCGGGAGCAGTACATCGTCGAGCAGGCCGCCGATTACGCCGCGGCGCTCGACAAGATCGCCGCATACGACTACGACTGCATCCTGCTGGACATCATGCTGCCCGGCGGCAGCGGCCTGCGGCTGCTCGAAGAGCTGAAGAGGCGTCGCAGCCCGGCTGCGGTGATCATCATTTCGGCCCGCGATTCCCTCGACGACAAGATCGAGGGGTTGGAACTCGGCGCCGACGACTACCTTCCCAAGCCGTTCCACCTGGCGGAATTGAGCGCCCGCATCCGCAGCGTCCTGCGCCGTCACCAGCGCGGCGGTTACGAGAGCCTCGACGCGGGCAACGTGCGCCTGTGGCCCGACAGCCGCCGGGTCGAGGTGGCGGGCCGCGAGGTGGAGCTGCTGCGCAAGGAGTACGACATCCTCCACTACTTCATGTCCCGCCCCAACCACACGGTCGACAAGACCGCGCTGGCCGAAGGGGTCTGGGGCGACCATATCGACCAGGCCGACAATTTCGATTTCGTCTATGCGCAGATGAAGAACCTGCGCCGCAAGCTCCACGATGCGGGCGCCGACATCGAGATCCGCGCAGTCTACGGCTTCGGCTATAAACTCGTACAGCCGTGAAACTGGTTTACCGCATCCTGCTGCACCTTTCGTGGGCGCTGTCGCTGCTCCTGGCGGCATGGGCCGTGTTGTTTTACTTCACGCTGATCGACGAGATCAACGACGAGGTGGACGACGCGCTCGAAGCTCGTGCCGAAGTGATCGTCAAGCGGGTTCTGGCCGGACGGGAGCTTCCCGTTCCGGCGGACGAGGGCAACAACGGCTATTTCCTGCACGAAGTGTCGCCCCAATATGCCGCCGCACAGCACCACGAACGCTATTCCGACGAGGAGATTTTCATTCCCGAACGCGACGACAAGGAGCCGGCCCGCGTGCTGCGCAAGGTGTTCCGCGACGGCGCGGGGCAATGGCGCGAACTGACGGTGATGACTCCGACCATCGAGAAGGACGACCTCCGGGAGTCGATCCTCCGGTGGATGGTCTGCCTCTACCTCTTCCTGCTGCTGATGATCCTGCTGGTCTCGGTCATCGTGCTCTACCGCACGATGCGGCCGCTCTACGCCCTGCTGCGGTGGCTCGACGGTTACACCGTGGGGGCGCGGAATGCGCCGCTGGCCGTCGAGACCTCCGTCACGGAGTTCCGGAAACTCAACGATGCCGCGCGCCGCTATGCCGAGCGGGCCGAGTCGTCGTTCGAGCGGCAGAAACAGTTTATCGGCAACGCCTCGCACGAGATGCAGACTCCGCTGGCGGTCTGCCGCAACCGGTTGGAAATGCTGGTCGACGATGCGCATGCGCTCACCGGGGAGCAGTTGGGCGAGATCGCCAAGGTGCAGCGGACGCTGGACTACCTCGTGCGGCTCAACCGTTCGCTGCTGCTGCTGTCGAAGATCGACAACGGCCAGTTCCCCGAGGCCGAAGAGGTCGACGTGAACGCACTGGTGCGCCGCACGGCCGAGGACATGGAGGAGATTTACGCCTACCGCAGTATGCGCTTTGCGCTCGTGGACGAGGGGCCGCTCACGGCGCGGATGAATCCGTCGCTGGCCGGGAGCGTGGTCGCCAACCTGCTGAAAAACGCATTCGTTCACGGCGACGAGGGCGGCGAGGTGACGGTGCGCGTCGCTCCGCGTCGCTTCACGGTCTGCAACAGCGGTGCGGGCGGTCCGCTCGACGCCGGGCGTATCTTCGACCGGTTCTATCAGGGAACGAAGAAGGAGGGTTCTACGGGGCTGGGCCTTGCCGTGGTCGACGCAGTCTGCCGTCTCTACGGGTTGAAGGTGTCCTATTCTTATAAGGAGGGGCGGCATTGCTTCGCGGTCGATTTCCCGGCGTGAAAAAAAATGCAGGAAATCCGCTTTTTTCAGATTCGTTTCAGTTTCGGGCCGCAACTTTGCAGTACGAAATTCAATTAAAACACTACGATTATGAAAAAGTTCACGATTCTTCTCGCTTCGCTGGCCGTCATGGCCTCTTCGGTTCCCGCTTTCGCCGGTAAAGACCGGATCATCACCGTCGGCGAACTTCCCGCCGTTGCGCAACAGTTCGTCCAGACCCACTTCAAGGCTGTCGAGGTCTCCTACGCCAAAGTCGACGAGGAACTGTTCGACAAGGATTACAAGGTGGTCTTCGTCAACGGCTCGAAGGTCGAGTTCGCCAAGGACGGAGCGTGGAAGGAGGTCGACTGCAAGTACGGCGAGGTTCCCGCAGCCATCGTTCCGCAGCAGATCCGCGACTATGTCGCCAAGAACTTCGCAGGCCGCAAGATCGTCTCGATCGACCGCGACAAGCGCGACTGGGAGGTGAAGCTCGACAACGGTCTCGACCTGAAATTCGACCTTCAGTTCCGCCTGATCGAGATCGACGACTGATCCGCATTCCGCTGAAAACCATCCGACGGCGCCCGAATACGTATTCGGACGCCGTCTATTTTGTTTTATAATGTCTCGCCATTTCGATATAAAATAATTTGATGACTATTTTGATACAAATCACGAAAAACTATTGTATATTTGTATCACGAACGATGATAAACCGCAAACTTAAAACAATACAGTTATGTTAAGCAAGAAATTACACGAAGCGATGAACGCGCAGATCAATGCCGAGCTTTGGTCGGCCTATCTCTATCTTTCGATGTCGATGGACGCCGAGGCCAAGGGGCTGAAGGGTGTCGCCAACTGGTTCTACGTACAGTTCCAGGAGGAGCAGGACCATGCGCGGATCTTTATGAACTACATTCTCTCGCGCGACGCCGAGGTGAAGCTGCTCCCGATCGAGGAGGTGCGCACTGCTTGGACTTCGCCGCTGGAGATGTTCCAGGACACGCTGGCCCATGAGAAGGAGGTTACGGCCATGATCAACAATCTGGCCGCCATCGCCGCCGAGGACAAGGATTACGCTTCGTCGAACATGCTCGTCTGGTTCGTCGACGAGCAGGTCGAGGAGGAGGAGTCGGCACGCGAGATGATCACCGCCTGCGAGGCCGTCGAAGGCAACAAGTTCGGGCTGTACATGCTCGACAAGGAGCTGGCCGCCCGCACCTACACGCAGGCTTCGCCGCTGGCGACCGCCAACGCATAAACGAAAGTTTTTGTCATAGTTATTTATAGTGGGTCCGGCCTCCGAAAGGGGGCCGGATTTTTTGGTTAGTCGGATTATTTGACTATCTTCGCAATAGAAAATAGAAACAAAGGTTAAGACAAACCTTTATACCTACAGTAAACCGTTACCTGTTGTAGAAATACGGCAGTTTTTATGATGGTGTAATATTTGTCTGAAACTTGAGCCTTGTCCCTGCCCGTTCGGGTGGGGGACAGGCTTGGGCGTAAGGGCAACTACCATCATAAGGCTGTAACGGGCCGACTGTAGGGGTTGTACCTGCGTCCTTGCTTTTTTATAGGAGGACTGCCCTGCGGGCGGCGGCGTGAGAACGGACCAGGTACATGACTGGAAATAACCGTCACCCGGCAAAAATGCACCGGAACAATACGGCTGTCGTCTTTTTCAGCCGCCATATTTGGAGTTTCCCGACATTTTTCCGAAATTTAACCGATCGGACCGCGCCGGACATCCGGCACAGCGGAAACCGCTTCGGCAGACTATGCCTAAACCTTAAAAACAGAGATAACCGATGAAGAAAATCCTCTTATGCTGGCTGGCCGCGGCGACGGCGCTGACGGCCGGCGCGCAGAGCAACGAATGGCAGGACGCCGGCGTGAATGCCGTGAACCGAATGCCGATGCATGGCTCCTGGTTCGCGTACGAATCGCCGGAAGCCGCACAAACGGGCGACAAGACCCTCTCGGAGCGGTTCGTCACGCTGAACGGAAACTGGAAATTCAACTGGGTGCGCGACGCCGACCAGCGACCGACGGACTTTTTCCGCGTCGGCTACAACGACAAAGGCTGGAACGACATGCCCGTGCCGGGACTCTGGGAGCTGAACGGATACGGCGATCCGGTCTACCTCAACGTCGGTTACGCCTGGCGGGGCTGGTTCAAAAACGATCCGCCGCACGTTCCCGTCGAGCAGAACCACGTGGGTTCCTACCGCCGTACGGTCGACATCCCCGCGGCATGGGCCGGCAGGCAGATCGTCGCGCATTTCGGCTCGGTGACGTCGAACATCTACCTCTGGGTCAACGGCCGCTATGTGGGTTACAGCGAGGACAGCAAGCTGGAGGCCGAGTTCGACCTGACGCCCTACGTGAAACCCGGCCGGAATCTCATCGCGTTCCAGGTCTTCCGCTGGTGCGACGGCACATACCTCGAAGATCAGGACTTCTTCCGCCTTTCGGGCGTGGGCCGCGACTGCTACCTCTACGCGCGCGACAAACGGCAAATTACGGACATTCAGGTCGACGCCGCGCCTTCGGCCGACTACACCGCGGGAACGGTAGCCGTCAAAGCCTTCTTCCCCAGGCAGGCGCGGGGATGCAGCGTCGAACTGGCGCTCACCGACGCCCAAGGGCGCAGCGTCGCGTCGCAGCAGCTGCGCGTCACGAAAGACGAGGAGCGCTGCACGCTCGACGCCGGGAAAGTCGCCCTGTGGAGCGCCGAGACGCCCGTGCTGTACGGACTGACGGCGACGCTCCGCGCGCCGGCGGGCGAAGTGATCGAGGTCATTCCGCTCCGGATCGGATTCCGCGACGTGAAGATCGAGGGCGGGCAGCTGCTCGTCAACGGCCGGCCGGTGCTGATCAAGGGCGCCAACCGGCATGAGATGGACCCCGACTACGGCTATTACGTCTCCGAGGGGCGCATGCTGGAGGACATCCGCATCATGAAGGAGAACAACATCAACGCCGTGCGCACGTGCCACTACCCCGACGACGCCCGCTGGTACTCGCTCTGCGACCAATACGGACTCTACGTCGTGGCCGAGGCCAATATCGAGTCGCACGGCATGGGTTACGGCGAAAAGACGCTGGCCAAGAATCCGCTCTACGCCAAAGCGCATCTGGAGCGCAACGAACGCAACGTGCAGCGCAGCATCAACCATCCGTCGGTCATCATCTGGTCGCTGGGCAACGAAGCGGGCGACGGGCCGAACTTCGACGCCTGCTACGACTGGATCAAGGCTTACGACCCCTCGCGGCCGATTCACCACGAACGGGCCGTCTATTCGCCCGGCAGCCGCAACACGGACATTATCTGCCCGATGTACTGGGACTACGAGCGGTGTGAGAAATACCTCGCCGAGAATCCCGCCAAACCGCTGATCCAGTGCGAATACGCCCACGCCATGGGCAACTCGATGGGCGGATTCAGGGAGTACTGGGAGCTGATCCGCCGCGAACCGAAATATCAGGGCGGATTCATCTGGGATTTCGTGGACCAGTCGCTGCACAAAAAGGGGCGCAACGGCGTGACGGTCTACGGCTACGGAGGCGACTGGAACCCCTACGACCCCTCGGACCAGAACTTCTGCGACAACGGCCTGATCGGTCCCGACCGCATTCCGAACCCACACATGGAGGAGGTGCGCTACTACTACCAGTCGGTCTGGACCTCGTGGGCCGGCGATGCGGGGAATACGGTGGAGGTCCTCAACGAAAATTTCTTCCGCGGCCTCGAAAACTACGACCTCCATTGGGAGGTGCTCTGCGACGGGACGCCCCTCCGCCGGGGCGTCGTCGACGGACTGAAAGCCGCGCCGCAGCAGCGCGTGCGCATCACGCTCCCCTACGATCCGGCCACGCTGCCCGCGGCGGGCGAACTGCTGCTCGACGTGGCCTACAAACTCAAGACGGCCGAAGGCATCCTGCCCGCGGGCCACACCGCGGCGCGCGCCCAGCTGCCGATCCGCGAATACGTCTTCACGGCTCCCGCGGCGAAATCCGCAGCCGAAGGTGAATCGCTCTTCGTTGCGGACAACCACAAAGACTTCCTGATCGTCGCGGGCAACGGCCTGCGGCTCGACTTCAGTCGCAAGACGGGCTTCATCACCCGTTACGAAGTCCGCGGGCTCGACTTTCTGGCCGACGGCTCCACGCTGCGCCCCAACTTCTGGCGCGCGCCGACCGACAACGACTTCGGCGCCGGACTGCAACACAAAATGGCCGTCTGGAAACAGCCGGAAATGAAACTCAAGACGCTGACCCATGCCGAGGCCGACGGCATCGTCACGGTGAAGGCCGGCTATGAAATGCCCGGGGTGCAGGCCACGCTGGAGATCGAATACGCCGTCGACAACACGGGCGCCGTCACGATCGCACAGTCGCTGCACGCCACGCCGGGGGCCGAGGTTCCCGACATGTTCCGCTTCGGCATGCGCTTCGAGATGCCCGAGGCGTTCGACCGCCTGCAATACTACGGCCGCGGACCGGGCGAGAACTACGCCGACCGCAAATCGTCGGCCTTCGTGGGACTTTACCGCCAGAGCGTCGACGAGCAGTTCCACCCCTACATCCGCCCGCAGGAGACCGGCACGAAGAGCGACCTGCGCTGGTGGCACCTCGCGGACATCGGCGGACGGGGTCTTACGGTGACCTCCGACGCTCCGTTCTCCGCCTCGGCGCTTCACTACCCGCAGGAGTCGCTCGACGAAGGCCCCGCAAAACGGCAGGGACACTCGCCCGAGGTCGAAAAGCAGAAGAACGTTTCGGTATGCCTCGACAAGGTGCAGTACGGACTGGCGTGCGTCAACTCGTGGGGCGCGCTGCCGCTGCCCGAATACCGGATTCCCTACGCCGACTACACGTTCCGCCTGAAGATCGCGCCTGCGACCCGCCTATAAGCCGCGCCACACGCCCGAAGGCCGGAGTCCCCCGCGGATTCCGGCCTTTTTATCGGCCGCAGGACTTGCCGGGGAGACAAAAAATGCGCATCTTTGTCGTCCGTTAAACTACCCCGAACATGTTATACACCGAAGATACGCGCATCGAAGCGCTGGCCGTACACGTCGTCGGCAACAAATCGAAGGACGAACCCCTGACGGTCTCGCCCCAACTCTCGGCACAGGTCGCCGACGAAGGGCTGATGCGCACGCTCACGGCCTATTTCCTCGGCGGCTTCAAGAGCGAGGAGTGCTACAACCTCCACCACGAGACCGACCTCGGGTGCAACGAGGTCTGGAACTTCGCATGCAGAATCTTCGACGATCCGGAGGCGCTCCTCGAACATTCGGTGAGTCTGGCCAAGCACCTCTACGAGAGCGGCATGCACCCGCAGATCAAGGGCGGCGAATTTTACACGGCCTACTTTTCGGACTGCAATTTCGGCGGCGAACGCTGCGACGCGCTGGGGCTGTTCAAGTCCGAGACGCGCGACACGTTCCTCGACGTCGAACAGCAGGCCGGAGGGGTGCATATCGCGGCCCGCGAAGGCATCGACATCAAACGGCTGGACAAGGGAGCCGTCATTTTCAACACGGAACGCGAGGAGGGGTTTGCGGTCTTCGTCGTCGACAACACCAACCGCACCGAAGCACGCTACTGGATCGACGACTTCCTGCGCGTGCGCCAGCGGCAGGACAACTACCACAATACGCACAACACGCTGGCGATGTGCAAGAAATACGTCACGAAACACCTCTCGAAGGAGTTCGAGGTGTCGAAGGCCGACCAGGCCGAGCTGCTCAACGAGACGATGAAGTATTTCCAGGAGCAGGAGAGCTTTTCGATGGACGATTTTTCGGAGAAGGTGATCCGCCAGCCGGAGGTCGTGGAGAGCTTCACGCGCTTCCGCCAGGAGTACGAACAGGACCGCGACATCCGCATCGAGGACGAATTCGGCATCTCGGATTCAGCCGTCAAGAAGCAGGCGCGGTCGTACAAGAGCGTCATCAAGCTCGACCGCAATTTCCACATCTACGTCCACGGCAACCGCAACCTGCTGGAGCAGGGCGAGGACGAGAAGGGCAAGTTCTACAAAGTCTATTACGAAGAGGAGGAGTAGGACTACCCGAGCATGCCGCCCAGCACCAAACCGAACAGCACGAGGAACAACGCCCAGTGGCACAGCCGGAGGTAATGACGCCCTCCGGCTTTTTCACACAGCAGCGACACCAGCCAGAAGACGCACCAGCCGCCGAACACCAGCAGCAGCAGGAGTTCGAGCGCGAAATTGCGCGGCAGGACGCTCGTCCCCAGCAGCAAAAGAAAAGCCGCGCAGAGGAACAGGTCCACTGAAATCATCTGAACGCCGCAGCGGCCCATCAGCCACGCCTCGTAAGCTCCGGAAGGGGCCGTTGCCGCATCGGGGCGCGCCGCCGAGTAGAAGCGGTTGCCCGAAAACACGTGTACGAAGAATGCGGCGGCGAGCAACGCTCCGGCCGCCAGAAACCATCCGTTCATCATCATCCCATTTTACGGTAAATACACTCCGGCATGTGCCGGATCAGCCACGCAGGCAGCCGCCAGCGGCGTGTGACGACCGCCACGCTACGGCGGCGGCGGATGGCCCGCACGATCCCCTCCACGACCCGGTCGACGGGCATCACCCAGAACAGCCCCTCGCCCTTGGCCATCTCCGTCGCGACGAATCCCGGACGGATGTCGGTCACCGGGAGGGGCAGTCCGGACTTCGCAGCCCGCTGCCGCAGGCCCTCGGCATAGTTGATCTGATAGGCTTTCGAGGCGTTGTAAGCCGGAGCCGCACCGCCGCCGCGCAGGCCCCCGACCGACGTGATGACGACCAGATGGCCGCCGCCCCGCTCCTCGAAACGACCGTAGGCCCAGTCGACCGCCGCGGTCCAGCCCACGACGTTGGTGCGGATGGCCGGCTCTTCCAGCGCATAGTCCAGTCCGGGATTCAGGTCGCCGGTTCCGGCGCTGACCACGCACAAATCCATGCCGCCCAGCTCTCCGGCGAGGCGTTCCAGCGCCGCACAGGCGGCGGCAGGGTCCATGATGTCGGCCGCGGCGTAACAAAAGCTGCCCGGACGGCTGGCCGCCAGCTCCTCCAGCAACGCCTCGCGCCGCCCGGTCACGCCGACCCGGTATCCTTCGGCCGCAAGGCGTTCGGCCAACGCCCGGCCAATGCCGGAAGTGGCCCCGATGACAATCGCTCGTTTCATGGAAACAAAGTTAACGGGTGCGCCCCAAAAAAACGTTGACGCAGATCAAGAAATCAGCGGACACGGCGGCGGATGCGGCTCAACGTCTCGGGACGCACGCCCAGATAGGAGGCCAGTTCCCGCAGGGGAACGAGCTGCAACACGTCGGGACAACGCTCCGTCAGGGCCTCGTAGCGTTGCTGCGGCGAGGCGGCATAGCGGTCCAGCAGGCGTTCGTAAACCTCGGCCAGCATGTGTTCGGCCAGCCTGCGGCCCAGCCGCTCGCAGGCGGCATCGGTGCGGTAGAAGGTTTCGAGCCGTTCGCCGGGAACAAGCAGGGCCTCGGCGCCGCACATCGCCCCGATCGTCACCTGCGACGGCGCATCGACGCACATCGAGATATAGTCGCCGACGAACTCTCCGGCAAAGGCGTAACCCACGACATGCTCCTCTCCCGCGGCGTCGGCGTACACGTAACGGAAAGCGCCCTGCACGACCAGTCCGCAGCGGTGGCTGCGGAGTCCCTGCCCGGAGAGGCGTTCGCCGCGGGCGAAACGCCGTACGACGCCCTCGCGGCGGATAAAGGCGGCGAGTTCCGAAAATTCGGCCTCCGTTATGTAGCGGTTGAAATTCACGGCCGTAAAGATAATCCATCAATTTGGGAGAACCAAACGAAGGCATCAAACATGCTCTGCCTCGCGGCCTTCGCGCTGCTCTGGATCGCCGGTCCCGGGCGGTATGCCGCCGACAGCCGGATCGCCCGGCGGCTCTGACCCCGGCCCCCTGAAAGCCATTCGCACGCCGTCGGCACGCCACCTCGCAGACAAACGCCGCTCCGCTGGCCCGGATTTTGCCGCCCGGAAAGAAAAACCACACCGTCATGGCTCCGAAAACCAAAACTCCCGACCGGCTCACCGTCGAAGAACGCCGCGAACTTCCCGCATCGGCGTTCGGAATCCCCGAAACGCGCGAATTCCCGCTCGTCGACGCAGCGCACATCCGCGCGGCGGAAGCCTATTTCCGTTACGCACCCGACGACAGGAAAGCCGCCCTGGCGCGCCGCATTCTCGCCCGCGCCCGCGAAATGGGCGTCGACGTCCGCAGCCGTGTGATCCGCGGCTGGGCCGGGGAGGCGTAGGAACCGAAAAAATCGCTATCTTTGTCTGCACGGGCCGCCGAAAGACCCGTGCGGATAGATATGGAAACAATCACCGAATTTCTCATCGACTGGGGCTACTGGGGCCTCTTCCTCTCGGCGCTGATCGCCGGAAGCGTCCTGCCTTTCAGCTCCGAGGCGGTGATGGTGGTGCTCGCAGGCATGGGGCTTGATCCCGTGGGATGCGTCGTCGCGGCCGCGCTGGGCAACACGCTCGGCGGCATGACCTGCTACTGGATCGGGACGCTGGGCAAGACCGAATGGATCACCCGGCTGGGTGTCTCGACGCGCCAACTGGCCCGGGCGCGGAAATTCCTCTCGGGACGCGGGGCGCTGATGGCCTTCTTCGCCTTCCTGCCCACCATCGGCGAGGCCATCGCCATCGTGCTGGGACTGATGCGCAGCAACGTGTGGCTGACCGGCGGCGCGATGCTCGCGGGCAAGACCCTGCGTTACATTGTCGTACTGGCGACCTTCCGGGGCGCCCTATCCCTTTTCTGATATGGAAATTCGCAAAACCGAAACCCCTTCGCGGGAACTGTTGCTGCTGGCCGACGAGGTCGAAGCCTCGGTGGCCGACTACATCGGCCGCGGAACGTGCTACGCCGCCTGCGACGACGGCCGGATCGTCGGACAGTACGTGCTGATCCACACGCGGCCCTTCACGGCCGAGGTCGTGAATATCGCCGTCGTGCCCGACCGTCAGCGGCAGGGCATCGCCACGGCCCTTTTGGCCCACGCCGTCGACACGGCCCGCCGGGCGGGGTTCCGCCTGCTCGAAATCGGCACGGGCAATTCGGGATTCGGGCAGATCGCCCTCTACGAACGCTGCGGATTCGTCCGCTGCGGCATCGACGTAGACTATTTCCGCAAGCACAGCCCTACGCCGATCTTCGAAAACGGCGTGGAGTGCCGCCACATGGTGCGCCTGCGCATGGAGTTCATGTAACCATGTCCGTTTCGTGGAACCCCTGGCACGGATGCCGGAAAATCAGCGAAGGCTGCCGCAACTGCTATGTCTACCGGCAGGACAGCCGCCACGACAAAGACAGCCGCGAAGTGCGGCAGACGGCGATGTTCGACCGTCCGGTGCGCCGTAGCCGCGACGGACGGTTCAAGGTCCCCGCCGGCGAGATGGTCTACACCTGCTTCACATCGGATTTTCTGCTGGAGGAGGCCGACGCCTGGCGTGCCGAGGCCTGGGAGATGATGCGCATCCGCCACGACCTGCGGTTCCTCTTCTTCACCAAGCGCATTGACCGGCTGGCCGCCGTACTGCCGCCCGACTGGGGCGACGGATATGAGAATGTCGTCATCGGCTGCACGGTCGAAAATCAGGCGATGGCCGATTACCGGCTGCTGCTGTTCCTCGCGACGCCGGTCCGCCACCGGCTCATCGTCTGCGCCCCGCTGCTGGGACCGCTCGACATCGCACGCTATCTCTCGCCCGCCGTCGAGGAGGTCTCGGCGGGCGGCGAATCGGGCAACGAGGCCCGGCCGTGCGACTACGCCTGGGTGCTCGGGCTGCGTGAACAGTGCGTGGCGGCAGACATCTCCTTCTGCTTCCACCAGACCGGGGCGCGGTTCGTAAAAGACGGGCGCATGTACCGCATCCACCGCCGTTACCAGCACTCGCAGGCCCGCAAAGCGGGAATCGACTATCGGCTCAAACGCTAAAAAGACGTGCGGAAGGAACCCGGTCCGGCGAACAAACAGTGACGCCTCATTTTGCTTTGTCCGGAAATTCCATGAAGAATCTCCCAAAAGCCGGACCGGGTTACAGTCCGATACAAAAAGTGTTGTAACTCATTAATTTTCTGTTAGTTACGGCGTTAACCGATACCACAAAAAGACACACTGTAAAGAGGCGGCAAAACCTTGTTTGACGCTTCATTTCAGGTGTCCGATATTCTCGGAAAAATGTAAAACTCGGGTTCGGAGTCCGAATTTTGGAGGTTCATTTCCCACTCCGAACCGGGGATTCATCCGGGAAGAACGAGATCTTTTTTTAAGCCTTGTTTTGGTGCTTTTTCAGAACCTCCTCTCTGGATTCAAAGTGCTGTTTGCCCGACAAGGCTCGCTCCTCGGCTTTGCGTTGTCGGATGCGTCCGACCCAATCCGGTGCAATTTCAATCGAGACAATCCACACAACCTGCATGGAGCAGTACAGCAGAATTTGCATGGGAAACGAAAACTGCGTTTCGGCAGGAAACAGCCAGTTGTACGTTGCCAAAGGAACGAATGCATTGACGATTAACATCAAGGCTTCCGTTTCTCGTTGCCGGCGTGTATATCCGAGGTGTTTCCAGGCGATCAGAATGAAAAGCACGTTGACCCCGAGCAATGTCCAAACGATTGGCCACGGTTTGATAACCGCTGTTTCCGGGTGCGAGTTCATGATGAACCAAGCCGGAATAACAGGGACCAGTCCGTTTATCAGCAGCGTGAAAACCTTGAAAGCCATCGTGAAGCCTATTTGCTCTTGAATCCAAAGTTAGGAAAATATTTCGAATTCTCGCTTTGTTTATGAAAATTGATGCCAATTTTTCTGATTGGCAAATTGTTTGTCGTTTACCTATCATCCCGACGGAGGCGATCGGGAAAGTACAGGTACAGGTAACACTGAAAAAGAATGTCTAACTTAAAACCGCAATTTGTTATGAGAAGTATCACAACATTCGATCTGCAGTATGCGCACCGTTTCTACGGTTTTCAAGGTGAGGCTCAGTATCTCCACGGTCACACGGGAAAGTTGACCATCGAGGTGGAGGATAGCATCGAGGCGGGCGTGAACATGGTTTACCCCTGCAACGAGATTCAGAAGGTAGCGTGGGACGTGCTCCGGAATTTCGACCACGCGCTGGTTCTGCGCGAGGATGATCCGCTGCTGCCGGCCGTGCTGGACGTCTACGAGAAGCAGGGCATCCGCAACGGACACCCACAGAACAAGATGAAGGGCCCGGCCTTCAAGACGGAGCTGGCCACGGCCTATCCCGATTGCCGTCTGGTAGTCACGAAAGAGACGCTGACGGTCGAAGGAATGATCAAGATTGTCTACGATCTGCTGAAGGATAAGCTCAATATCGCCAAGATCACCTTTACGAGTGGTGTGAATGCGGCCTCGGCGGAGTTCGTGACCAAGAACGACATCGATCGTTGCCCGCTGTGCGGCGTTGCATTCAACGAGGAGGGTGTATGTCCGAAGTGCGGGTATCGCAAGAAGAAGTAGCCGTCACACTCTGTGGATAGGGTAGTCGGGTTCCGATTTTCGGGACCCGACTTTTTTGAAAAATGATAGAGGCTTGTATTTTGAAAATCGTAATACGAATACGCGTGCCATTCCGAAGACGTTAGAGCGTACGGCGATTGAAACTCAGCCGGGACTGACTTTATTGTAGCATAACCACATGCTGCCACTCCTCTTATTCCTTATCGGCAGAACTTCCCATCGTGAAGATTTCCATATCCATTGCTTTTTGTTTCACAGACAAAGAGATGGTCTCACTGTTGAAAGTAAGCCGACGAATTTTATAGGAATATCGTATTGAGAGCAAGATACCTTATATTGTGTTCGATGGCAGTCCTCTATTGGGGATTCGATATTGAAAAGCTTCTGACGGATAACTACCGCAAGGCAATCTTTTGAAAACAGAATGGACTAGTGCTGAAGCTTGCTCGTTTCCTTGTTAGTCCAATTCAACTCAGAAGCGCATCCGATACAGAAAGACAATTAGAGTAGTGCCGAGTATAGGTCGGTTGTGAAAAACGTTCAACATTAGTTGGTCACGACGTTGGATTGTTGAGCAGAAAATCCGTCGAACTTGCGTTTGCATCTGATAGTAAAAACGAATAATTCTGTGGCAACGCTTCCCCCCCCCTCATAGTTAATGAAGTTCCTAACTTGATAATAAGTGAATAATAACTTTAAGAGTACAGATATAATCATCGTTAAATAAAATATCGATAATCATAAGTCGCTCCATTATATTGATGCAATAAGTTCCCGACTTGAGCTAACGTATTAGATGTATCAATCGTTGCCGGTAATTTTGTATATAAGTTAAACGAATTCCAATTCATTTTTGTAAATCCTATAATCTCTGCAGCAATAGTAGGAAGATCTCCTTTCCCATAATATTTAGTTATTTTCAAAGGTGCAGGAATACATCTTCCTCCGGGATAGTAACGTCTTCTTTCTCTAATTGATGGCACAACGCCATGTGTCCATAGTAAGGCATTCCTGGATGACAATTTTATGCAGGTACCTCTCGATACTGGATATGAATCGTCTGAAATATTGTCATTATAGACCTTTTGAGCAATAAATTTGGCGTTGTATTCGTAATTGATAGTTATTAAATCGATATCCTTAATACCAGCCTGCGTTAATGCGTGCGTAATACCTTCAATTTCGTCTTTTTGAAACGGAGTTCGTTTGTGAATAACAACTCGACGGGGTAACCTATCCATAGATTTAACAAATAATTCACGTATGGTTATTCCAAACTTAAATGCTTCTTCATAGGTTAAATGTGGATTCTTTTTTCTGTCGAATTGAGGTTGTTCTACTTTTGATAATTTATATCTTAACCCCTGCCCCTTCGCATTGTATATATGGCTACAACCCAAAACGATGTCCACTTTCCCTTTGCTATTTGTTTTGACACTATAACCTATACCTGCATATGCCGTATCTGAATCGAGATTAGCTAATGCCCAAGGGGTACGCATCGCCTTAACAAATAGAGCTAATGACAGCCACCAGCAGATTTCGCATACCATTGGGTCATTCAAAGTTTTTTCTTCTATGATCTGAGTTGTAAAGCTGCGTTGAGCTGCATAGGCCTTTATAAAATTGTGTAAATCAAACGATTCTCCATCATGCTTGAATTGTTTGTGTTGACTCCATGCTGTGGGAATGTAAATTACAACCACAATTCCGGGATATTTATCAGCTAAACAACCAGCTTTATGACATATTGATTGAGCAAGAGATATTGTGTCTTTTGGAGTGTCTTCTATATTTATCCATTTATCAGTGCCGTTATCGGGAATCTCCAACAATGTTTTATATATACTATGAAATCCAGTATATGGCTGAATGTAATCCGAATCATCGTTCGCTTGAATGGTCGTGTTTAACTGTTGTAAAAAAGAGTGAAATCTATCGGAATGTGTATTGGGGCATATTACACCCACTCTAACATTCTGTAGTAGAACGTCTTTCTGCCAAGAATCATAAGGTCTGTGATTTGACAGCCCTCTCATAGGGTTTGAATCTAAAAAAGGTCTGTCTGCAAATGTATTTACAAACTCTAATTTCGGTTCTTTGATCTGAAGTCCTCGATAGATGGTTCTTTTGTTATCGTACGATTTTGATGAATATCCGTGTTCGGTAGTGTCTTGATATTGTATTTCGGAGAATCCGCAGTTCTGGCCTATTAGAAATTTAAACCCACTCCCGGAATTTTGAGGAACCTCAAAAGATAAACGAGTTCCGCCGAATATAATATTTTCCCATTGGGCAAGTTTATTGCTATATGCTTTGTTCCACATTTTATCCAGATAAATTCGCGTATATTCTTGCTTTTTCTCTTTTGATACCCTATGAGAATTCTCTACATATATTGTAGGTCGCAAAGCAAGCAGAGCATATTTTTGCTGTGGCACAAAAACAAGTGAACATTCTATAGCTTCATGTACCAAGGTGCCATTGTCATTTCTAAAAATATCGGAACGCCAAAGTATATTGTGCCTAATATCGACATTGAGACCTCGAATTATCGCAATACTTTGGAGCGTTGCTCTTAAAAACAGTTCTCTATAACTGCTTTTTCGCTCTATATCGTCCATTGAAACGGGAATCCGCTCAATATCACTTTTTAGTCGGGAGCCAAATACATTGTTAATAGCTGAGCCTGTGGAGAAAGCATATACTTTTTTCTTGTATGGAACAGCTATAATATTTTGGTCTTTAGTAATCTCCCTTAAAAAGTCCCAAGGTTTTTCACCGTCATGATATTCAATCTCAAATTGAAATAATTCTTTTGGGAAAATTATGGGGTACAAATTACTTTTCAAGTATTTGTCCGTTTTCGTTATATGAATTGAAAATGGAGACGTGTTATTATCCTCGGGAACACTCTCCAATATAGACATGATTTCTTTCTTCTTCTCTATATCAGCTTGAAAACAATTGATGACAAGAGAAAGCATTGTCTTGTCAAATCCATCAGTATCAATGTAATATGCATCCCTGTTCGCTTCTCTTGCTGTTCTCAAAAGAGATTCCACCTCGGGGGAGATGTGGGAACCATAGCCACACCAGTATATCCGTCCAGAGCCTCTTTCAGAGAAAGCTTCAGTTAATGCTGACATTAGGGATTTATCACGACCACTGTAACCGATTACTATGAGATTCTTATCATTAAAATATCGTTTTAATGCTGCCACAAAAATCGGATGTTGGCTATCCAACTCTTTAGAAGTATTTTTTAATGACGTATATTTATAATCTCCATGTAAGGCAATGTATAATAATTCACTGGTACTTTCTGTCCGATATATTCGTTCAGCACAATTTAGATTTATGCAAATAGGCGTAATATTGGCTTGTTGGGCAGCACGTTCGACCAAGCCATCGAAGTTGGTTGACCACACAGATTTGACAATGCCGTATTTGTTCAGAAGACATAAAAGCTTATATCCAATGTATGGCTGCTTACTTTGAGCTAAATGCTCAAAATATTTCACTCTATCACCCTCAATAGGTAAAGCTTTTTCTGCATAGAAGGTATATTCATTAGGATCTCCAATAGACGGGAACCCTCCTTGATTATCAATCCATTTCTGGATGATATTTTTACAAAGATCGGATTTGGGATCGATGAATGGAGGAATGGATGACTGGGAAGAACAATAAATCATTCTCTTCCAATCCCAGATACAATCATCGGCGGATGGTATTCCCGAAGTAATCGACGCTCCAGCTCCTAACAAAAATGCAAAAGAAGTATCTCGATTCTGAACAAACGAACGAACAAACGCATCGAAATCCAAGTTGAAACCAATCATAAAATTATACAGCACTTATAGTTCTTACAAAATTAACTATTACATCCAACATATCAAAGGTATAGGAGCTTTTCCTTGTGAAATGGACATTGAGAAGATAATTGCGGAAAACTACCGCAATGCAATTGGTCGAAAATAAAACTGAGCCTATGTGTTTGTCAGTTTCCTTGTTCGTTTGGATCAATTTAGAGACTTGTTCTTATCCAGAATGGACAATCGGAAGTGTCTCGTGTTGGGGGCGGTCTTTACCGGCTACTTTATGAAAAACCGACTTAAGCCAGGTGTTTAGTCAGAATGCGAGAGTTATGACGACCAAGATGTTATATGCGGCCGCACAGTTGCTGCTATTGCTATCCAGGCAGATATATTTGCAGTTGTCGTAGTCGTTCAAGACGTTTTTAAGGGTGGTCTTAATTTCTGCATAGATCGTTTTGGCTGTCGTGCTGAATAATTTGACGAGTTATGGCAGCGTCTCCCATACTTCGTAGCCTATTTTGCAGATTGCTTATCCTTCTATCTTTCTTGTGTTTATTTTCATATCATCCTTATTTGAAATTAATATTGTGTCGATTAAATTGCTACTCATGCAAATGCTATGATGGATTTCAATTGTGTGACGAATTCAGTCTTGTCTTTTTTGTCATTCTCTTTCGAGATCTCGGCATAAGTCTGCATCGTGCAGATGTGCTTGTATCCTAAAAATTGAGCAGCACATTTTAATCAGTACGTTGTTCGGCTGGCAGGCAATTGTAACATCGTGTGCCGCGCCTGGTGCCATGTAACATCCTTATTTATGCCGCGAATTTCATAATCATTTTTGATGGTTTAGAGAACCATTCGGTGCTTGGATACGTGGAATATCTTACTGCCTTCACCTATCCCTTTGTATTTTTAAATTATTGTGGGAATATCGAACTGCACCTCGGCAAGACTATTTTTTTTGATGGGAGATATGATATTCACTCATGGTCGTCGAAATACGTGCGGATGTTGTCATCAGAGAGGTTATACAGTCGAATTTATTAATAAATGCACGGGGTTGTCTCTTTCCATACAATGTTGCTCTCATAATCTCGCGTCTTGAGAACCCGTTTCAAGAGGTTATAAACGGTCAGGTACTTTTGCTGAGTCGATTTTGTACGTATTCCGGCTTATGCTAACTTGTCGAAATAACTGTTGATCTGCTCGGAATCTTTCATTTGTGTTTCGTGGCGGTATTCCAGACTTAAAAGTCGTTTTTAATTTTCTCCACCATAACGACATCATCTCAATCCTCTACTTTGTGGAAGTGGTTGTAGATTCTTACACGAATGTAGTCGGTTAACTTGTTCGTCTCCTCTGCAGTAAAGCTCCGACCTGTCATATGTTGTATTCCAATGTGCCGAAGCGACCGTCATTTTGCAGCTGAACTATGCGGGTTTGTCTCCGTCGATGGCGATACGGTCCATAACGGGAATCGTACAGTCTTTCTTAAAAATATACTTCTTTAAATTCATATTTTTAATGGTACAAAACTATTAACTGAAGCTATATGTTGTTATGCAGATCCCAACATGTCAGCGAAAAAGAGTCTTTCGACGCTTTATTTTGGGGCTCTGTTTGAAAAGTTAACTATTACTGTAAATGATGACCGCTTAAATGTTAGCCTGCGCTTTCGTCTTCTTGTACTATTCGTATTCCCAATATATTTAATATACCAAAATAGATAAATCCAATGAAGTTGGATTTATCTGGTGTTAAACCTTGTGTATAAATACACATATCAAAATAAAATCCCAATTATATACTTTCTGCCACAATCTTAAATTCTATTCTCGGAATAGCAATACATACTCTGGCGTAAAAATTGTTATTGTTCAAATGATTATCTTCTGTAATTTTTTTTATTTTTGCATAAAATCAAATTTACGAAAATATGCCAGAAAATGATCGTCCAGAAATAAAGGAACAAATAAAAGGGAGTTCAGATCAAAAAGAAAACACTCGGAGTAAGATCGCTCAAATTTATGTTTGGGCCTTCTTTATCGTAATAGGCATAGTATTCATTATTGGAGCTTGTAATTGTTTCAAAGTGGATGAATACAAAGATATGCTTGTTACGGTATCTGGTATTTTGTCTGGCCCTCTTGGATTTATTGTAGGATATTATTTCAAAGCAACTAAAGAATGAATACCTTATTCGTTACATATGCATTAGACGACGCAGTAGAATCTTACTCTAAAATTAGTAGTAAGCTAAAGCGCTATCCCGATTGGGTAAAATTATTTAATCGTGCGTGGATAATAAAAACAAATAAATCATCTCGTAAAGTCCGCGATGAATTATCTGAAGTAATTGAAAATAAAGGTAAAATAGTTGTCATAAATATAACTGATTCGGCATGGGCGACTTACAGGATAGATAATGATCTTTTATGTTGGATGAAAGAAAATATATAACTATTTTATCTGAACAAGTATTCAATGGCGCCCCACTCGGTCGCCATTTTTTGTGTCCTTACCTCATCCCTTTCAGAAAAATAATTTGACAAAATTATCAAATTAATTCATTGAATAGTAATGCTTTATAAGGTTTTGATTATATTTATGATATAAAATGATATGCTATCTGGTCTTTGATGATTCTTATACAAAAGAGAGCAATATTCGTGATATTGTTAGGGGATACTATGAGTTTTTGCTGTCAGAAGTAAAAAAGACAGAGCTATTTTTTTGATAGTGTATCGTAATATGTTAATTGCCAAGATTAATCCAAATCTGAAAACTTCAAGAGTTTATCTCTATTTTCATAAAAGAACTAAGATCTAACGATCACTTCATCGTCTTCTTTTAAGCAAAGGGGGGAAAGGCAAAACTACATTTTAGAACTCGACTTTTTGTTGGATCTTCAGTCAGAGTGTGAGGGTAAGGTCGGCCAGCAGGACAGCCGTCTCTGGTTCTTCCTTTGGGGCATCCTTGGATTTCCAGGCCACAATGAAGCTGACAGTTGTGGATTTGACCCGATAACCTTTTGCAAACCAATCGGTGAGCGTTTTCTGCATCCGGGCTGAGAGTTTGGCTACGGGGAGGTCCGTCTTCTCGGTATAGAGCGTGAAGTCGCGGTATTGCAGCCGATCGCCGCTCTGCAGTGCCAGCACTTCGCGTTTGATTCCCTTGAAAAACTCCAGATAGACATCTCGATGGGAGAGTTGCAGGACGATCTCTTCGGGCAGGGTATAGCTCCGATCGTCGCAGTCGTGGCGGTCGGCCGTCAGACGGTCAAAGCAGTGTCCGTTGGTATGAATGAACAAACGGTTCTTGGCACGGGTGATTCCCACGTAGTAGCGGCGTTTCAGCTCCGCATTCTTGGTGTAGTTGTCAGTCAGGAGCATGTAGACGTCGTCGAACTCGCGCCCTTTGGCTTTGTGGATGGTTGATACCACCACCTCGGAGCCCGAGACATCGCAGAAATCCTCCATCGACGATTCGAAGACGAACTCTTTGAAATCGCTGATGTATTTCGTTTGGTTGAGTTGCTCGAACTGTTCGAAGCAGCGCTTCACAAGATCCATATTCTGACTCCGCGCGTAGGTCTTACTCGTGGCGCGCTTTGCCTCCTCCCAGAGCTCGCCCGGAATCACGGGTGTCGTCACCCGTTTGTCCAGGTATCGGAGGAAGTATCGCATCTCGGAGAGGTTCCAGAAGCGGAAGCCGTCCATCGACTGGATCAGTTTGCACGGGACGCCCTCCTTGCGCAGAAGTCCGGTCAGGATGACCGCCTCGTCGTTCGTCTGGGTGAGGACGCACGAGGTGCCCGCATGACGGTTACGGAGCAGTTCGTCGACCAGCGGGCGGTACATGATTGCCGAGGTGTGGCAGGTGACGCCAACCCATCCCTCTTCGTGCCGCATCGAGTGGATCTGCGTGTGCTTCATTCGTCCGGAGATCGATTGGACGAACCTGTTGGCAAAGGTGACCGGATGGCGGGCGCTGCGGAAATTGTCGGTCATCTCGATGAGACGAGTTCCGGGTCGTTGGGCCAGTTGGAACATGTAGCCTGAGTCAGAACCCCGGAATTCGTAGATGTTCTGGTCGTCGTCACCCACGGCGATGACGCGCATCTCCTCGTTGCGGGCCATCAGCGCTGTTACGAGGGCATATTCGTCGGCGGCCATGTCCTGAGCTTCATCGATGACGAGCACGGTCTTGCCGATCTTGTTGGGTTCGACCTCTCCCTGTTCGATCATCCGGGCAGCCCGCGAGACAATGTCTTGGGCATCTTCGAGGTTGCCGATACGCCCCAGCAGATCGAAGCAATAGGAGTGGAAGGTCTTGATCTCGACAAAGTGGGCCGCATTGCCGATCAACGCCATCAGCCGCTGTTTGAACTCCGTAGCCGCCGCACGCGAGAAGGTGAGCATCAGCAACTGTTCGTGCTTGACATCTTCGAGCAGGAGCAGCGATGCCAGTTTGTGGACCAGCACACGGGTCTTGCCGCTACCGGGTCCAGCCGCAACCACGATGCAGTGGGACTCCTTGTCGGAGATGATCTCCATCTGTCGAGGGGAGAGCGCCCCGAAGAGCTGTTCGTATTTCTGGGGCGTCAGGTTGCGCTGGATCTCGTTGATGCGCTCGCCGCGGAAGTATTTCGCAATGAAGCGCCGGTAGTCCATCTGGAAGTAGTCCTGTACGAACTGCAGCGCCGCGTTGTAGTTCTTGACCATCAGATTGGCATACTCGCCCACGATGTGGACCTGCTGGATCTTCTGCTTGTAGAAGGCGTTGAGCAGCCGGTAGTCGTCGACCTTGTAGCGCGACTTGTTGTCCTTGATCCGGCGGATGTCCATCGCGTTGTAGAGGACCAGAAAGCCCCCTTCGAGCTTCAGCGCTCCGATCTTCGAGAGATAGAGAAGTGCCTCCTCGACCTCGCCCAGCTGCAGGTCGTTCCGCCCGAAGAGCATCGTCCGGTTATCGGCCTTGAATTGATTCAGCAACTCGACGATCGAGAACTGCACGGCATTGTCCGCGACGGTATGTTCCTGCCCGGTGGCGTTGGGTTGCGCGAGCGTACGCGACAACTCGGCGGCCTGGCGGTAGAGCCAACCGATGGCGAAGCGGCAGATCTCGGCCCGTTTGTCGAACCGGGCCTCCGTCGACTGCAGGTCGGTCTGTCGCCGAAGCTGCAGGTTGTGGTCCGCATCTTCCTGTTTGCGGAGGTATCCCTTGACCGTAAGGAAATAGAGCAGGGTGCGGATATCTTTCTCCTTCGAGGTGCTGATTCCCTCCTGGATGGCATCCTCGTTCAGCTGCTTGCAAGAGATGCTGAGCCCCTCCTCCGGGATGCGGTGGAGCAGGTAGCGTTCGAGCTGGATAAAGCGTTCGAGCAGCTGCTGCGACTTGCGTTCCGAATCCCCTGTTCCGAGCAGGTAGGCCGACAGATCCTTGCTGTCGGCCAGGATCCCCTCTTGGCGCATGCGTTCCACGGCGGAGATCACCTCGCGCTTGCTCATCCCCAGAATGTCGGCCAGGTAATCGATTCGCGATTCGGCCTCCGAGTCCTGCGCCTTGGCGATATATTTTTTCGAGATGAGAGACTTGATGATGCGGACAGCCTGTTCGGTCTCCTTGCTGTCGAACAGCGGCGAGGCTGTCAGCCGTCGCCGGGCTTCGTCGAGATTCCGCACGGTGATGCCTGTGGCGTAGACGTGCGGAACGTTGTTGCCCCGTTCGAGGTAGCCGGCCTGTTCGAGTGCCGCCAGCGCGGTTCGTACCCGGGTTTCGATGTCGGAGCCCGAACCGTCCCAACCGGCTTGACGCGCGATCTCCAGTGCCGACGAGTTGACCCGCATGCGCTGGCGCGTGAGCTCCTTCACAGCCTTCCATACCTGCTGAATCTCGCCGATACTCAGCTTCGTCTGGTTCAGCAGGATGAAATGCTTGTCCAGGTCGTTGTCGCCGTAGAGAACGTAGCAGCGGGCATGCAGATGGGGGTTGCGGCCGGCGCGTCCCGCCTCCTGGACGTAGTTCTCCAGCGAATCGGAGATGTCGTAATGGACCACCAGCCCCACGTCGCTCTTGTCCACACCCATGCCGAAGGCTGACGTGGCGACGATGATGCGCACCTGGTCGTTCATGAAGGCCTCCTGGTTGGTAATCTTCTCGTCGGAATCCATCTTGCCGTTGAAGGGAAGGGCCCGGAAACCGTCGTGCGTGAGACGTGAAGCCAATTCCCGGGTTCGGCGGGTTCGCGAGACATAGACGATGGTTGGGCATTGTGAATCGGCAATGAGCTCGCGCAGTCGCTGGTATTTCTCTTCGTCGTTGTCGACGTGCAGTACCGAATAGCTCAGATTTGTGCGCGTGGCCTTCGAGGCGAAGAGCTCCAGATTCAGATCCAGCGTCTGTTCGAAGTAGTCGCGGATGTCCTGGATCACCTTCTGTTTGGCCGTGGCGGTGAAGCAGGAGACCGGGATCGGGAGCTTGCTTCCCTTTTTCTGCTGGTATTTGCGGATGAAGTGGCCGATGTAGAGGTAATCGACCCGGAAGTCCTGGCCCCACGACGAGAAACAATGAGCCTCGTCGATGACGAAGCGGACGACGTTGCGGGCAAGGAGGATACGTTCGATCGTAGCCGAGCGGAGCATCTCGGGCGAGATGTAGAGCAGCGCGGCCGTTCCATCCTGCACTTTTTCGATGGCAAGAGCCCGCGTGATGGGATCCAGCATGCCGTTGATGGTGACGGCCTCGGTGATACCCCGTTCGGCGAGGTTATCCACCTGGTCCTTCATCAGCGACTGCAGGGGTGAGATCACCACCGTGAGTCCGTGGACCGAGAGCCCTGCCATAAGAGCCGGCAGCTGGAAGGTGAGTGATTTCCCACCACCGGTCGGGAAGATTGCCAGCAGAGAGCGACCCTCGACGGCCGCCTGCGCTGCCCGCTCCTGGAGAGGCTCACCTTCGTAGGTGCGGAAGGCATCGTAACCGAACAGCGACTTGAGGCTGCGGTGAACGTCAAGTTGGGCGTTGCAGTAGGCACAGTCTGCAAGGCAGGGGGTGTGGCGCAGCTTCTTGATGACGAACTCCACACTCGGGTAGTTGTGCAATACCCATCCCGGCGTGATGGAGCGGTGATCGGTCGTGTCGATTAGCGCCAGTGCATAGGCCAGTTCGCAGGGGTAGTGTTCGATCAACGGTTCGAGTTCGACATTTTGGCAGATGCGGCCTCGGTAGACGGTGGCGATTTGTTCGCTGAGGTTGCAATCCTTCGGGCCAGCTCCCATCAGATCGAGGAATCCGTCGAACTCCGGCTGCCCCCTCAGCAGCGCAGTGAAGAGTCTCTGTTTCTGTTCGGGCCATGCATCCCAACGGGCCATCTCGTCCAGAAGCAGATCACGTGCCTTTTCGCAGTCGTTGACCGGATTGTTCATCTGGTCGCTGACCAATTTATCATCCTTTACAAGCCGATGATAGGGACGTTCGGGAAAGAGCAGGGGCGAGAGATAAAGCGTGTCGACCAGCCGCCAGGGAATCGGTTGATCCTCGAAGAGGTATTTGGCATCGTGGTGGATGATGTTGTGTCCGCAGAGGTACTCCCCACGCTCGAGGAAGTGTAGCAGCTCCTCTTTTGAGGCTTTATGAAAGATAGCCCCATCGTAGCGGAGCGCCCCGATGTCGTGGATCCGGTGGTCTGTCAGCCCGATCTCAACATCTACAACCGCATAACGCAGCGGACCATACCGAAGCGACGAGCGACTGCTTGCGCGGGTCGTATTCAACGGCTCGACAGCTCCGATTTCAGTCGGTTGGTTCGATATGGGATTCTCCTGCATGATGTGGTTTTTTGGTTCAGTTTGGTGATGTCTTCGCTTTAAGTGAATATGAATCAGGATTTCAGGTTGTTGCTTTCTACAAATTTAACATTTTTTCTTGAATATAGCATGTCGTTTTTATTGGGAGGTGTTTAGTTAGATAGTGTTTCTGTTCTGATAAATGAAATAGAGTTGTATGCTTAAATCTCTTTTGATTTAATAACTGTTTGTATGCTTCTGATTCGAATTTATGTAGACTTTGGAATTCTACTGATTTATACAGAGAAAGTTTTTTGCCAGGCTTCTGTTTTTGAGTAATGAGTTTTTGATTAAAAGGTTGCGATAATAGTGTGGTTAAAAAAGAAGTTAGAGAAGATAATTTGTATATTTGTAATGATTTATATTATAATTAATTAAATTAGATATGAAGAATATAATAGCAGTAATTTGGGATTTTGATAAGACCTTAGTTGATGGGTATATGCAGGATCCAATTTTTAAGGAATATCACGTAGATGCTTCTGCGTTCTGGCGTGAAGTGAATTCGTTACCAGAAAAATATATGAGAGAACAGCATGTAAGGGTTAATCCTGATACGATATATTTGAATCAATTTCTGAGATATGTTAAAGATGGGAGATTTAGAGGTCTAAATAATGAAAAACTGGAAAAATATGGTAAGGAGCAGTCTTTTTACAAAGGAATCCCTGAAATATTTAGAACAACAACAGAATTATTAAAGGCTGACCCTGTTTGTGAGGAGTATAATATAAAAGTTGAACATTATATAGTAAGTACCGGTTTTGCGCAAGTTATTAGAGGTACCTCGATAATGGAATATGTAAAATATGTTTGGGGGTGTGAACTTATCGAAGCTGAAGATGATCAAGGGGGTAAGATTATATCTGAGATAGGATACACTATTGATAATACCTCTAAAACTAGAGCTCTTTTTGAAATAAATAAAGGCGTTGGAGGTGATGTTAAGGTAGATGTCAATAGTAAGATGACAAATGAACAGCGGCGAGTAGATTTTAGGAATATGATATATATTGCCGATGGCCCCAGCGATGTACCTGCCTTCTCCGTTGTAAAAGGCAATGGAGGAGCAACATTTGCAATATATCCTAAGGGAAATAATAAAGCCTTTAAGCAAGTTGAACAATTAAGAGAAGATGGTCGAATTGATATGTTTGCAGAAGCGGACTATTCTGATGGTACAACTGCATCGATGTGGATTTGTAATAAGATTCAAGAATTTGCTGAGAGAATAAAGAAAGAAGAACAGGCCAAAAGAGGCAATCTAAGTGCCATACCCCATCATTTGGTTTAAATTAATAAGTTACTAGTATCGTAGCAATATATTTCATTCTCGATTCTAATATTTAATAGGGGTTGAAATTTTGTAGATTGCTACTCGAATTATTTGAGGCCTTCTTGTCTCTTTTAATAGCAGACTTTTATATATCTTGTAAAAATATCGATATTATAATAATTATTGCTTTTTTGCGTATTATTCGTGTTATTAACGTATTTGTGTAGTTATGAAACAACAAGAGAGATCGTGGGATGATGATATAGAACGATTGATCCTTTTTGCGGATATAATGGGATTTAAAGATCGAGTAATGAGAACTCGCCACATTGACCTAAAGCATACTTTAGTAGCTTTTAAAGAAGAATGGTCTCGTAAGATGTCTCCATTCAAACTTGGAGATCATCTCAGATTTTCTCAATATTCAGATTCAATTGTCATCGTGGTTAATGGGGTTGATAATAGATCATTGAACCTTATTTCTAAGGCGGGTACATGCTTAGTACAAACAAGTCTAAAGGCGGGACTGCCGATTAAAGGTGCTATAGCTAAAGGACAATTTACATATGACGAGTCCCATCAAATTTTTTTTGGACAACCATTAGTCGATGCATATCTACTACAAGATGAAATTAAATTCTATGGTATAGTTGCGCATCATACTATCGAACATCTGATAAAGAATTCGAAACCGGATATTGCAAGAATGTTTGCAAAGACTGATGTCCCTTTAGAAAAGGGATGGTCTAAACATTATATTTTATCTTGGGAGAAAATTAATAACAATAGTTTCCATGCTAATGGGATTGAATTGGGACCTTGGTTAGATAGTATTGAGGAAAATATATCTGGTAAACCAAGAGTTTATGTGGATAATACAATTAAGGTTATGGATTCAATAAAGATAGTGAATCATCCCAGTAACTGATTTTTATAATATAAATCTTGAGCAGGTATTCTTCTTCCTGGTATTTATGCGGCCTATTATTAAAGGGTTAAGGTTGTAGCCGATCTGGGGAAGAGTATTTTACAGGCTCACGAAAAGAGCATAGTAGCAAAGTTAATTTTGATGTTCCAGATCACCCGATTCACAAGGCCCTATTCTCTATATCTGCTTACATGATGATTTGATCCATTTTATCGGTATTAGGCTTGAGATGTATCCGATATTGAGTCTGTATTATTTGAAGATCTGATAGGCTTTCAGGATATTTTCGTAATTTTATACATTCAAAGTTGATTGCATATGCAGCTTCCCCAATTCGAACAACTTACGACTGGCTGTCTTGGGCGAATTTTCGACAAGACGGTTGCGACGTATAAGTATTTCTGGTTTCTCTCCTTGATGCAGGAGCATGCTCGGACGGGAAATCTTCGGATGGATGTTTGGGAGCTGGTAATTCGGATGGTGGCCAATGCCTGGTATCCGATTCATTATTTCAGGCTGTCGTTCGGTAAGAGTGACTCGTTGTTCGAGATTGTGACAGAACTTCAGAAAGAGACGAACCTGCCCATTGATGCAAGTCAGAAGATAATAATTGAGGAACTACGTGGTCGGTTGGGAGAACCGACGATACGAAGTCGATTACGAGTCCTTACGCTCAATGTCCCGTATCGTTTCCTTCGTCCTTGGATTGATACCTCTGATGATCGGGAGATGATTCGTCGCTCGCAGACGTTGGAGAATAGCTGTTTGTATGCACTGTATAAGGATCGCAGTTCTTTTTACATAGAACTTAATCCGTCTTGGGATTCCTATCTGCATGCCCATTACGGTATATTGGTCGATTTCACTTATTGGAATCTGACACAGTTCCTCCAAGTGCGGAATCCGAATGTTCCGGCCATATCCAATAAGCTGATAAAGCCTGAAACACGGACTCCTCTTACAGCGCAGCATCGGTATTGGAATACAGTTATGCAGATTGTTGGTCCGATAGAATGTATCTATACAGGGCGACAGCTCCATACAGGCGAATACGAACTGGATCATTTTATTCCGTGGAGTTTTGTTTCGCATGATTTGCTTTGGAATCTGGTGCCGGCTGATGGGAGTGTCAATTCGTCAAAAAGCGATCGATTGCCTGATTTAGAGCGTTACCTTCCTAAGATGGCGCATCTGCAATATCACGCTTTACAGACTTATCTGAAAGCCGGTCGAGATAGTCGCATATTGGAGGACTATCTATCGTTGGGACATACGCCTCGAGAACTTGTACTCATGGATGAAGATAACTTTCTCGAGCTTTACAAACGTACCTTCGGGCCAATGGACCAGATAGCATTGAATATGGGATTTGAAACTTGGAAAGGTTAAAGCGATGGAACCGATAAAGATAAATCATCCCTATCTAACGGCAATCAAAAGGTCCCGGTTGTCGGCTCCGGCTCGTTATCTGCTTCAGCATGGTTTGCTGAAGGGGCGGATTCTCGATTTTGGATGTGGGCTCGGTTTCGATACGGATGAACTGAGACGGCAGGGACATGATATTACGGGGTATGATTGCTATTATCGTCCGGAATACCCCGAAGGGGAATTCGATACGATTATGTGCATTTATGTCTTGAACGTGCTGGAACCTTATGCACAGGCCGAGGTGATGATGGATATCGACCATTTGTTAGCTCCGCACGGGATAGCCTATTTTGCCGTTCGTCGAGACTTGACAAAAGAGGGATTCCGTATGCACCCCATCTATCGAAAATACACTTACCAGTGTAACGTCCAATTGCCTTATCCAAGTCTGGTTTGCAATTCTGGTTTTGAGCTGTATCGGTATCAACGATGAAATAGATCACTTATTGTAGCCTCATGAATTGTGTCTGTTATAAATGTAGGTTCAAGCTTAACTTGTCTCTGTATCCGTTTGCGTAGACGAATTCTTTGGTTTTCGACGTAAAATGGGGATTATAGGCATGTATGATTCGATGGTGATTTGGACATAGAATAACAATGTTGCTAAAATTATTATTGAGAGAGGTGCTAAAAGGATCTATGTGATGTGCATCAATCACATGGTATTGTCCTCCATAGGGTAATGTAATGAGTTGGCCACATATCTGACAGCGATACCCATACAGCCTCTTGAGATTCAGGCAGACATTTTTATCTATTCTTCTGATTCTTGCTAAATGTGGCCTCTCAATAATTTGGGCTGTTTCGTCATTCAACAATAAACTTTCAAGCAGCGACTCTTCGATGGGGTGAGCTATAAGCTCTTGTTTAGCTTGGTTTATTTCATGAGCGGGGATCGAAACTGCCTCCCAGATGTCTTTATTCGCAGTCGCATAGAACACGATAGAACTTCGTAGTTCGTTTGGAATTCGAATGTTGTGTGTCTTGACCCCTTGTTGAGTAAGTTCTTTTTTTAGAGCCAGCTGCTGTTCAAGGTATTGTGTTAACTCCGGGAAAGCAAGACGCAACGCCTTGGCAAAAGGGTGGTTGGGACTATACCTTACCTGATACATCTCAGGATGGTTGGGATATCGTACTCTATTGAAATTTTGATTGATAACATCTATATCTGTGAAGAGCTGATTATCCCACATTATAGATATTCTTCGAGTTTCACCAATAGCCAGTTTCCCGAAAAAATCAATAAACTGGTTGAGTAATGCCGTGCGGATGGTAAATCCTTGATACAAAATGCTTTTGTCTATATCTTTTAGGTAAATGAGCTTCATTTTGACTTTGAATGATTTTCTCACAGAAGTATTAATAATTAACAATAATCTTCCAGAACATCTCCTCCGGCCCATTCTTTGCCAAGGGATAGTGTGTAGTATTTTTCAGCTCCTTCTTCAGTAAAGAACGTGCGGATACTTTCGTGTATATAAAATCCATCTTCGTATCTGATTTCTGTGAGGGCAAAATTGGTAACTCCGCTAGTGGTCGTAAGCACTGCTATATGTGTTTTGTCTAAAGAAAGTTCTGCTTTAATGACTTCTGAATGATAGTATTGATTTTGACAAAATACTGCTGTCGGATTTAAATTTGCTATGTAGTCTTGTAATGGTGTTTCTGTATGAGTGTTGGGACACAATGGAAACTCTGTTGGGGCCTTCCAATGTATTTGTTTTGCTCCAGGTGTTAGAGATTCTTTGAGTGAGAGTTGTTCTTCGTAGTGTCTGGCAGTTTCAGCTTCGATTTCAGCCCGTTGCTGAGCATATGATTTATGTATTTCTTTTGAATCCCAAGTTAGATTCCAAGATGATCCGAGTCCGCTGTCTGGGCTGTCTTGGTAGATCCATTCTCCGATTCCTTTGCTTTCATTTGTTGATTTTGGGGTAGTGTTATCTTCCTTTGCCCATCTTTCAAGATTTTTAAGGCATTTTGCTGCTTCTTCCTTTGATACAGTACGCATCCAACCGGTATTGGGATCTGATGCAGATTCACGCAGAATGGAGGGATCCTCTAAAAAAGCCTCGATTGAACCACATAAATATTTGATTTTGTTTCTGGTTATGGGGTTGTTGAGAGCATTCTCCAACCGAGTAACCCATGCAAGATTTTCAGGGCGATTGTTACATCTGTTTGTATCTTTGTGATCGATGACCATATGTGGATCATCAGGTGTTCCATGAAACGCTGTTGCGACGATTTGATGAACGCGAACTCCACCATAGAGCATATAACCTGTTTTATTGTCTTTGGACCCAAAGGTCCATATACAGTCCAGTTTGGATGGGCGGCAATCTTTTTTGGGATGCCGGTATATTGCACCGTTATCTCGAACGGAATAATGGCGTTCTTTAAAATCGCATTCTCGAATCTCGCTGTATTGAGATAATAATTCTTGAGGTGAGGCTTCCATAAATGGTCTTTTGTGAGTGCCCTATCTAATAAAGACACATGATTAATTATTCGATTATATCTCCTCCAAACCTATTGACTTGAGGTATTCGTAGGTACCGTTATAAAACTCAGGTAGTCGGGTTGTATCTTCCGGGAAACCATCGACGGTCTTGTTGGAATTGCCTTCTGGAACGCAAATGACCATGCCGATACGGGCGCGTGTTAGGAGGACACGGTAGGCATTCAGCATGTATTTCCTTCGTTCGAGGCTGCTTTCGGTTTGCCCTGATTCTTCGCGCCAGGCAGTTCGGCCGTTGAAATTGAAGTATCGCCAACGTCCGTTCTCGCAGCGCAGATCGGCATCCCAAAGGACGCAGGTATAATCCAGTTCAAGCCCTTGTACCTGGATCTCGGTTGCCGCATCCTCGAGGTAGTTTGAAGACCTGATGTCAGTCTTATCCATCAGGAACCAGTGGACAGCATTTTCGTCGCCTTGGCCCAGAACATCGACGGCCAGCGGCTTAAAGCGTGCGGCAGTCTTGCTGACGAGAACGCCGGAGCGTTGTGAGCCTCGGGTGTGCTTGCGTAGCCAAGCCCTTGCCTTGGCCATATCTCGGGTCAGAACAATCGGATAGTGTGCTTTGATCGTGTCGTACAGCGCAGCAGCGTCCGGGTTGAAGGAGAGCAAGGCGTGCACAAAAGCGGAGAGGTTCTCGGCTCTAAACGAACGCAGACTAACCCCCAGATGGAGTTCCGGAGAGAAGTTCACTTTGTCATTACCGGCCAGTAGTTCATTGACACGTCCTTCGGCATATTCCGCCTCGGTTAGCTTGTCGGAGATGTAGATCCTCCAGTGTGTAAATTTCTCGTTGAGGGCCTTGATCCATTCCGAAATGCCGGCCTCTCCGGTGTTGATCTCCTGCCCGCCACCTACCAAGCATACAATCGTTGCCCAATCCTCCCGTTGATCCAGCGACCAAATGAGAAAGGCCGCCTCGGAGTAGGGGAAGTTCTGAATCTTGAGTTTGTTGCCGTAGGTTCCTCCGCGTTTGAGGTAATCTGCGAGCCGTTTGTGGGTCCATGAACGCTGCGCTTCGTCAAAAATGGCGACATGTTCCACCTCTCCATAACCGGCTTTGGCAAGCTTGATCGCTTTCTTGGGATCAATCTCAAGGACGCCATTCTCAATCGGAGTTTTTAGCTTGGCCAGCATGTTGTCCCGATAGCGGTGGATAATCTGGATGAATTTGCCAACCTCCCTTCGCGAATCCGACCGATTCTTTTTCTCGCCCCGAGCTTGGCACTTCTTCTGGTTGTCGATGGCCAGAGCCTCGGTCAGCACCGCAACTAACGGCCCGTTGCCCGAAAGATAAACGGCCCCTTCATCCTCGCTCAATTTCTCGCCATTTTGGTAGGATTGTTTGACGGCAACATCCAATCCGACCAACGTCTTCCCGGCTCCTGGTACGCCCGTAACAAAACAGATGCTCTTCTCGCCCTTCTCTCGACTGGTCTTGATCACATCGAGGATATATGCAATCGTGCGATCGGTCGATACCTTGTCCGCCTCATGACGAGTGATATCCTCTACCGAATGGTTCTCGTAGAGCCTTTTGGCTGCCTCGATGATGGTCGGAGTGGGTGAGTAGGGGCTGATGATCCAGTCGGCTCCCAGACTTGGATCTGGCGCTGTGGCTCCAGCATGTGCCAGAACATCGGCAATGAGCTGTTGTAGACCAGCTGGCCCTGTTAACAGTGGGTTGTATATGGAATCATCATATACAGAGGCTTGGAATACGCTTGAACTTTTACTGATCCAGGGATGTATGAGAATGGGGACAATGATCCTATTTTGGCTCAGCAAGTGAAAATTCTTCAGATCCAAAGCATAATCTAATACTTGCTCGATATATGACTGCATATTCTCCTTCTTAGCCTCTTGTCTAGTCTTGAACTCGAGGCAGAAGATAAGCCCACGAAGCAGCAGAACAACATCGATTCGCTTTCCGAGTCGTGGAATGTCGTACTCGAAAATGACCTGTCCATCTTCATCCTTCCACGGTAGCAGAACCTCTTGCATGATGCGGATTTCATCGGCCCAGGCTTCATTGGTTGTGGTCATAGCAACTCCGTGATAGTTATCCACGAAGGTTCCCAACAGAGCCTCAGGGGACAGCTGTAAAAATTCGTGTATCGAGGCGTGATATAGACAACGAGTCATAAGCAAAGCGAATAGATTGTGGGGCGTGTTTCTCGAATATCGATGAATACAAAATTAAGATAAATCTAACAAAATCGGTCATTTTGATCCCGTAATGTTTTGATGGGAGGGACATCCGAAGAAAAGCCTCTCCAGCGAGGAAAACGACATCGGGCGGTTGTGAGTCCTGCTCCTTTTCATCCGGCAGCAAGGTAAGGGCCCGGCGCGAAATGCCAACCTCAGGCCCCGGTGGGGTTTCCGCAGCGAAAAGCCGCTCTCAGTAGAGCCATTTCCCCGCGGAAAAGGTTGTCGTATTCGCTCCGGCCCACTTTTGAAGATGCTACCGATGGAAAGGAGAAAAACCATGCTTCGGCTGTGTGTCGTGTCTCTCGTTCCCTGGCTCATCTTTCGTCCACCGTCCTCGATCCCTGCTGCCACCTAAGATCAATTTGTTGCCCATTTTTCTCGCGTTTAAGCCATGATGGAACTTGGCGATATAAGTTGTACTCTGCGGTGGTTTTTGAGGCGTATGGCCTGTTTCTGTGGTTTCTATCGTGTATTTATCGGGCCTCCGCCGTAGGCGCAGCGCCCAACCCTCCCCGATGCAAGAATGTGGGCAACGACCAAAGTCTTGTTGTCGCTCCAGCCCTATGTGTCCAGCTGGTATCCGCAAATCAATATGTCCGCAAAACAACAAAACAGTGTGTCAACACAACAGCGAAACAGCAAAACCGTGACTTCAGTCAGTCAGTACTTCAGTCAGTCAGTACTTCAGTCAGTCAGTGCTTCAGTCAGTCAGTATTTCAGTCAGTCAGTACTGAATTCAGTCAGTACTGACGTCAATCAGTCAGTCGGCCTTTTTGAATAAGACGCCTCCGGACCTTCCTTTTTTTGTCGATTTTGTTCCCGATGTCGGCTTCGGGAACGGGTGGTTCGCCTCTTCAGATTGGCCGGCGAACAAGCGGGAACGGGACGTGATATTCGACCCGTTTTTGAGTCCCCGGAACATTATATGTTTCGGGACTCAGCAAGCTGTGTTTTCCGTTACGCGAAATATTCTCGGTAACGAAAACAGCTTGCCCGCAAGGGGGGGGGAAACTCCTCCGAAGTCGTCGTTTTTTACCGGGGCCACCGTGGCCCGAGCCGAAATTTAGTCGGCGAAGGATTTTCGAGACACCTTCGCCAGAAAATAGGGAAGATCCGGCCATTTTGGCGTGGAAAAGTGGCGGTTTATCGCCCGAATCAGACTTCAAAACAGCTCGTTTTCGACCGATTTTCGGCGATTGAGAATGCAAAATTTCGGACAAATTTCACGAATTTGGACGCGCTTTTGAGGCCTCAATTCAGCCAATTGAGAACCTCTAATCCGATATTTTGCGTCATAAAAAGAAGTGGAATTTGTCCTTTTTCAGCGTTCAATTCTGCAGAATTTCAGTCATTCAGAATCGGGTTTCGATGCAGTTTCAGTACCAATTTTCCCGCGAAACGGGACGTTTATTGCGGGAAACAACGCACTGGTTTGTGCCCCAGTTCCAGCCCGCAGAGGACGTCGAGCGAACTGGGACAGCCGTCCGAGCGGAGGGCGTAGACGCTCTCCTCGGCCATCGACGCGATGGTATAGTTGCGGGTTTGGACCGTCTGCCAACCGGTGCGGCGGGCGTTGCGCACGGCAAAGATCAGGATGCGCTGCTCGGCCAGGGCCTCTTCGACGGCGGGAGGATAGCGGCGGTAGAGGGCACGCCCCAAGGCCCAGATCACAGGGTGGCGGGCTTTCAGCAGGAGTTCAAAGACGGATTTTTCGAGCGGCGACTGGAAACCGCTGATTACGACACGGTCGGTTGCGCAACACGCTTCAGCCCAGCGGAGGACCTGTTCCTCGACGGTGGGCGAAACGACGCGCGAGGCGAAGAAAGCGACCTTCCGGCAGTCGAGCAGGGCGGGGTTTCCGGTGTAATCGTAATCGAAAGCCATAAAAAACGTGGGTTGCCGCATTGACTTACCCCGTACTCAGGCCTTCGCTGCCCCACACCGAAATAAGCAACACGGACAGCCCACGCGAAACGCGTATCATGCACATAGCAAGCCAAAGGCCTGCGGGCACAATACATGCGTCCACGAGGCGTCCCGTTACATCCCTTCCGGTGTGTCAAGGTTGCGAAGTTTGAGTACGGAAGAAAACGTAATTAAACGTTCGTAGTATGTTAGTTCCGCGGATCGGCACGGAACCATCTACAAAAATAGAAAATTAAATCGGAAAACCGCCAAAGGCCGCCGATTTTTGCGGAACCTCTTGTTTTAGTTCATCGTTCTGGTCAGTTCAAATATTGAGATCTTATCAATTCCCGCGTTATTGCATTGTTGTAAAACGTCGGTAATATAGTCATCCGACCAAAATGGATGTACGATGATTCCCTTGATTACGCCTGAATCATTGACAGCAAAGTAATGACCAAATTTAATCTGACTGTGTTGTTTCTTTTTCTTTAGTAGACTGTCGAGATTATTATCCATGAAGTCCTTCCAATATTCGACATCGAAATTGACAAAGAGCGCTTTGTCTGCCGCCATTCTTGACAAATCAAGGCCAAGACGCCAATCCAATATCATGTGATATTGTTGGTTGGAATAGTCTCGGATGCAATCATAGCAAGATGAGATGCAGTTTCGCATATGGTCCGGAGTACATAACGTGTCATAAATTGCTCCACCCTTCAATAGAGGTTGCAATAGAGCTTCGGTCGGAACTTGTGCATATTTGCGTCCGCTTAAATAGTTACAATATCCCGAACCATTTTCCAGTTTTTCGACAATAAATACCTCCGGGTTTCCGGTTTTGACGGATATATGATATCCGATATCGAGTTCGGATGTATCTATGTCAAGATAGCAGGCAATTGCCTTGCGAATTAAATACCCCCAGGAATAATATGCAGCCCGTATGGCAAAATAGTTCGCGTTGTCTTGCAACGGATTAAGACAAATATCCCGAGGAACCATCTTCAGTGCAATGGTCATGACTCCCGTGGACTTTGATACGACAAAAGCCAAGTCTTTTTCGTTAAATAGGGTCAACGCACTTTGTCGAGTTTGTGGATAGGCACTTCGAGCAACCCAGGTATCGCTCATTTTTGACGTTTTTGAATGAGCGTATTGCCCCATATGGTAGAGTTTGCCATTGTTGTCATTGACCAAATGAACAAGACCTTGAGTGGGAATTACATTGTTGCGCAAGTATAGGTTTCCAACAGGATTGCACTCCTCCAAAGAGGCTTCACAATCTAATCGAATCTCACTGTTGGGAGAATACCAATCATAGGATCCGTTAAAGTCGTGAACCGGTTCATCGTAATCTACACAATACCCCAGTGGTGAACAAACCTCAATACGTTCCATCGGGTTGCCGCAGACCGGGCAATTGGCCGTATCACTATCCAACTCCAAAGTTGAATAGGCGCAACTTTGGCATCTGAATAGTGGCTTCCTCAGTATATTGAGGCTATCTGCTTTCAGAAAGACATTGGCCTTTCTACCATAATCAGCAACTCCAACAGCTCGATATACCTTTTTGTCCTTTACAATCTCATGTCCAGGAGCAAATGAGTTGAGCGCTAACTCCATATCGCGATTCACGACATCGGTAGCCGGTAATTTATCCGGGAACTGCAGGTATAAATTTCGCGTCCGTGTTGGAAATCCGAACATGGGCAACATTCCGGCATTCGCCAGACGTTCACTTAATTGTGTCTGTGTATACTCGCTACTATTGGCGATCTCGGTAATGCGGTCAATTAGCTTTTTCTGAATATATTGGAGCATGTCATCCTTATCCTCCTTTGTGAGATCTGTACATCTCGTGACAATCTGGATGATGGATTCGATCTCAGATTCATGGTTCTGGATCCATGTAGCAACAATTGTTTTGTTTTTATTCCAGGCCGAAGCCGTTCCGAAATTCCCATGAACACTTTCTTGTTTGGAGGACTCCTGAATCGATTTGAGCGCATTATGCAATACCTCCTTGAATACCACTCTCTCTGCAATCTCTTTGATTCGGACCTCCAGATATGGATCCTTCGGTATGGCAGAAACCATACGTGCCGGCTCAAAATAATGGGTCAGATCATGACTTGATCCTTTAGCCACGGTTAAAGCAATAGACAACGGATTCCCGCGACGGCCGGCACGTCCAACACGCTGCTGGTAATTGAATCGTTGAGGCGGAACATTACCCATCATGACGGCAGACAGTGAGCCGATATCGACTCCTGCTTCCATCGTGGTTGTAACGCTCAACAAATCGATCCCGTCAACAGATGGCACCTCCCCCGGAAGAAATATTTCTTGAAAATGTCGTTGGCGTCGCCGTGATTCATCGCGAGAGGTTTGCCCTGTCATTTCCTCGCAATGGAGGCGATAGATATCGTTGGTTGAGTTTACAAGTGATACATAATAATCCGACGCATCCTCCAAATCACTTTTTTGTATCGTTTTAGGTTGAGATAGGTTGCCAAGGCAATTGGTACAGATGCCATTAGACGGCTGCAAATGAATCGTCTTACATTTTGGGCATTGCCAATATTTCATCCCTTCGTATGCTTTATGGAAAGCAATCTTGCGTCCGGTTAAAGCGACTTTGTCGTTGGCAATGATCTCCAGCTTCCTTAATAATCGTTTGATTTCGTCTAACTTGTTATCGGTGTCTTGTTTGCGGGTAAATCCATAGACCCTCTTTACAAGTTTGCGCACAATTCCAGGGAATGAGTCATAAACTGGATATCTAGATTCAAATCCAGCCACTCTTCTTTTTTCGCCAAGAATGCGGATAATTGAATCTAACAACTCTCTCATCCGAGAGTCTAGTTTTTCTGTTCCTACACAGGTTGCGTATCCCAATTTTAAGGTCTCGAATGACTTCTTTTTGTGGGCAAAAAGACTTATTATTTGCTCCTCGCTATTTTTTTTACGAATCTTGTTAAGATATACTTGATCGTAATCGCCCAGATCTCTCTTTGCAGTACCAACTCTAAAATCAAAAAGACTCCACCACGGAGTGTTGTTTAATAGTGGATTTTGAGCTAAGGATGGCCTTGGTCCAGCCGGATTCATTCCGATATTTAATAGACCCTTAAATACATCAGCGGTAATATTCTCCAGGTTGACATCTTCGATAGATGCATATATCGTATCGAGGCGAGCTTTTTCTTCAGATTTTAGCCAACCTTTGTCTTTGGTCCGAATCAGATCAATGAGCTCAATATACGTTCCTTTGTTATAAAGTCTCGTCAACATATCGCTGTCTTCTCTGGAAGATATGTTGCCGAACTGAAATTTTTTTAAGAAATTAATGACTTCGGAGTCTCCTTTAAGAGCCTTCAGCATCAGCCATCTCACCGCATCTCGATAATGATCCAATTCAATGCCTGCCGATAGCTTGGCGGCAGACTGTCGACTATCGGAAAACAGCACCACTTTTGTGTTGTTCTCATGCGCATTCTTCATCGAACGGATCAATGAATCGGCAAGAACCTGATTTACCTTTTGAAGTCCGGTCCGATGTGGCTTTAGTGGAGTCAATTTCCTTTCTTCATTTACACGGTATGCCACTCCGCATTGTGGGCATTGATTCGGTAGTTGCAGGTCCGCTTCTTTTTCCTGGCGATGCAACCAATAGGTTCCATAGCGATCCAGCTTGATAATTCCCGTGACCGAATCAAAATTGACACGAACCCATCCTTTGTCGGTCGCATCACTGTCATCCATGGAGCCCTGCCATAGAACAGCATATGGGTAAAATGTTTGACCGATAGGTCTATCCACCGAAAGCAAGAATGTTCGATTGTCTTTTTGTCGAATATACCCACCCAAGAAGGCCTCACCACAACTTTCACAGATGATCAACTCGAGGACGGCATGCCCGCAGCTGCAAACGGTACGGGGAGAGCGATAAAAACGTCCCAAGGTTCGTCCATCAAATTGGTACTCTTTTTTGACTTCAGAACAAGCGGGATTGGAGCATGCCCATAAACCGTTGACAGAGCGGAAAAAGAAATGAGCTCGAAGTGGTAGGACAAAGTTCCCGTCTTCCTTGCTTTGGCATATGATTTTTAAGAAAGACGAAATAAAAGGTAAGGCCTGATCACCTTTGATGCCCATTTTGGCTGCAATACTAATAACATTTTGCGCGATAATTCGTCCTTCAACGTCTGTCATTGCAAATTTCAGCCATTCGACAAGATGGTATTTTCGCGTAATATCGATATAATCGCTGCAGTCCAATGACGCAAACAACTGTTCGGTGCGTTCCTTCTCAGGGATTGAAGAATTTGTATAATCTACGAAGGCTTCTATCGGAAGTTTATCTTGGGGCCGACTTGCAGCGGGTTCGGGCTCGTTGGAGAGGAGGCAGAATTTCTTAGTGTACGCATCTTTCGAGACACCAAAAAATTCGCATAGAAAATCTTTGGTCTGCTCATTTTCTCCCATCGACGCACTCGAGGCGAGAAATTGAACTTGCGGAGAGTCGGGAGTTAACCCCAGTCTATCCAGCAAGATACGAATCAGATACGCAACTTCTGTTCCGGCTGTTCCTCGATAGGTGTGCAATTCATCAATGACCAGGTGGAAGACATGGGAAGGATCTTCCTTAAGCCACTTCTTGGTCTCTTCGAATATGGGCGCTTCAATATCTCTCATCAGCATGACATTGAGCATGCTGTAATTGGTAATTAAGATGTCGGGAGCATTTTGTTGCATGGAAAGGCGATCCCACATCTCTGCACTATCCGAATCCATGCACGGAACATGATAGAGCAATTCGCTATTACCGGTTTGTTTGGCTGATTCTTGAGCTGCTTTCCAGTCCTCATTTAATTGCTTGCGTTCTTTCCGGATGTTCTCTTGGGCAATATCTCCACGACCACTGACAGGGGTGCTGCCAGTGTAACGCCCGAAGAAAAATCTATTCCCTCCGCGACAACGGTCTAACCAATCCAAAGCCCGTCCTTTCCCTTGTCCATTAAGGGCTTTACGAAGTCGGATCATTTGATCCTCCGCCAATGCATTCAGCGGATAAAGAATCATAGCGCGCATGGCTCGTGGTCGATTCGTTTTGTCCCATGTGCGCGACTCTGATATGAGATCGGCAAAAATAGGCAGTAGGAAGCATTCTGTCTTACCGGATCCTGTTCCTGTTGTTACGACAATATTCTTCCGGTTGATAGCGGCCTCTTTGAGGGCATTGTATTGATGTAGATACAATCGCCGTTTTTCGGCTTTGTCATTAAAGAACAATCCACATTGCACAAAATCAGCCAACTCGCTATTAACCCCTTCATTTTTGCAGAAGTCTTCCAGCGACGCATATTCCTTGTATTTGGGAACGATCTCTATAATGGGAGGTTGGCATATGGCTCCTTGTTCGCTGATCAGACTATTGCGTTCTTCGTTGTAATACTCATTGAAAAACGGGATACCGCTACTGATATACTTGAGATATGTTTCTCTCAGTTCATTATAGATTTGTATGGGATTATTCATAACGAATGGATTTACACAAGATACGATCGAGTTCCTTGACTATGGATTTTGAAATGCCTGGGAAAATATAATTGCCCGATTCCTTATAGGGACATTGGCCTTCCAACATGGAAGCAACCATCAAAACTCGGTATAACATGATTGGGAACCGGAAAGAATTCACGCTCAGTTTCCTTTGCTCGACGTCGTAATTGCCGTTTGATTTCTTTCCCAAGACTCGGCTATATTGATAGGCGACATTGACCGAATCCGGATTGATTGACCAATTAGGGATTTCCACAACTTTCCGATTCTCACATACGAAGTAATAGCGTTTAAATGCTGTGTAGGCAATACCAATCTGGTCAGGGGCATTATCAAAGGTGAGATCTGAGAAATCATTTTTCGGTGATAACTCGAATGCTGAGATGATTGAGTCCACACTCGGAAAATGTTTCAAAATCTCTTTTCCGTTAAAAGTATACTGCTTTAATTCACAATTCTGAGGGCCCTCACTGCGATAAATGGCGGGACGCAACTTTTTGCATCCATCTATGGATGGTTGCTTGTTTATGAAAAGGTGCCTCCTTTTGTGTGAGATCATCATCGGTTCCGTCACCTTAAACGACTTACTGCCGCAATAATCCACATTGCCCGCATAGAATAAGGGCAAAAACAAGGTCCATGCAGGGTGTTCTGTAATTTGTAGATTAAACTGTATGTTTAGATACTCACAATAGCGTTTAATAGTGTCATAATTGATCTTGTCATAATGACACATCCATAAGAACAACAGGTGTTGAACCTTTTCGATATCTTTATTCATCCTCTGTGACATATGATTTATATGCCTCCGGATCCGGTCTCTCTACTTGTGTAAGCAGGCTGTTTAATAGGCCGGGCGTCAAATATCCTTCTGTATCGATTTTTTCAACAATTCGATACTCCTCATCTTCAGCTATAACGAAGGTGTCGGTTTTTGGCAAACATCCAAAATAGCGGATGCATTGCGTAGCCAATGGCAATCCAGCATCCTCTGTAGGAACCAGGATGATCCTAAGGTTTCCTGGGAATGCAAGGATGGAGCCAGGGAATACACATCGCAGTTTTAGAATCATATCTACGACAGGCTGAAGATAGCAGGGTAAATAAGATATATTTATATTACGCAGAACATAATAATGCATTTCATTGGGCGTCTCCCAACTGTGTTCTACGATTCTCTTCAACCCATTTGCCCATACATATTCAAACGTTTGCCACTTTGGAGTGACATCTTCAAGCATATAACAACAATTACCGGTAGCCTGGATAATTGCATTGACAATTCGATGATCCGGTATTAACAATACATGGTTATATGCCAATAGCGAAATCAAGTGGTTCGAGAGGCTGAGTCTCCTATTATTGTTTCTTAATCCATTTCTCAATCTGCTCTCCAGCTCCTCTTTGCTCTGGATTGGTTGTGATTCGTTATGTACGGTCAGTAATTCACCATTTTCTGCAAGATGAGTGTGGTTCGAGGTCAATGATACAATGATATCACGCAGCACATCGCAATCCTTGAGAATCCGATCTTTCTCGTTTGTTATTTTTTGTAGCGAGTTTTCCAGAGTTTCAATCTTTTTTTTGTTTGATGCGATATGGGCCAATTGTTGCTTAATTGCAGCTTGATATTGATTCTGCTCTTCCTCCAACTTTTCTTTTTGTGCCTGGGCCTTTGCAGTTGCGGTGTTCACCTCGCGCTCAAGTTGAGCCACGCGCTCTTTTTGCTCACTTTGTAAAGACTGGTATTCTCGTTTGTATTGGCTTTGTAGATTAGTAATCAATTGCTCGCTATATTTTGCAACGGAACGATCAATACACTCCTTGAATAATGGATTCTCCGCTAATGCCTGAATCTGTCGGGCATTTAGGAGAAAGTTTTCAAACATCAAAGATATACGCGTGATACGAGACTCCAGAACCTCATTTGGGACACCTTTGGCTGGAATCGTATTCTTGATCTCCGATAGTAATTTGTTCCTATTCTCGTTCTGCAAGATGGAACTCCATGCTTTTGTTACATAGGTTTCAACGAACCATTCCTTCAGTTGCTCATCTGGCATTATGTCGAGATAAGTAGCCGTTCCAGCAATGTTGTCATTCATGATGACATACCTGGATCGGTCCCTGTCGTAGCAAATAATTCTATCTTGGTTGATGCTTAAAATATTGTTTAGATCCCATTGTTCGATGTAATAGTATGGCTGCCCAGTTTTGGGTGTATATCGATATAAAAATGGCCCGTCGTGAAAATAGGTAGTATCCTGATAGCCTGATAAAGTTTCATAGATACCTTCTGGGTCCTTCTGGCGAAGTTTTTCTTCGCAAACAACGACTCCATATTCTGCCGGAAGACCAGCATCTCGATCCCATATAAATTGATCATGCCCTTCATTATTAGATACTTGTATGCCAGTGTAGATACATTGTCCGCATAAATTCCTATACTTTTTAAGAAAATTAGGCATGAAAATAAGCCCGCGGGTAGGGAATTTTTCTTTTATCTCATCGGGATAAAGACGTTTGAATTTCCATCCAGTATCAGGATCGATATATCCGATTACTCGGAGATAAGCATGTATTCCGTTTGTGTGAGGTTCAACAACTCCCACTACTTTTATAGTCGTATAATCTAAGGAATTCATATATTATTTCTGAATATTCAACATTCTAATTGCGACATTTGGCTCGCCTGGCTGGATGGCTTTATTGGATTGCTGTGCTTTGCACCATCGATATAAAACCGATCCGGTTGAAGAGGCGGTTCCGTTCGAACTATAAGCATGATAGTCGAGTCCGACAATCTGTCCCTGTTGGAAGTCGACGTCCCACACTCTTGCTTTTTTATTATCAACTAACCACCTGGGATTGTTATTCCAAGGAGCAAAGTCCTTTATATCGGGGGCGACTATATGAATCCCGATGCTTTTGTATCCAGGTATTTTGATCTTGTGCACTCCTATTCCAAGAGGTAGTCGATTGTAACCAGACAACCCTTGATACGGCTTATCATCGATATAAAAACGTAAATCTTTGTCTAAGTCAAGAATTGGAGGAGCGTCTAATAGATAATTGGGCATATCCCGGGAGATTCTTAAGCCTCCGTATAATCGGTATGGTCGCTTTTCGGTCGTATAGAATTGAGGATATCTCTTTGGATTCAGCTTCACTAAGGCATTCATCCCAAAACGTTGAATAACATCCTGTTCATGAAATCCTTTTGATGTGTTGACAAATAAAGCTATGCTTTCGTCATTTTCATTGAGATATCTTGTTTCCGTATAATCCTCATACAAGGGATCCTTCTCAAATAGAATTGTGTTAGGGCGTTTGAATGTATAATATGGCTTTAGCTCGTTGAAAATGTTCGTAGTAGGGAAAAGAGGGATCTGTTTTACTCGTTGGATTTCATTGCATATGTCCAGAATCCATTCATCTTCTTCCTGAATGAGTCTTAATATACATGATGATTTCTCGGCTCGTTTTGTTGTTTTTCGAGCATCACTATACTCTCCATCCCAGGAGAGATAATATTGAAAGATCTGCTTTTTCGCTGATCCCCAGGACGATTCTATAATTCTCCTGGCTCGATTAGTCAGGTTATTTGAGGGAAAGCCAAGGATGTTCCATAGCTCATCCTGAGATAAATCCTCATTGGGAACAATCCCTTTTGCAATGAATTCAGCGGCAAATCTTTTCAGATCCTCTCTATTTAATACTTGGGCAGAATGAACCTTGGGATATTGGACATATCGATCTTTCCCCTCCCGGGAACGGCAGGGATTGTCTATAAGAAACGATTCGTCCTCGCACCAGGCATAGTAGCGGGACCAAACGTAGTCTTGGTTGTCCTTCACCCAATTTTGCCAGTCTGAAGTATCTATACCGAGGCATTCACATATTCGTTGCCTGTAATTAGCCGCAGTAAAACCATCTGCATTCTCCATCTTTGATGCCGCGTATAATTGAATGGCAATAATACCCAGCACGACCTCGATAGGCGAGTCATCTGTTAGAAATACGGCCTTATCATGGCCTAGAGACAAGAGAAAGTTTGACTTTTCCAAGCCTGCATAATGGCAATATTGATTTATAAAAGAGCTATCGATAATTGGATAAACGTATTCGCCCTTTTTTTCATCAGTGAAGAAGTACTTGCGTACATAATCTCCTAGATTATATAATAATCTTGCTGTCACTCCTTGGATTTGTCATATATACAAAAATACCATTTTTATATGAATACTCAAATACTATCAACGGCCTTTTTACAATACTGAATTGCCTTGTATCCTTCTCTCCAGATTAAAAAGAAAGCAAGTTTGATTTAAATCTAATACATCGTGTATGCTACACAATAATCGGAGGTGACATAATTCATTCTCCCTTCTTTTTGTATCTTTGTTAGGTTCAACAATCTTTTTTCAGACTCCAAATATGAGTACTCTGGAACGAGCCATCGAGATTGCCATCGAGATTGCCACCGAGGCGCACCGCGGCCAGCGCGACAAGGCCGGGAACGACTATATCGGCCACCCGATGCGGGTCATGGCCGCGGGCACAACCCCCGAAGAGAAGATCGTCGGGGTGCTGCACGATGTGGTCGAGGACAGCGACTGGACGCTGGAGGAGTTGGCTGCCGAGGGGTTTGCGCCGGAAATCATCGAGGCACTGCGCTGTCTGACGCACGCCGAGGAGGAGCCCTACGACCGTTATATTGCCCGCATAAAGGGCAATCCGCTGGCCGTGGCGGTCAAACTGAACGACTTGACGGATAACATGGATATCCGCCGCCTGCCGTACCTCTCGGATAAGGACGTCAAACGGCTGAAGCGTTATTTGCGGGCCTACAAGCAGCTGACCGGCGAACCGACCTACTCGGTTTACGCCTGCCGCCAGGAGTATCCGAACGCCTATCAGCCCTGGACCGAGGCGGAGGATCTGGAGTTGACGCGCCGGTGGTGTGAGGGGGCGACGGAGAAGGAGTTGTCCGCCCATTTCCAGCGCAAGCCCGGTGCCATCCGTTCGCGCATCGAGAAGCTCGATCTGGAGCGGCTCTACGGAAAACGGGGCAAGCGATCCTGACCGCACGCCGCAGCCTCGGGTGCCGTCGGCGAAGTGCGGCGAAACGATAAACTGATTCGCGATGATACTGAGCGTTAGCCGAAGAACCGATATTCCCGCCTTCTATTCGGACTGGTTTTACAACCGGATCCGGGAGGGGTATGCGTGCGTCCGGAATCCGATGAACCGGCATCAGGTCAGCAAAATCCGACTATCCCCCGATGTGATTGATTGCATCGTCTTTTGGAGCAAGAATCCGGCGCCGATGTTGCCGCGTCTGGGCGAACTTGCGGACTACATGTACTATTTCCAGTTTACGGTCACTCCATACGGCAGGGAACTGGAGACGGGGCTCCCGCAGAAGGAGATCATTATCGATACGTTCAGGCAGCTGTCCGACCGGATTGGCCCCAAGCGGGTTATCTGGAGGTATGACCCGATTCTGTTCTCGCAAAGCATGGACGTCCGCTATCATCTGCACGGTTTTGAGGCAATTGCCAAACGGTTGGCATCCCATACCCAAACCTGCGTGATCAGTTTTGTGGATCTGTATCAGAAGACGCGGCGCAATTTAAGGGCGACAACGGTCCGGGAACCGAGTGCGGATGAAATCACCCGATTGGCTGCGGGGCTGGCCTCCATCGCATCAAGCTATGGCATCCGGATTCAGAGCTGCGCGGAACGGATAGACCTGGAGCCGATGGGCATCCGGCATGGCCGGTGCATCGACCGTATGTTGATTGAAGAGCTGCAGGGGGCCCGATTGAATGTCGCCAGGGACAGAAACCAACGGCCGGAGTGTGGATGTGTGCAGAGTGTGGATATCGGGGTCTATGATACATGCAGCCACGGCTGTCTGTATTGCTATGCCAACACCGATACGAAGACGGTGTGTCGGAACCGGGGGTTGCATGATCTGTCGTCGCCGTTGTTGATTGGCCGTATGGAGGAGGGTGATGTCGTAAAGGAGCGGGCGATCCGCTCGTTTAAGGTGAGCGATGCGCTTTTTTAGGGGTAGATAATCCGGCCGCCCCGATGGGCCTGGGACCGGTCGGACCGATACGTGTTGCTATCTCGGACGCCGTTTGCGAAGGACGAACTCGGTCGCCTCGCGATCCTTCTGTTCGGCGGTCCGCACGGGATTCTGTAGCAGCCACTGTTCGAGCTCCTCGCGCAGGAAGTAGACATTCTTGCCGTGGGGCTTGTAGTGAGGGATGCGGGCGTTGTGGGTGAGTTTGTACATGTAGCTCGGTGAGATGCCTGTGAAGTCGCAGGCTTCGGAAAAGTTCAGGACATTCTTCTGTCCGCGCAGCAGTTGTTCGATGCGGTCGAGACGCTCCTCGACGGTTAGACTCATTTGCATAAAAACACAATTTAAAAGGTTTGACAAAGGCGTTGTGCAACGCACAGGTTGTAATTACGGAGACAACAAAACGAAGAAAAAAGGCTGGCGACATTGTCTGCCAACGTTTCCGCTTGTTTGGACAATTTTTTCCATCTTTTTCCCGCGTACTGGCACCCTGCAAACACGACGACGGAACCCTGCAAAGGGACTTCGTCCGTGTTTGTCGGCCTTTTCGGGGGACTATGACTGTGCGGCCTCCAGGGCCCGGATGCAGTCGAGAATCTGTTGCTCGCGTTTCGCGTCGATGATGTCGGCCATCTGCTTGGCCGCCGAGAGATCCTTGGCCGTAAGCGGCTTGCCCAGCTTCGAGAGGAAGCACCCCTTGGCTCCCGCCACGCGCTGCCACTTCGGGGTGATGAACCGCGCGGCACTCAGCGATTCGAGCAGCAGCGCCAGCAGCTTATTGTGGGTTGTCTGCAACGGTTCCGGGAGTTGGCAGGCGAGCAGCAGTTCAACCTCCGGGCGGGTGACGTCGCGCCGGAAGAGGCCGATGCGGTTGATGTGTTCGGTCAGCAGGTCGAGCTGCCGGTCGGTAAGGCGCGGCGAGAAGTCCTCCGGCGTGGGGTCGAAACCCGTGCGGCTGCGGTTGATGGCGCGGCGCTTCTCGGCCTGCGCCTGCAGGGCGGTTTCGCGCTCCCGGGCCTGCTCCAGCTCCTCCTGCCGCTGCCGCGTGAAGCCGGCAATCTCCGCAACGGCGCTCTGCACCTCGTCGAGCCGGGTGTTGAGGTCGTCCCGAACCGGGGCAGGGTAGCGGTTGTAGAGGTACGCGAAGGTCTGGTCGATGCGCCGCTGTTCGTCGCGCGTGAAATTGCCGTAGGCCAGCCGACGTTCGTAGTCGCGGTGCTGCTCGTCGAGGTAGCGGCGGGCCTCCGCACCGGAGAGTCCGCGGCACTCGATCTCACTCTCCAGATAGTGGAGCGTAAAGCGGGGATCCCGGAAGAGGACGACGCAGAAGGTGAGCCAGCTGAAGAGTACGACCAGCGCGTAGAAGATCGACGCCGGCACCATCCAGATCCAGCCCAGCAACCGGCTCCGACGCACGAGCCGCATGCGCACGCTCCCGATCCATGCGCGGACCCGGCTGTTGGCGCGACGGTGCGAGTAGCGGATGTATTCGATGCGGTTCATGGGCGGTCGGTTTAGGCGTGAGTACGGAGGTGGTGCGGGTGGGCGCCCCGTCTTCCAAAGATAATCATAATTCCGGAATCCGGTTCACCGCTTCGCGTTTCTTCTCGTCCATAATCTGCGCATAGACCTGCGTGGTCTTCAGCTCGCGGTGGCCGAGGAGCTTCGAGAGGGTGTAGATCTCGGTGCCGAGCGAGAGCTGCAATACGGCGAAGGTGTGGCGCCCGCAATGGAAGGTGATGTGCTTCGTGATGCCCGCCTTCATGCACCATTCGCGCAGTGCGAGGTTGTGCCAGGCGGAGTATTTCAGCCCCGAGAAGACCCGCTCGTCGGCTCTGCCGCGCGGCCCCATGTAGCGCACGGCCTGCTCGGAGATGTCGAGGTACTCCAGACCGCGGGTCTTCTTCTGGCGGAAGACCACGCGCGTGCCGCCGTCGAACTCCTGCACCTCGCCCCACGTCAGCTTGTTGATGTCGCTCCAGCGCATGCCCGTCAGACACGAGAAGATGAAGGCGTCCTTCAGTACCGGGTAGGAGCAGTCGGTCTTGACCAGCCGTTGCAGCTCCTCGATCGTGAGGTATTCGCGGTGGACATCCTCCGTCCGCGTGGCCTTGACCCCCATGGCGGGCGATTGGGGAACGATTCCCTCCTCGACGGCCCGGTTCAGCGCCGCCTTGAATTTCAGAAAGTAGCTGTTCTGGCTGTTGGCCGAGAGGGCGGTGCCGCTCTTCGTGCGGGCCTCCTTGGCGAGGTAGGTGCGGAACCCCTCGACGAACCGTCGGTCGATCCGTTCGAAGGTGGTCTCCGTCCCCGCATAGGCGATTAGGTGTTTCAGCATGCTGTCCCAGTTGCCCCAGTTGCCGGGCGAATCCTTGCGCTGCTCGACCATCCCGCGGATAAACTCGACCAGGTTGGTGCGTATCTTGAACGGCACGGCGAACCCGTACTGCTCGTTCTGCTCGGCGAGCAGCCGTTTGGCCTTGACCTTTTCGGCCATCTCGAGGTTGATCTTGTTGTGGTCGCGCTCGGCCTTGTTGCGGGGCGCGGTGTAGAGGAAGTATTCGAGGGTCTCGAATTTGCGCTTGGGCCTTGTGGTGCCGTTGGCCCCGAGGGTGTACCCCAGGTAGTATTCCAATACCAAAGAGGTTCGCCCGTTCTTCAGTTCGCGTTTGATCAGCTTAATCTCCATAGGCGTGCGTTTCGATTGGTGTGTTGCAAAAATAGGGATAAAATTTGCAACATGCAAGTGCAAACGTTACAAATACGTTGCAAAAACACACCTCGAAGGGAGATTTTAGAATTCGGAATTTTTTTTCTTTGAATAGCTGTAAATTACTTATTGACAGTGTTTTTTATTCTTCGATTTTCCGGATTTTGCTTCGTTAAGTTACTTTCCGATGCAGAATTTCGAAAAGATGTTTTGCAGGATTTCGTCGGGGGCGATGGCGCCGCGGCCCGTGATGGCGCCGAGGTGGGTGATGACCTGGCGGATTTCTTCGCTCAGAAGATCGGTCGGAAGGCCGTGGGCGAGACCGTCGAGGGCTTGGCCGAGTGCTTCGCGGGCCGCCGAAAGCGCTTCGTAATGGCGGCTGTTCGAGACGACCGGATCACCGTGGTAGAGCGCTTCGGTGTCGACGGACTCCCGCAGGGCGTCGCACAGGGCGTCGATACCCTCGCCGTGTTTGGCAGAAATGCCGACAACGCCTTCGGGAAGCCGCCATGCGGCCGGAGCCTTGTCGGTCTTGTTGACGACGGTCAGGAGTTTCTGCCCGGGACGGAGCGGAAAATCCGGGGCGGGAACCGGACCCGTGAGCGTCGAGGCGTCGACCATATGAATGACGATCCGCGCCCGTTCGATGCTCGACATCGTGCGCTGGATGCCCATTTGTTCGAGCCGGTCGTCGGTCGGGCGGATGCCGGCCGTGTCGAGGAACCGGAAAAGCACGCCGCCGATGTTGGCGCACTCCTCGATCACGTCGCGCGTGGTTCCGGCGATCTCCGAGACCATGGCCCGCTCCTCGTTCAGAAGTCGGTTGAGCAGCGTCGATTTGCCGACGTTCGGCGCTCCGGCGATGGCCACGGCGACGCCCTCCCGGATGGCGTTGCCCAGTGCGAACGAACTGCGCAGGCGGTCGATCTCCGCAGCGATGCGCTGCATCGTCGCGCGCAGCGCCGTACGGTCGGCGAACTCCACATCCTCCTCCGAGAAGTCGAGTTCCAGTTCCAGCAGCGAGGTGAGGTTCAGCAGTTTTTCGCGCAGCGATTCGAGCTCTTCGGAGTATCCGCCGCGCATCTGCGTCGAGGCCAGCGCGTGCGCGGCGCGTGACGACGAGGCGATCATGTCGGCCACGGCCTCGGCCTGCGAGAGGTCGAGTTTCCCGGCCAGGTAGGCGCGGATGGTGAATTCGCCCGGCTGGGCCATGCGTCCGCCCGCGGCGGTCAGCAGCCGGAGGATTTCCGAGACGATGTAGGAGGAGCCGTGGCACGAGATTTCGACCGAGTTTTCGCCCGTGTAGGAGTGCGGGGCGCGGAAAACGGCCGCCAGCACGTCGTCGATCACGCGGTCGCCCTCGGCTATCGTACCGTAATGCACCGTGTAGCCGTCTGCCTCGGCGAGCGGCCGCCGGCCCCGGAATATCCGGTCGCAGACGGCGAAGGCTTCTCCGCCGCTGATGCGGATGACGGCGATAGCCCCTCCGGCGGCGGTTGCAGGGGCGACGATGGTATCGTGATCGGTGTTCATTACCTGCCTTCGATGCGGAGCCGTTGTCCGATGCGGAGTTTGTGGGCGCTCTTGAGCTTGTTCCAGCGCATGATCTGCGCCGTGGTCACGCGGTAACGGCGGGCGATGGCCCCCAGCGTGTCGCCCTTTTTGACCACGTAGACCGATCCGCTGCGCTCCTGGCGTTTCTTGTCGATGTTGGCCGGGTTGATGTACTCCTTGAGGTACATCGAGTCTTTGGCTTGGATTTCAGGCTCGTGAGCGATGTATTGCATGACATACCGCTGCGGCAGGACCAGCGTGTAGGGCTTGGTCGTGGCCGGGATGATGTCGAGTTTGTACTGCGGATTGAGCTGGCGCAGGGTCTCGATCGGCAGGTCGATCGTCGAGGAGATCTGCCCCAGGTGCATCAGTTTGTTGATCCGGACGGTGTCCACCGAAAGGGGAATCGGGGCTTCGGTCGGCTCGATGCCGTGCTGGCGGTGGTAGGCGTAGGCGTACGACGCGCCGATGAAGGCCGGCACGTAGCCGCGCGTCTCGCGGGGCAGGTAGTCGTAAATCTCCCAGAAGTTCTTGCCTCCCGAGCGGGCGATCGCTTTGTTGACGTTGCCCGGGCCGCAGTTGTAGGCGGCGATGGCCAGCGACCAGTCGTTATAAATGGCGAAGAGGTCTTTCAGGTAGCGGCAGGCGGCCTGCGTGGCGCGGTAGGGGTCGCGGCGTTCGTCGACCAGCGAGTTGATTTCGAGTCCGTAGCTCTTGCCGGTCGTGGGCATGAACTGCCACAGCCCGACGGCGCCCATCGGCGACACCGCCGTGGGGGAGAGCGCCGATTCGATGATCGGCAGCGCGCGCAGCTCGACGGGAAGGCCTTCGCGGAGCAGCTCTTCCTCGATGATCGGGAAGTAGTACTGCGACATGCCGAGGATGCGGCTGATCGTGCCGTAGCGCGAGTTGGTGTAGCGGTTGATGTAGCCCTTTACGATGCTGTTGTAGGGGAACTGGATCGGCGACGCGAGGTCGAGCAGCCGCCGGGAGTAGACCGAGTCGGGCGTGCTGTCGGCCACCTCGGTGGAGTCCTCCAGGATGTACTGTTTGAAAAATTCGCTGAACGCGTCCTGCCGCTGGCGTTCGCGCCATGCGGCCAGCAGCGAGTCGGTCTGTTCGGGGGAGAATCCCAGCGTCATGTCGTTGACGACGGGTTCTTCGGCCGGGGCGGGTTCCGGCTCGGGGACGGGAACCGGTTCGGCCTCGGGAACGGGCGCCGGGACGACGGTTTCGGTTTTGGCTTTCTTGTCGCGTTTCTTCTTGCGGGGGCTGCGGTCGAGGGCCGACGCCGAAGCGGCGACGGCCAGGAGCAGCGCTATGGTAAGGAGTTTCTTCATCGTCTAAAATTTTAGGCTCAAATTGAAGCCGAACACCGGGCGGTTGCCCCCGAGGGTGGGGACGTAGGTGTAGTCGACCAGCGGTTCGAGGTTCATCGAGAGGTCGTCCGAAATGTCGTAGTCCTTGAGGTGGGCGTCGACATGCGCATCGACGATCTGCAGGACGTACAGCGCACCCGAGAGGATGATGCAGAGGTCGCGGTTGCGCCGGTAGTTGTTGCGCAGGTTGCGGATGAACGAGGCCGAATAGCGTCCGTGGAACTCGTCGGTCGGCCCGTCGGGGTATTTGTCGGGATTGCGGTCGTAGTCGCTCAACAGATTGTAGGCCTTTTTGAAACGTTGGTAGCCGCGGTTGTTCCAGTCGATGCAGTAGATCATCGAGGCGAATCCGCCGATGACGAAAGGCACTTTCCAGTAGCTTTTGTTGTAGATCTGTCCCGCTCCGGGGAAGATGCAGGCCAGCGTGGTGGCCTTCTTGACGCTCGACACGTCGTTGGTCGAGTAGCTCACGGCCGCGTCGCCGATGAAGTAGATGTACGAGGCGATCGTGATCCCCAGGTAAACCTGACGCCGCGTGTTGCTGCGGATCATCTTGGACTGGAGGGCGTCCAGCTCGGGCGTGCGCGAGAGGTTCACGTCGGTATAGGACTCGAACTGGCGCTTGAGCGGCTTGTAGGTCTTGTTTTCGTGGATGTACAGTCCCAGTCCGGTTCCCACCAGTCCGTAGAGGATCGGCAGTTTCCAGTACTGTTTGTTGTAAATCTGTCCGTAGCCGGGGACCACGGTCGAAATCCAGCACACCTTCGAGAGCGACATCGAGTCGCTCATAAACCAGCCTTTTTTGTAGACCTTGCGTTTGGTCGTGGTGTCCACGCCCCGCTGTGCGGCGTCGAAGCGCGCCAGGGCCAGCGAGTCGAGGTAATGCAGGTCGTCGGAGCGCAGGTCCGCGACGGCCGCCGAGTCGGCGGCGTATTCGGCGGCGGCGATCGAGTCGATCTGCCGTACGAGGCCCGCCAGGCGCAGCGAATCGCGCCGGCCCTTGAGCGAATCCGGTTTTTCGAGCAGTCCGCCGCGGACGACCGTGCGTGCGCCGCGGTGGAGTTGCGCCCCGGCGGGCAGTCCCAGCGAAAGGGCTGCGACCAGGAGCAGGAGTCTGAACCGGATTGTCACCATATATTAATTAGGAGCGTTTAGCAAAACGTTCGATGAACTGTTCGATGTCCCTGTCGTCCGTGAAGCCGATGACGATTTTGCCGCCGCCGTTTTTCGCGCGTTTGATCGAAATTTCCTGCGAAAAGAACTTTTCGAGCTGCTCGACCAGTTTCAGGTAGCTTTCGGGATACTCTTCGTCCTCCACATTCTGTGCCTCTTTGCCCGGGGCTTCGGAGAGAGAGCGGACCAGCTCCTCGACCTGGCGGACCGAGAGGCCTTTCTTGATGCACCTTTTCAGCACGCGCAGCTGCTGGTCGGCGGGCGCCCCGGCGATGGCTTTGGCGTGTCCCATCGAGATCAGCCCCTCCTTGAGGGCGAGCTGCACCTCGTCGGGGAGTTTCAGCAGGCGCAGGTAGTTCGACACCGACGAACGCTTCTTGCCCACCTTCTCCGACAGGGCGTCCTGCGTGAGGTTGCACTCGTCGATCAGGCGCTGCATGCCCAGCGCGATTTCGATGGCGTTGAGGTCCTGCCGCTGGATGTTCTCCACGAGGGCCATGGCGTGCAGGTTCTCGTCGTCCACCTCGCGGATATAGGCCGGGAGGGTCTTCAGGTCGGCCCGCTGCGCGGCCCGCCAGCGGCGTTCGCCGCTGATGATGACGTATTTGCCTCCGTCGCCCTTTTTCACCGTCACGGGCTGGATGACGCCCAGCTGGCGGATCGAGTCGGCCAGTTCGTCCAGAGCCTCCTCGTCGAACTGCGTGCGCGGCTGCGTGGGGTTGGGTATGATGTCGGCGATTTCGATTTCTGCCATCTGACTCATCGGTTTGAGCTTGGCATCCACGGGATCGCTGCCGAAAATGGCGTCGAGTCCGCGTCCTAATCCCTTCTGTTTCATATCGGTATTCGTTTATTTGCTGCGTTTGCGGTTGCGTTTCAGGAATTCCCGGGCCAGGGCCAGGTAGTTTTCCGAGCCGACGGCCCCGGCGTCGTAGAGCATCACGGGTTTTCCGTGCGAGGGCGCTTCTCCCAAACGGATATTGCGCTGGATTATTGTGTCGTAGGCCAGGGGGCCGAAGTGCTCGCGGACCTCGCTCACCACCTGGTTGTTCAGGCGGTTGCGCATGTACATCGTCAGCAGGAAGCCCTCGATGTCGAGGCCGGGGTTCAGTCCGCCCTTGACCTTGCGGATGGTGTTGAGCAGTTTGGAAAGCCCTTCCAGGGCGAGGTATTCGCACTGCACGGGGATCAGCACCGTGTCGGCGGCCGTGAGGATGTTGACCGTGGTGTAGCCCAGCGACGGCGAGCAGTCGATGAAGATGTAGTCGAACTTTCCGCGCACCGAGTCGACGATGCGTTTCATCACGTGGTGGGCGTTTTCCATCTTCGGCAGTTCGGTGTCGGCGGCCACCAGGTCGATCGACGAGGGCAGCACCCAGAGGTTTTTCACGTCGGGACTTTGGAGAAGCACTTCGTCGGCCTGTTTCTGTCCGGCGATGCACTCGTAGATGCCTTCGAGGTTGATGTCGAAGCCCAGCCCCGAGGTGGCGTTCGCCTGCGGATCGGCGTCCAGCAACAGGACTTTCTTGCCCAGCAGGGCCAGCGAAGCCGCTAAATTGATAGCTGTCGTGGTCTTGCCCACGCCGCCTTTCTGATTGGCCAATGCGATTACCTTTGCCATGTTTGAATTCGGTTTATAAGCAGGCAAATTTAGTGAAATTAAATGGAAATCCATAACCGTAGCGGAAAAATGCTTATCTTTACGGTCGGAATGAATTGATAGCTATACGATACTATGGAAGAAAAAAAATCGCCGGCTTCCGCGGCGGAGTCCGCAGCTTCGGGACAGCCGGCCGCAGTCCCGGCGGCGGAGCTGCGTCCGGGCCGCCGGAAATTCCCGACCGTGGGCGACCTGTTCGCCATGCTGGGTATCGCCTTCGGGGCGCAGATCGTCGTGGGGACCGCAGCGATGGTCTTCCTGCTTTTCGCCGGGCACGGGCTTGATTTCAAATCGCTGGAGCCGGCTGCGCTGGGCAAGGTGATGGCGGCGCTCTATTTCTGCTCGATGTCGATCACGCTTGCCGGCATCCTCTGCTACCGCCGCGCGCGCGGCGGTAGCGGTCCGTGGGCGCGTTTCTCGGCCCGGGGGCTGAATCCCGCGCTGTTGCTGTGGGCCTTCGTGCTGATGTTCGCCGTCGGCGTGGTGCTCGAACCGCTGCTGCGGCTGATGCCCGAACTGTCGCTCGAAGTGGGCCGCGGATTCTGGACCATCCTCTCGCTGGTGATCTTCGCTCCGATCTTCGAGGAGCTGATCTGCCGCGGCGTCGTGCTGGGGTCGCTGCGCGGTAAGTTCGGCGTGACGACCGCATGGCTCGTCTCGTCGCTCTTCTTCGGCGTGCTCCACGGCCAGCCCGTGCAGGTGATCAACGCCACGGTCATCGGCCTGGTGCTCGGCTACGTTTACCTGGCGACCGATTCGCTGTGGTCGGTGATGATTCTCCATGCGCTGAACAACGCCGTGGCCTATCTGGCGCTGGCCACCGGGCACGGCAATGCGCTGCTGATCGACCTGGTGGGCAGCCGGACGCTTTACGTGCTGATTTACATCGCGGCGCTGGCGCTCTCCGCCGTGTCGGGCTATATGATGCTGCGCGCGCTGCGGCGCATGAAGGAGGCGGAGAAAAATCCGTCCGCGGCGTAATAATCCGGCTGCGCACTGCGTTACTTACAAGTAAAAAACGTATCTTTGCCCTTCGGAATATGAATTTGCGAGCGAAAATAGCGGTCGCGGCGGGTGTGCTGCTGCTGGCGGGTTGCCGGGAGCTACCGCGTTATTTTGCCGGCGACACGACCATTGCGCGGGCCGGCGGCAAGGACCTGCGGCTGGGCGACGTGCGGTCGGTGGTCCCGCAGGGGCTTTCGGGCGACGACAGCGCGGCCTTTATGAAGGTTTACATCGACCGCTGGGTGCTCAAGCAGCTCAAGCTCCAGGAGGCGGAGACGCTCTTTTCCTCTTCGGCGGGCGACATCGACAAGATGGTGGAGGAGTACCGCCAGGCGTTGCTGATCCGCCAGCTGGACCAGCATTACGTCGACCGTTCGATCGACACGGTGTTCACCGCCGACGAGATTGCGGCCTATTACAACGCTCACAAGGCCGATTTCAAACTCGACCGCACGATCGTCAAGGGGCGCATCGTCCGTTTCGGCGAGGGGTACCGGCAGGCCGCGAAGCTCAAGACGCTGATGGGGGCCAGGTCGGAGGCGCAGCAGCAGGATTTCAGGGATATCTGTGAGAAGAACGATTTCACGGTGGACGATTTCCGCGACCAGTGGATTGATTTCCCGGAGTTCTTGAGCTACCTCCCGACGCTGCGTTCGCAGAGCTATGATTCGGTGCTGGCGACTGCTGCCGTGCAGGAGATGCGCGACAGCCATGCGCACTATTATTTCCAGATTGATGCGGTGCTGCGCGAGGGCGAGCCGATTCCGCTCGAACGGCTGCGCGGAACGATTCGCCGCATCCTGTTCAACCAGCGCAAGGGCGAGATCATCCGCGCGCACGAGGAGGAGCTTTGCGCCCGGGCCGCGGAGATGGGCGAGGTGAAGATTTTCGCCGACGAGAAACCGAAGAAAGACGAATAAAAATAAAACGATAAACGAAACCAAGATGTTGAAAAAAGCTATGATGGCCGCGGCGCTCGCCCTGTTGTTCGCAGGCGCCCTTGCGCAGAAACGACAGGTGATGCTCGACAAGGTGGTGGCCGTGGTGGGCGGATCGTCGATCCTCTACTCCGAGGTGGACGACTATGCGCGCCAGCTGACGGAACAGCGCCGTCAGGAGGGTTACACTTCCGACCGCGACCCGATGAACGAGGCGCTCGAAGCGCTGATGACCCAGAAGCTGCTCTACAACCAGGCCCAGATCGACTCGGTGAAGGTCAACGACGCCGACATCATGGCGCGCGTCGAGGAGCAGGTGCAGCAGATGGTCGAGGCCGAAGGCTCGATCCCCCAGCTCGAAGCCAAGCACCACATGCCGATCTTCAACATCCGCGAGATCATGCGCCAGCGTTACGAGGAGCAGGCCTATGCCAACTCCATGCAGACCGAGGTGGTCGACAAAGTGTCGGTGATTCCGGGCGAGGTGGAGCGTTTCTACAAGTCGATCTCGAAGGACAGCCTGCCGCTCGTCGCCGACCAGTATGTCTATGCGCAGATCACCAAGTTTCCCAAGTCGATGACCGCCGCCAAGCAGCGTACGCGCGAACGGCTGATCGACATGCGCGAACGCGTGATCACGGGCAAGGCCAAGTTCGAAAACCTCGCCCGCATGTATTCGCAGGACCCCGGCACGATGATGCGCGGCGGCGAGATGGACCCCTCGACGCTCGAACAGCTCGACCCCGCATTCGGCGCGGCGCTGGAGAAGATGCGCCCCGGCCAGATTTCCGAGGTGGTCGAGTCGCAGTTCGGCTTCCACATCATCCAGCTTCTGGACAAGCGCGGCCGGCTCTATCATTTCCGCCACATCCTGCTGCGTCCGGTCTACACGACCGAGGAGCTGGGCGGTTCGCTCAATACGCTCGACAGTCTGGTGAAGGTGATCCGCAAGGATTCGATCACCTTCGAGAGGGCTGCGCTGCTCTATTCGGACGACGCGCAGTCGAAGATGAACGGCGGCATCGTCTCGAACCACGACATCCTGGAGCGTTTCAACGCCTTCGACGCCAAGCTGACCGTCACGAAATTCCTCAAGGAGGACTTCGGCCGTTTCAAGAGCCTCGATGACTACAACGCCCTGAACCGGCTCAAACCCGGCGAGATTTCGGAGGCCTACCTCACCGAAGACATGCTCGGCAACCAGATGGCCAAGATCGTCAAGCTGGTTGAGGTGATCCCCACGCATACGGCTTCGCTCAACGAGGACTACCTGCGGCTCGAAGAGATGGCCTTGCAGGACAAGCAGGAGCGGGTCTTCAAGGAGTGGCTTTCGAAGAAGATCGACGGCATGTACGTCTACATCTCGCCCGAATTCCGCAACGGGGAGTTCGAGAACAAACATTGGGTGAAATAGGCCGTGCGCAGGCTCTTGTCCATAGCCGTAGTGGTGCTGGCCGCCGCCGTGGTCGCGGCGCGCAGCGGCATGCAGGCGCCGGAGCCGGAGGGCGAGAAAAAGCTCATCGACCTCAAGTCGGACCTGATGGGCCCCATCGCCCCGGGCGATTCGGTGGTTTTCCTGGTGGGGAACTTCGCCGCACAGCACAACGGCGCCGTCATCACGTGCGACTCGGCCGTGCGTTACTCGGACATGCGCATCGAGTTTTTCGGCAACGTGCTCATCAACAAGAATACGACCTACATTTACGGTGACCGGGCCGAGTACGACGGCGAGCTGAACGAGGCGCGGGTCTACTCCGACATCGTCAAGGTCGTCGACGGCGACGCCACGCTCTACACCTATAAATTCCTGTTCAACACGAAGAAGAACATCGGCGAATTCGCCGACGGCGGGGTGATGCTCAACCGCGAGAACCTGCTCGAATCGGTCCGCGGCTACTACTATGCCGACACGAAGGAGCTGATCGCCGTCGACCGCGTCGAAATGCGCAATGACGAATACGAACTCAAGGGCGATTCGGTGGTTTACAACATGGCTACCGACAACGCCTTTTTCTTCGACCGCACCAACATCTGGAACAAGGACGGCGACTACCTCTATGCCGACCGCGGTTCCTACGACAAGGCCGATACGCTCTACATCGTGACGCGCAACGGCTATATCCTGACCGAAAAGCAGGAGATCTGGAGCGACAGCCTCCATTACTACCGCGCCGAGGACCATGTGATCCTGCGGCGTGATTTGCAGCTGGACGACGCCGAACACAAGGTGATCGCCTTCGGCGACTACGGCGAGTACTGGAAGGAGCCGGGAAATGCGTTCCTCACGCGCCGGCCCGCGGTGGTGAGTTACGACCTTTCGCAGGGCGACTCGCTTTTCATGCGCGCCGATTCGATGTACCTCTTCACGATCAATGAAAACGCACTGCGCCGGGCCGCCGCTGCGGCCAAAGCCGATTCGCTGGCGCGTCTGAAAACCGATTCCGCCCTTCTCGGGACGCCGCACCACCCGGCCGGGGAGCTTCCCGAAGGCCGTCCTGCGGCGGATTCGCTCGGAAGTCCCCGCGTTCCGGCCGTCGGTCCCGGTTCGCCGGAAGACGCCGCAGGGCCGGATTCGCTGGCCCGGCGGGAGGTCCCCGATTCGCTGCTGGGCGTTTCCGTCCCGGATTCGCTGGCCGTTCCGGCCGTCGATCCGCTCGACACGCTGGTCGGCGATGCCCGGAAAGCCTACCTCAAGGAGCAGGCCGCCAAGTTGAAGGCGGCCCAAAAAGCCGCTGCGGCCAAGGCCAGGAAGGAAAAACTGGAGGAGATCGCCAAAAAACGCCAGGATAAGACGACGGCCAAACTGCTGGCCCAGAAGGAGCGGGAGGAGCGGCGTCTCGCTGCGCGCAAACTCAAGGCCGAGTCGAAACTCCGCGCCCGTCAGGCCCGCGCCGCCCGCAAAGGCAAGGTGATTCCGGTCGATTCCACGGCCCTGCGCGAGATCGACTCGCTGATCGCCCGCAACGACCGGGAGATGGATTCGCTGCTGTTGCAGATGGCCGATTCGCTGGCCGCCGACTCGCTGGCGATGCGGATTCCGGCCGACTCGGTCGATTCGCTCACCGACTCTGCCGACTCGGTTTACCGCCTGATGAAGGGTTTCCGCAATGTGCGCATTTTCCGTTCCGATTTCCAGGCCGTATGCGATTCGATGACGGCCATCAGCACCGATTCGACGATCCACCTCTACATCAATCCCGTGCTGTGGAACCAGGGCAACCAGATCACCTCCGACGTGATGGACATATTCACCGAGAACCAGCAGATCACGCGCGCCGAGTTCATCGGCACTCCGATGATGGTCTCCCAGCTCGACACGGTCCATTACAACCAGGTGGCGGGCAAGCAGATGACGGCGTGGTTCCGCGACAATCAGATCTACCGCAACGACGTGAACGGCAATGCCCAGACGATCTACTACATGCAGGACGGCGAGCCGCCCCAGATCACGGGCATGGGCGTCATCGAGAGCGGCGACTGTTCGTTCTATATCGAGGACAAACAGGTCGTGACGATCGTCTACCGCAAGGACCCCGACTGGAACATCTATCCGATGGACAAGATTCCCGCCGATCAGGAGCTTTACCTCAAGGGGTTCAAGTGGGAGGGCGCGCGGCGTCCGACGCAGGGGGCGGTTTTCGACCGCAGGGTCCGGCCCTCGCAGCGCGAGGAGAAGTCGCATCTCGCACATCCGGATTTCCCGCTTCTGAAAGCCCTCGAGGAGCGCAAGAAGCAGCTGATCGAGGAGCGCCGCTGGGCCGACCGCAACGATCAGGTCGATGCCGCCACCGTGGAGTGGATGCGGGCGCTGGGCTTCGAGGTGGGCCAGCCTCGGGAATCGGGACCCAAGCTCTGAAAAATTGGAAAAAGGTGAAAAGACGCAAAAACTTTTCACCTTTTTTGTGCTATTTTTGCAGCCGGTTAGCCGTTAATGTCTGTTTTCCCATGAAGAAAAGTCTGATCGCCCTGGCATTCGGGACGTTGGCGCTCGGTATGGCGGAGTTCGTGATGATGGGCATTCTGCCCGACATCGCCCGCAGCCTCGGCGTCTCGATCCCCGAAGCGGGGCACCTGATCTCCGCCTATGCGCTGGGCGTCTGCTTCGGGGCGCCCCTCACGGTGCTGGTGGCCCGCACGCGGCCGCTGAAACACATCCTGCTGGCCCTCACGGGCCTGATCATTCTCGGCAACGCCTGTGCGGCGCTTTCGCCGAACTACTGGACCCTGCTGGCCATGCGTTTCGTCTCGGGACTTCCCCACGGGGCCTTCTTCGGCGTGGGGTCGATCGTCGCCGAGCGCGTCGCCGACAAGGGCCGGCGGGCCGAGGCCGTGTCGATCATGGTCGTGGGCATGACCGTCGCCAACCTCTTCGGCGTGCCGCTGGGAACCTATATCAGCGGCGTCGTGACGTGGCGCGCCACGTTCGGGATCGTCGCCGTGTGGGGAGCCGTGGCCATGCTGCTCGTGAAATTGTGGGTTCCGGCTCTGCCCGCGCTGCCCGATACGGGGATGAAGGGGCAGTTCCGGTTTCTGAAAAGCGCCGCTCCGTGGCTGGTGCTGGCGTCGGTGATGCTGGGCAACGGCGGCATCTTCTGTTGGTACAGCTACGTCAGCCCGCTGATGGTCCACACCTCGGGGTTCCGTTCCGAGGACCTGACGCTGATCGTCATGCTGGCCGGTTTCGGCATGTTTGCGGGCAATATCGTCGGCGGTCACTATGCCGACCGGTTCACGCCCGAGCGGGTTGTGCGTTTCACGCTCGGCACGGCCTGTCTGGCGCTCGTCGGCATCTTCTTCGGGGCGCATGTCCGCTATCTTTCGCTGGCGCTGATGTGTCTGACTACGGCCTGCCTCTTCTGCGTATCGTCGCCCCAGCAACTGCTGATCCTCGAAAATTCGCGCGGCGGCGAGATGCTCGGCGCGGCGCTCGTGCAGGTGGCTTTCAACCTGGGCAACGCCCTGGGGGCCTACGTCGGCGGCCTGCCGATCGGGCACGGGCTTGGCTATGAATATACGGCGCTTCCCGGCGCGGCTTTCGTGCTGCTGGGGATGACGGCCGCCATGATCTACATCCGTAAATATCCCCGGCATGAACAGCGATAACAGCGAAGAGATCTTTCCCGTGGTCGACGCGGCGGGGAACGTCGTCGGCAAAGCCACGCGCGGCGAGTGCCACGGCGGGTCGATGCTCCTGCACCCGGTGGTGCACCTCCATGTTTTCAATTCGCGCGGCGAACTCTATTTGCAGAAACGCCCCGCCTGGAAGGACATTCAGCCCGGACGGTGGGACACGGCCGTGGGCGGCCATGTGGACTACGGCGAGACGATCGCCGAAGCCCTGCGGCGCGAGGTGCGCGAGGAGCTGGGCATCACGGATTTCGTGCCCGGGGCGGTTGCGGTCTATCCGTTCCGCTCGGAACGCGAATACGAACTGGTCCATGTCTTCCGCACGGTCTACGACGGCGAGATCCGTCCGAGCGGGGAGCTTGACGGCGGGCGTTTCTGGTCCCCGGACGAAATCCGCGAAAACCTCGGACAGGGTGTTTTCACACCCAACTTCGAAGGCGAAGCCGGATTGATTCTCGGGTGATTCCGTTGTCCGCGCCGGCGTCGTTTCCGGTTTTTCGGCCGCCGCTGCGGTTGAGGCCCGAAAGTTGATGCGGGTACGGGTATGCAGACACTTCTGAAACGTTGGACGCACGCCCTGCTCGAATGGCTGGGCCTGACTTCGGCCACCGGCGATGCGCTCGACCGCTGGGCGGCTTTCGTGCTCGTGGTGCTGGCCGCCGTGGTTTTCGACCTGCTGCTGCAACTGGGCATCGTACACGGGGTGCGGAAACTCGTGGAGCGCACCCGGGCCAAGTGGGACGACACGCTTTTCAGCGTTCCGGTTCTCCGGCGCATGTGTCATATTTTGAGCGCCATTCTGCTGGCCGTCGTGCTCCCGGTGGTCTTCGAGGAGAAATCCACCGGGCGCGTCATCGTCCTGCGGTTCATGGAGGCCTATATCGTCTTTTCGGTTTTCCGCTTCGTCAACGCCCTGCTCTATGCTGCCTTCCACATCGCTGCGGCGCGTCCCGCCTGGCAGAACAAACCCATCAAGGGCCTGCGGCAGACGGCGCAGGGCATTGCGCTGCTGATCTGCACGATTCTGATTGTTTCGATCCTGCTCGACAAGTCGCCCGCCATCCTGCTGACGGGACTGGGCGCCTCGGCGGCCGTGCTGATGCTGATTTTCCGTGACAGCATCCTCGGCTTCGTTTCGGGCATTCAGCTCGCGGCCAACGACATGCTCAAGGTCGGAGACTGGATTTCGATCCCCAAGTACGGGGCCGACGGCAACGTCGAGGAGGTGTCGCTCACGACGGTCAAGATCCGCAATTGGGACAACACGCTCGTCATGCTGCCGCCCTACCTGCTGACGACCGATTCGTTCACCAACTGGCACGCCATGCAGCTTTCGGGCGGGCGGCGCGTGATGCGCTCCGTGGCGATCGACATGACGAGCGTGCGTTTCTGCACCCCCGAGATGCTGGACCACTACCGTACGATCGACCTGATCCGCGACTACGTCGATCAGACCGAACGCCGCGTCGAGGAGTACAACGCCGCGCACGGCATCGGCTCCGGGGAACGGCGGATCAACGGCCTGCATCAGACCAACCTCGGGGTTTTCCGGGCCTATCTGGTCCGCTACCTTCGGAACGAGGTTCCGGTGAACAAGGATATGACGCTGATGGTGCGGCAGTTGCAGCCCACCGAAACGGGGCTTCCGATGCAGCTCTATTTCTTTACCGATACGGTCGTGTGGGTGGATTACGAGGGGATTCAGTCGGATGTCTTCGATCATGTGCTGGCCGTGATTCCCGAATTCGGGTTGCGGGTCTTTCAGAATCCGTCGGGGGAGGACGTCGCCTCGCTGCGCAATGCCTTTTTTCCAAACGCGCAGACACCCTCGCAGACACCCCCGCAGGCGTCACCGCAGGCCTCCTCACAGGCCGCCCCGCAAAATGCGCCGCCCCTGCATGCATCCCGGCCGGCCGCCCCGCAAAGGCCGCAGGCGGAACAGCCCGCCCCGGAGGAGGCTAAAGCACCAGCATCAGCATCACCTGAATGATGATCACGCGCAGGAACATGCACACGGGATAGACCGTGGCGTAGGATACGGAGGGGTTGTCGCCTTCGATCGTGTCGTTCACGTAGTTGAGCGCCATCGGGTTGGCCATGCTGCCGCACAGCAGTCCCGAGACCGATCCGAAGTCGACCTTCAGCACCCGCAGGGCGAACAGCCCCACCAGCACCACCGGCACGAACGTCAGGGCGAATCCGATGCCGAGCCACAAGGCCCCCTCGGGGCGCATGACGGTCTCGAAGAAGTGGGTTCCGGCATCCAGCCCGAGGCATGCGAGGTACATCGAAAGGCCCAGTGCGCGCAGCATCAGGTTGGCGCTCTGGGTGGTGTAGGTGATCATGTGGAGCCGGGGGCCGAACGTGCCGATCAGGATGCCGACGATGATCGGGCCGCCTGCGAGTCCCAGTTTCACGGGAATCGAAATCCCGGGGATCGCCACGGGAATGCTTCCCAGCGTGAGGCCGAGGATCAGGCCGATGAACACCGCCGCGAGGTTGGGTTCGTTGAGGCTCTTGACGGCGTTGCCGAGGATTTTCTCGACGTTGCGGATCGCCTCCGCTTCGCCCACCACGGTCAGACGGTCGCCCAGCTGCAAACGCAGGTCGGGGGTGGCCAGCAGCTGCACGCCCGAGCGGTACACGCGGCTGATGTTGATGCCGTAGGTGTTCCGCAGGCGCAACTGCGAGAGTTTCTTGCCGTTGATTTCGGGGCGTGTCACGAGGATGCGCTGCGAGATGAGCTGGCTGTCGACGGAGTTCCAGTCGATATTTTCCGTGTTCCAGTCCTTGGTCTCCTGCTCGCCGAAGATCAGCCGCAGGGCGTCGGCCTCGCCGGGCGTGGTGATGACCAGGATCAGGTCGTTCTCCTGTAGGGTCTTGTCCGAGGTGGGGATCGAAACCCGCCCGTCGCGCCACAGGCGCGAAATGACGAAATGGTGGTGGCTCTGCGTCGCGATTTCGTGGACGCTCTTGCCGAAGACCGCGGGATTGGTGAGGTGGTAGCTGGCGATGAAGACGTTCTTGCGGTGTTCGGCGTCGGGTCCCGGCATGTCGCAGGGACGCACGAAGAGCTTGCGCAGGAAGACCACGGCCAGAATTACGCCTACGACGCCCAGCGGGTAGGCCACGGCGCAGCTCAACGCCGCTCCGTTGGCGTCGATGCCCATTTGTTGCAGTGTCTGCTGCGCGGCGCCCAGCGCCGGGGTGTTGGTCGTCGCGCCGCACAGAATGCCCGACATGTCGGGCATCGAGACTCCGAAGGCGTAGCTCATCGCCATGGCCAGGGCCGTTCCGAGCAGCACGATGGCGATGGCGGGCGAGACGAGCCGCAGTCCGTCGGCGCGCATCGAACTGAAGAAGCCCGGCCCCACCTGAAGGCCGAGGGCGTAGACGAAGATCACCAGTCCGAAACTCTCGGCATAGGTCAGCATCGCCGGGTCGAGCGAAAGCCCGAAATGCCCGGCCAGAATGCCCACGAAGAAGATGAAGGCCGTTCCGAGCGAGATTCCGAAAAAGCGGATCTTTCCCAGTCCGATACCGATCGTCGAGATGAGCGAAACCACCACGACGGCCTGCAAAGCCGAGTGCTCGACGAACAATTCTTTAAGCCATTCCATTCCTTCAACTGTTGAAACCGTTGCAAAAGTAGGTCAAATTTTCCGGATTGCCGCTTTTTTGCAGAACGAAAAGTGGTCCGTATGCGTCCGGGCGTATTATTTTGCCTTTTCGGGGTATGACATTTTGGTCGAGCCTTATTACAAAAACGCTCTACCTATTGTGGGTTGGGATAATTTGTCTACTTTTGTATTGCTGGGATAAACACAGATCATCAGTGACGCACGAAGGACTTTTCTGCCGGAGAAGGTCCGGGATTCAATCCGGCAGCCGCCCGGATTATTCAGGAACTTGATGTTCCGGGTAGCAGCGAGGGTGACCGTTTTAGGTCACCCTTTTTGTTTGAATTCGTTTATCAGAATCTCCCGTTTTCAGAGTTGCAACGGCTTCCCGCGGTGGAAATCGGGAATCTTCGACGGAAAACGAACTCGTATTTGGCCTGCACGGTTTGGGTGACGGCGAGCTGCTGGCTGCGCACGGCGAGCTGCGCCTTGCTGATGTCGTTGCGCGCGGCACGGCGGTTGAAGATCGGGATGTCGAGCGAGACGCCGGCGTATTCGCGGCTGTTATGGCGCATCTGTGTCCCGGACGGCCACCGCGTGTTCCGAGCCTTCGGGCCGCAGCCGCTTCGCGGGGGCGGTTCCCGGTTCCCCGGGCGCATGACGGATCACGCCGGTCGTGCGGCGGCCGTCGGGGGCGAAAAAGAGGTGATTGCGGAATATCTGCCTATCGGTAAAAAGGCCCGCCCGGTCTTTTCGGGGACCGGGCGGGGGTTTATGCTTTGAGGCGCAGGAACGAATAGCCGAAGCGTTCGGCTGCGGCGCGTTCCAGCTCCTCGCGGACCGAGGGGTGCGCCACGGCTATCAGCGCCCGGGCGCGTTCTGCGAGGTTGCGGCCCCGCAGGTGCGCCACGCCGTATTCGGTGACGACGTGCTGGACCATGTGGCGCGTCGTGACGACGCCCGCGCCGGGCGACAGCAGCGCCCTGATCTTCGATTCGCCCTTGGGTGTGGTCGAGGGGATGGCGATGAAGGTCTTGCCGCCTTCGGACAGCGCCCCGCCGTACATGAAATCGTGCTGGCCGCCCACGCCCGAGATGATGCGCATTCCGACCGAGTCGGCGCACACCTGCCCCGTGAGGTCCACCTCCACGGCCGAATTGATGGCCATGACCTTCGGGTTTTGCCGGATGCGGAACGGGTCGTTGGTCCATGCCACGTCCTTCATCACGAGGTCTTTGCGGTAGTCCATGTAGTCGTACAGCCGGCGCGAGCCGAGGGCCAGCGAGGCCACCGTCACGCCGGGCATCACCGCTTTCTGCGAGTTGTCGATCACGCCGCTTTCCAGCAGCGGCAGCACGCCGTCGGTCATCGCCTCGGTGTGCAGTCCCAGATGCCGGTGGCCGCCGAGGGCCGCCAGTACGGCGTTCGGAATGCCGCCCACGCCGATCTGCAACGTCGCCCCGTCGGGAATCAGTTCGGCGATGTAGCTGCCGATTTTCCGTTCCGTTTCGCTCGGCACGGCCGTCGGGACCTCCACCAGCGGAGAATCGACCTCCACGGCCGCCGCCAGGCGCGAGGTGTGGATCACGGCGTCGCCGTAGGAGTAGGGCATCGCCCGGTTGACCTGCGCGATGATGGTCTTGGCGCACTCCACGGCGGAAACCGCCAGATCGGCCGAGACGCCGAACGAGCAGTAGCCTTCGGCGTCGGGCGGCGAGACGTTGATGAGTGCGACGTCGAGAGGCAGCGTGCCGTCGCGGAACAGCGCGGGGATTTCGCCCAGGAAGGCCGGAATGGTCTGTCCGTAGCCGTCGGCCAGCCACCTGCGGATGTTGTTGGCGACGAACAGGCTGTTGACGAGGAACGACTCCTTGTATTCGGGGCGGCAGTAGGGGGCGTCGAAGGCTCCCACGGCGAAGGCCGAATAGACCGTCACATGCTCCAGTTCGCCGCCCCGTTCGGCCATTGCGGCCACGAGCGCTTCGGGGATCGAGGTGCTGCCCTGAATGTAGACGCTGTCGTTGGATCGGATGAGTTTTACCGCCTCCGCGGCAGTCGTGTAGTGCATGTTGTCAGCGGTTATTTTCTGCAAAAGCGGTTAAACGTTCTTCGAGCATTTCGAACTGTTCGGGGCGGTTCATCTGCGAGACGCAGACGCGGATGCCGCTCTGGCGGCTGCCGGTCGAGGTGAGCGAGATGGCGCAGATGCCGTAGAGCAGCAGCTCGCTCAACAGTTCGGCGCTGGTCATCGCGCCGTAGCCGACCGTGTAGAAGAATCCGTCGCTGACCGGCTCGTCGCGGTCCTTGTCGTAGACGATGCGGAATCCGTGGCGGAGGAACGTCTCCTTGGTCAGCCGGGCGCGCCGGGCGTACTCCGAGGCTTCGCCCACGAAGTCCAGTTCGCCGTCGGCCGCCGCGCGGAACATTGCCGCTAGGGCGTGCTGCGCCGAATGGCTCGTGCCGGATGAGGCCGCATAGAGAAAGACCAGTACGTAGGCGTCGCCCAGCCGTCCGATGTTGTAACGCCGGCGCAGGGCGGGGTACTCGCGGCGGAAAAGCGCATCGGAGATCGCCGCCACGGCGATTCGCTGCCCGGCGTAGCTGAATATCTTCGACCCGGAGACCAGCAGGATGTAATTGTCCGTGTAGCGGGCCACCGAAGCCTGGTAGGGGGCTTCGAAAGGCCGTCCCAACGGTTTGCGGAAATCCATGCAGAGGTAGGCGAGGTCCTCGATGACGATGGCGTCGTACCGCGTGGCCAGCTCGCCGATCGTGCGCAGCTCGTCCTCCGTGAGGCAGATCCACGCCGGGTTGTTGGGGTTCGAGTAGACGATGGCCGCCACGTCGCCTGCGGCGAGGACGCTCTCGATCTTCGGCCCCAGCTTTTCGCCCCTGTAATCGTAGATGTCGAACGACTCCGAGGGAATGCCGAGAATGCGTACCTGACTGCGCTGCACGGGGAATCCGGGGTCGATGAAGAGGATTTTGCGCCGCTGCGGGTCGAGCTGCGAGCAGAGCAGGAATGTGGTGAAGCTGCCCTGCATCGACCCGACGGTGGGGATGCAGCCCCGGGGGGCCACCTCCACGTCGAGGAAGGCTTTCAGGAAGCGCGACGCCTGCGTCTTGAGTTCCGGAATGCCGAACATGTTGGGATACTGCGACGCGACGCCCGCCTGCAAGGCTGCGCATTCGGCCTCGACGCCCGCCCGTTCGGGCGGCAGCCCCGGCACGCCCATTTCGAGGTGGAGGAACTCCACGCCCGTGTCGCGCTCCATCGTGCGGGCGATGTCGCCCGACTGGCGGATCGTGGCCTGCGCGATGTCGGCTATGTCCATCCGCTCCAGCGCGGAGCGCAGGCAGGACCTGTCGAACGGTATTTTCATGGCTTTGTCTGTTTTTGGGCCGCTTCGTAGCCGGCGCGGAACGCCGCGAGATTCGTTTCGACGACCTGCCCGCCCTTGCGGGCGAAGATGGCGCGGATGCCGGACTCCAGTTTCGCGGCGTCGATTCCGAGCAGCGGCGCGGCGGCTCCCAGCAGCGCCATATTGGCCGAGCGGGGCGCCATGGCGGCTTTGGCGACGGCGTCGGCGTCGAGGACTACGGCGTGCGGGAGTTTTTCCAGTTCGCGCCGCAGGGTCTCGCCCTCCGGGTAGTTCGGGATGTTGATCAGCGGCGTGATGCCGGTGATTACCCATCCGTCGTCGGCGAGCCACGGCAGGTAGCGCAGCGCCTCCATCGGCTCCATCGAGACGATGAGATCGGCCGCGCCGCGCGGAATGAGATCCGAACGGATGGCCGACGACGAGATGCGCAGGTTCGACTGCACGTCGCCGCCGCGCTGGCTCATGCCGTGGACCTCGGCCTGCTTGATGTGAAGCCCGTCTTCGAGGGCGGCCCGTCCGATGACGGCGGCGATCGAGAGGATTCCCTGGCCTCCTACGCCCGAGAGTATGATGTCGCGTTTCATAAGCCTTTACTTTTTAGCAGCGTTGTGTCGCTTTGCGGTCTGGATACATTCTCTTCGCGGGATGATCACCGAGACGCCCCGGTGGGCGATCTCCTCGCGGATCACGGCCTTCATCTCCTCGCGGTTCTTGGGCAGGGGCACGACCGTGCGGATATGTGCGGGATCGACGCCGATGCCGGCGCAGATCTGTTCCAGACGGCCCGTTCCGGCCGAATCCTGTCCGCCGGTCATGCCCGTCGTGAGGTTGTCCGAGATGATGACCGTGATGTCCGCGCGCTCGTTCACGGCGTCCAGCAGGCCCGTCATGCCCGAATGGGTGAAGGTCGAGTCGCCGATCACGGCCACCGAAGGGTGCTGTCCGGCGTCGGCGGCGCCTTTGGCCATGGTGATCGAGGCCCCCATGTCGACGCATGTGTCGATGGCGTGCAGCGGCGCCAGCCACCCCAGCGTGTAGCAGCCGATGTCGCTGAAAACCTTGCCCGCGGGGTATTCCTCGCGGATCACCTCTGTCAGGGCCGTGTACATGTCGCGGTGTCCGCATCCCTGGCAGAGCGCGGGCGGGCGGGGTACGACGATTCCGTTTGCGGCGTGCGTCCGGCGGGGCGCCATGCCGAGGGCCGCGCGCACGCTGTCGGGCGTCAGCTCCCCGGTGCGGGGCAGTTCGCCGGTCAGGCGTCCGCGGATCGCCACGGGATTGGTCAGCACGCCCCGGACGATCTCTTCCACGACGGGCTGGCCCTCTTCGAGGATCAGCAGCGTGCCGCACTCGGCGGCGATACGGCGCACCAGCGTGCGGGGCAGCGGGTACTGCGCGATTTTCAGCACCGGGTGCGGACATCCGTCGGGGTAGTTCTCCATCAGGTAGTTGTGTGCGATGCCGCAGGCGACGATGCCCAGCCGTTTGTCCGGACCCTCCGTATAGGCGTTGAACGGGCTGGCGGCGGACTCCTCTTCCAGCCGGGCGTAATCCTCCAGCAGCGTCTGGTATCGCACGCGCGAGTTTCCCGGCATCAGCACCCACTGGCGGGGCTGTTCGGGATGGCTCAACGGGTTTTCGGCGCGCGCCTCGCCCGTCTCGACGACGGCCCGCGAATGGGCCATGCGGGTCGTCAGGCGCATCAGCACCGGAATCCGGAACCGTTCCGAGAGGTCGAAGGCGGCCTTCGCCATGTCGTATGCCTCCTGCTGGTCCGCAGGCTCGAAGGTCGGCACGAGGGCGAATTTCCCGTAGAAGCGCGAATCCTGTTCGTTCTGCGACGAGTGCATCGAGGGGTCGTCGGCTGCCACGACCACCAGTCCGCCGTTGGCTCCGGTCATCGCCGAGTTGACGAAGGCATCGGCCGCCACGTTCAGCCCCACGTGTTTCATGCAGACCAGCGCGCGCTTGCCGGCGAACGACATGCCGAGCGCCTCCTCCATGGCCGTCTTTTCGTTCGACGACCACGTGCGGTGCACGTTGCGCTGCGCAGCCAGGGGATGCTGCTGGATGTATTCCGTGATTTCGGTCGAGGGTGTGCCCGGATAGGCATAGACACCCGACAGTCCCGCGTGGAGCGCCCCCAGTGCGAGGGCTTCGTCTCCGAGTAAGAGTTCTCGTTTTGCCATGAGCTTACGGTCTGGTTCACTTTTTACAAATTTAGGAAAATTTAATTAAAATCCAATATTTGGCGATAATTTATCAGACATTCGGCTGGAATCGGGAAAAAATATAGGTTTCGACCCGGTTTCTGGTTGAAAAATGTAAAATGCGCTCCGGGACGCCGTGCGGCCCGTATCCGGCCTTTCGGCTTTTCCCGGAGGCGGGGACTTTGCGGAGCGGAATCTGCGGGACGTTCACGAAATTGCCGGAATTGTTTGGTTTGATTGGTTTTTTTGCGATCTTTGTGCTGCAAAAGAATAACCCATGAACAACTCGCCGAACATCAAACAGGTGGAAACCGTCCTGAAATACATCAAGAATGAGCTTTATTCCGGACGTTTGCAGCCGGGCGAACGCCTCCCGGCCGAGCGGCGGCTGGCCGACATGTTGGGCGTCGGCCGCGCCCATGTGCGTGCGGCGTTTCAGAAACTCGAATTTTACGGCATCGTCCAGACCTTCCCCCAGAGCGGCACGGTGGTCGCCCAGGAGAAGATGCAGGTGCTCGAACGCATGATCACCGACGCGCTTCAGATCAGACAGTACGACTTCGCGTCGCTGGTCTACGTGCGTGTGCTGCTCGAAATCGAGGCCATCAAGCTCTGCGCCCGCAACCGTACGGCGGAGGATCTGGAGAACATCGAACGGGCGCTGGAGGAGTGCGAGGCGAAATTCTATACCGAGGAGCGTGTCTCGAAGGACTTCGCCTACCACCAGGCGCTGGCCCGCGGGGCGCACAATCCGGTGATCGCGTCGATGCTGCTGGTCATCACGCCCGACGTGCTGCGTTATTACCAGCGTTACCGTGTCTGCACGGTTCCGCAGGAGGAGGTCTATTTCGAGCATCGCGAACTGCTGCGCTGCGTCCGCGAGAAGGACGAGGAGGGGGCCGTCGCGATGCAGCGCAGCCACCTCAAGTCGTTGAGCGAATTCGCTGCGGCCTTCAACGACGAGAACCATTTTCTCGAATAGCGCTCCTGCCGTCCCGAAACGACAAACGGCTGTCCCCGGAAGGACAGCCGTTGCTGTGTTTGGTTGCGTCACGTGCTACCCGCAGAGCCAGTCGCGCAGGATTTCGGGTGTTTCCACCTCCCGGCAGCTGACCGAAGCGAGCAGTTCGCGTCCTTGTTGCGTGAGTGAGTAGTACATCTGGCGCCGGTCTTCGTTGCAGAGTTCGCGGGTCACCAGTCCTTTCTGTTCCACCGAGCGGAGCACTTTCGAGGTGTTCGACGGCGTGAGTCCCAGCAGTTCTCCCAGCTCTCCCGGGCAGAGACGCCCGGTTTTCGAGAGGCTGCACAGCGTCATGCCCTCGTTCAGGCAGATGCCGTAGCGTTTTTCGAACGCGCTTTCGAACTGGTGCACGGCGCGCTGAAGGTCGCGGATCTTACAAAGTTTGTCCATGTTCCTTCGCTTTATATACCGCCTGTATGCCGCAGCGTTTCACGCATTTGCCGCATTCGATGCATTTTCCGGGGTCGATCCGCGGAAGGGAGTTCCCCTCCTGCGAGATCGCGCCCGCGGGGCAGATCGGGATCAGCGGGCAACGGTGGTTCTGCGGGCATAGCAGGGCGTCGACCGTCAGCGCCATTATTTACCCAGCATCACTTTGTCGATGGCCTCCTTGAGCGAAGCCTTGGGCAGGGCGCCCTGGGCCATCTGGGGTTTGCCTTCCATCGGGATGAACAGCAGCGTGGGGATCGAGCGGATGCCGAACGCCGCGGCAAGCTCCTGCTCCTCCTCGGTGTTGATCTTGTAGATGTAGATCCGGTCCCCGTATTCGGCGGCCAGTTCTTCGAGCACCGGTGCGAGGGCCTTGCAGGGACCGCACCACGAGGCGTAGAAGTCGATCAGGGCGGGTTTGTCACCGAGGTATTTCCACTCCTCGGGATTTTTTTCATAGTCGGCGACCTTCTTCAGAAAGTCGGCTTTGGTCAATGCGATCGTTTTCATATTCTTTGCGTTTTTGTTGTTTGTCTGTGCCTGGCTTCCGGCGGCGAAGGCCAGCAGCGCGAAAGCGGTTATGAGCAGTTTTTTCATCTTGTTTTTTATTGTTCTCTATCAATAACGATGCAAAGATGGATTTTATTTTCCGATAAAACAAATTTCCAATGGAAAATATTGTAATCTGATGATTCACTGATTTGAAAACGGCGGGTTTCGCCCGCGGGAATTTTATGTACTTTTGATGTCAACCGACGCACGCAGCGCGAGCAGAGACCGCTTGCGGGCTATGCCGTGCCAGAAGGAGGAAAACGAGCGTAGCGAAGTTAAAAGCGCCAGAACCATCCGCATGTCGCTTTTCGCGGGAGTCTTCTCCGACCCGCGTTGAGCGGGCGCAGCAAGATCAAGCCTTTACGGCGCAAAAACACGCGCCGTAAAGGCTGTGGCGGCTCGGCAAACAGCACGCTGTCTGCCCTCGCCTGCGGACGCCTTTGCCAGCCTCCCGCTCCGGGCACGCAGGCTGTCGGTTGTTCTTGTTCCGCTCCAAGCGATAATGCGCCTGTTTTATGAATGTTCGCGCAGCCCCCTAAAACCCGCCTCTTAGGCGGGCGAACGTTAGACGGAGCGAAGTAGGCGAAGGCATCTGTCGGAGAGTTTTTGGTACTTTTTGCGGTCAAAAGTACATAAGCTTCCGCGGGCGAAGACCGCGGTTAACCGCCGACCAAAAAGCGGCAAAGAACAGCAGGCGAAGCGTGCGAAATGTTTTGATGGCGAAGGAATGCGAACTCTCGCGGATTATTCCAGATAGACCATCACGTTGCCGCTGATCTGCTGCAACGAGATTTCGCACAGTTTGGTGTTGTACTGCGCCGTGAGGATGCGCTCCTCGGCGTCCAGCAGGCTCTTCTGCGCCTCGCGCATCTCGATGCCCGGCAGGTCGCCCAGCAGGTAGCGTTCCATGGCGATTTCGTAATTCTCCTTGGCGGCGATCAGGTTCTCCTCCTCGAGCAGGATCACTTCGAGGTTGTTGCGGTAAGCCTGCCAGAAATTCGACAGGTCGGCGCGCAGCGACTGTTCCAGCCGTTGCTGCGTCAGCTGCGCGTTCTCGACGCCGATGCGGGCGTTGCGCTGTTCGCGGCGGCGGTTGCCGTCGAAGATCGTGAAGCCCACCTTCACCCCGGCGTTCAGCCCGAGCGTTCCCCGCGAAAGGTTCCCTCCCGTGCCGTAGCGGTTGTAGGTGTATCCGTAGCCCGTCGTGAGGTTCACATAGGGATAGTTCCGGGCCAGAACGGTCTTCAGGTCCAGTTCGGCCAGCGAACTGTTGTGCTCGGCCATCAGCAGCGAGGCGTTCGCCGAAAGGGTTTTGGCCAGCAGGTCGTTCCAGTCGAGCGTGGCGTTGACCCGGATCACCGAGTCGGGGATGCTGAACCTCTCGTCGAGGTTCTCGTTGGCCAGCAGTTCGTTGATGCGGATGCGCGAGGCGGTCACCAGTTCGTGCTGGGACATGTATTTCGAACTGTCGGCGTTGAAGTCGACGCGGGCTTGCAGCAGGTCGAGGCGCGAGAAGTTGCCCACCTGGACGCGCGCTTCAGTGATGCGCAGCCGCTCGCGCGAAAGCGAGACCGCATAGCGGAAATTCTCCAGGCGCAGCGTCTGCTGGATGTAGTTGTAATATTCGGCCGTGAGGCTGGCCATGAAGTCCTCGATGGTGATGCGCGTCTTCAGCGCGCCCATCTGCTGCATCTCCTTCAGGCGTTTGTAGTTGGTGCGGATGCGCAGTCCGTCGAACAGCGTCCAGTTCACCGCCAGCCCGACGTTGGCCGTCTGGTCGTAGACGCCGGTCTCGGTCGTGGCGTCCCCGTTGCGCGGGGTGACGGTGCGGTCGTTGTCCAGCGTGCCCGTGTACCCGGCCGAGAGGTCGACCGTGGGGAGCATCCCGGCGTTTCCCGCCGTGGCGTTGTTGTCGCTGACGCGCTCCTCGTTGCGCACGATGCGCACGTCGTAATTCTGTTCAAGCCCGATCTCCAGACATTTGCGCAGGGTCAGCGGAGCGGACGCCTCCCGAGCCGGCGGCGCCTCCTGCGCTCCGGCGGCGCTGCCGATTCCCAGCAGCAGGGCCGCTAAAAATGCTATTTTCATGCGTCGTTGTGTTTCGATTTCTTGATTCGGTTCGTCGATACGTAGCTGTAAATGGCCGGAACGATGTAGAGCGTCAGCAGCGTCGAGACCACCATGCCGCCCACCACGGCGATACCCATGGCGATACGTCCGTTGGCGCCTTCCCCCGTGGCGACGGTCAGCGGCAGCAGGCCCAGGATGGTCGAGGCCGAGGTCATCAGGATCGGGCGCAGGCGTTGCAGCGAGGCCTCCTCGATGGCTCGCATCTTGTCCAGCCCGGCCTCCTGTTTCTGGTTGGCGAACTCGACGATCAGAATGCCGTTCTTGGCCACCAGTCCGATCAGCATGATGATGCCGATCTGGCTGAAGATGTTCATCGTCTGGTCCGCGCCCCACATGAAGACCAGCGCGCCGGCGATGGCCAGCGGCACGGTGAGCATGATCACCAGCGGGTCCTTGAAGCTCTCGAACTGCGCGGCGAGGATCAGGTAGATCAGCATGACGGCCAGGATGAAGGCGAACATCAGGCTCGACGAGCTTTCGCGGAACTCCTTCGAGTCGCCGGCCAGCGCCGTGCGGAAGTCGTCGCCGAGCGTCTCGTCGGCGATGCGGTCCATTTCGTCGAGTCCCTGCCCGATGGTCTTGCCCTTGGCCAGTCCGGCCGACACGGTGGCCGACAGGAAGCGGTTGTAGTGGTAGAGCTGCGGCGGCGCGACGTTCTCCGCGAGCGAAATGAGGTTGTCCATCTGGATCATCTCGCCCTTGTCGCTGCGCACGTAGATCGAACGCAGGTCGGCGGGCTTGTTGCGCTGCTGGCGGTTGATCTCGGCCAGGATTTCGTATTGCTTGCCGTTCATGTAGAAGTAGCCGAGACGCTGGCCGCTCAATCCGTACTGGAGCGTCTGGGCGATGTTGCGCGTCGAGACGCCCAGCAGGTTGGCCTTGTCGCGGTTGACCTCGATGCGCACCTCGGGCTTGCTGAACTTCAGGTCCACGTCGGCCATCTGGAACACGGGGCTTTCGTAAACCTTGCGCATGAATTCGGGCAGCACCTCCTGCAACCGTTCGAGGCTGGTGGCCTGGAGCACGTACTGCACGGGCATGCGCCCGCGGCGTCCGCCGAAGGTGCTCTGCTGCTGCACGAAGGCGCGGGCCTTGGTCTTCGAGCGCACGGCGGCCGAGATCTGCTCGGCGATCTCCATCTGCGAGCGTTTGCGGGTAGCGATGTCCGTCAGGGCGATGCGGACGTTGCCCGAGCCGCTCGACACGCGGGCTGTCACCGACGAGGCTTCCGGCACGAGCGAGTCGACCAGGCGGTTGATGTCCTCGGTGTAGTCGCGGATGTATTCGTAGGTGGCGCCCTCCGAGCCGCGCGTGTTGATCGAAATCTGCGAACGGTCCTCCAGCGGGGCCATCTCGGCCGGGATGGCGCTCCACAGCCAGCCGATGAGTCCCATCGTCAGCAGGACCAGCGGCAGGGCCAGCCACCGGCGGCGCAGGAACGAGGCCAGCGTGCGGCTGTAAAAGTCGTTGAGCCAGACAAAGAACGGTTCGGTCTTGCTGTAAAACCAGCTCTTCTTCTCCTGCCGCACGAGCAGCTTGGTCGCGAGCATCGGGGTGATCGTCAGCGCGGCGAAGGTCGAGATGACCACCGCGCCCGAGATCACCATGCTGAATTCGCGGAACAGACGGCCCGTCATGCCCTCCATGAAGACGATCGGGAAGAAGACGGCGATCAGCGTGATCGAGGTCGAAATTACGGCGAAGAAGATCTCCTTGGCCCCTTCGATGCCGGCGTCGAAGGGCGTCATGCCCCGTTCGATGCGAATGTAGATGTTTTCGGTCATCACGATGGCGTCGTCGACGACCAGTCCCACCGAGAGCACCACGGCCAGCATCGACAGCACGTTGATCGAGAATCCCGCGGCATACATCACGAAGAACGTGCCGATCAGCGACACGGGGATCACGATGCAGGGGATCAGCGTCACGCGCCAGTTGCGCAGGAAGAGGAAGATGATGATGATGACCAGGATGAAAGCCTCGTAGACGGTGGTCCTCACCTCGTCGATCGAGGCGCGGATGAAGCGCGTGTTGTCGAATCCGTAGGAGGTGACCACGTCGTCCGGGAGGTCCTTCTTCATGCTCTCCATGCGTGCGTACACGGCATCGGCGATCTCGATGTGGTTGGCGCCCGGCTGGGGGATCACGACGACGCCCACCATCGGAATGCCGTTCATTTTCATGTAGCTGCGCGTGTCCTGCGGACCCAGTTCGGCGCGTCCCACGTCGCTCATGCGGATGATGCGGTCGGCGTCTTCGCGCACCACCAGGTCGTTGAACTCCCGCGTGGTGTGCATCAGTCCCATCGTGCGGATCGTCAGCTCCGTGGTGTTGCCCTCGATGCTGCCCGAAGGCAGTTCGACGTTCTCGCGGTCGAGGGCCGTCTTGATGTCGGTCGGGGTGATGCCGTAGCCGGCCATCTTCGCGGGGTCGAGCCACAGGCGCATCGAGTAGCGTTTTTCGCCCCAGATCTGCACGCCGCTCACGTCGCTGATGGTCTGCAACTGCTCCTTGACCGTCAGGTCGGCGATCTCGCTCAATTCGAGCAGCGACCGCTTGTCGCTCTGGATCGTGACCATCAGAATCGGCGAGGCGTCGGCGTCGGCCTTGGTCACGGTCGGGGGGTCGCAGTCGCGCGGCAGGTAGCGCTGGGCGCGCGAAACCTTGTCGCGAACGTCGTTGGCGGCGGTTTCGAGGTCCACCGAGAGTTCGAACTCGACGGTGATGCGGCTCTGGCCCTGGCTGCTGACGCTCGACAGCGAGCGGATGCCCGGGATGCCGTTGATGTTCTGTTCGAGCGGCTCGGTGATCTGGTTTTCGATCACGTCGGCGTTGGCGCCCGGGTAGGAGCACGAGACCGAGATGATCGGGTTGTCGACGCTCGGGAATTCGCGCACGCCGAGGTAACTGTATCCGATCAGACCGAATAGCAGGATGATGATCGTCAGCACCGACGCCAGGACGGGCCTCCGGATGCTCAGTTCGGAAATGTTCATGCGGCGGAGGGTTTATTCGACGGTGTCGAGTTTCACGGGAAGCCCCTCGCGCAGCTGCAACGTGCCGGAGGTGATGAGCGTGTCGCCGACGTTAAGCCCGTCGATGATCTGGATGCTCGAATCGGTCCGCAGTCCGGTTTTCACCTCCGCGGCGTGCGCCTTGCCTCCCTTGTAGAGGAATACCTTGTCGACGCCCATCTCCGGCACGAGGGCTTCGGTCGGGATGGCGATGGCGTCGGGAATTTCGTGCATGCGGATCTGCACCGTCGCAAAGCGTCCCGGCAGCAGTTTGCCCTGCGTATTGGGATACTTCGCCCGGACGGCCAGCGTGCGGGTGGCGATGTCGACCTTCGATTCGGTGGCGTAAACCGCGGCTTCGAAACGCTCCTGCCGTCCCTCGATGGTGAACGAGAGGCGCGTGCCGGGCTTGATCTGGTTGGCATAGCGTTCGGGGACGAAAAAGTCGATCTTCAGGGGCGAAATCTTCGTGAGCTTGGCCACCACGACGCTGGGCGAGGCGTAGGCGCCTTCGCTGACGTTGCGCAGGCCGATCACGCCGTCGAACGGCGCCCGCAGCTCCGTGAGCGCGATGTTCGACTTCACGATGTCGATGTCGGCGTTGAGCATCGCCAGTTCTGTGCGGGCCTGTTCGTAGGCCTCCTGGCTCACGGCGTCTTTTTTGAGTAGGGCGCTCTGGCGGTAAACGCGGTCTTCGGCCAATTTGAGCTGCGCCTCGTAACGCGAGAGCTGGGCCACGAGCGGCAGGTCGTTGACCTTGGCCAGCAGCTCGCCCTTGCGGACGACGGTGCCCTCCTGGAAGTTGATCGCCACGATTTTGCCCGAGGTTTCGAACGAGAGGTCCACCTCCTCGTCCGGCAGCAGGTTGCCCACCGTGGTGATGCCGTCGGTGAGCCGCTGCGGACGGACGATGCGTCCGTTGACGTTGAGGGTGCTCTGTCTGCGGGGCGCGATCGGCGCTTTGGCGGCGTCATCCGATGCCGGAGTTTTGTCGTTCAATAGATTGTAGAGGCCCAGGATCAGGCAGAATACCACGAGAACGATGGCTGTGATGATCCATTTCTTTTTCTTATTCATTGCGAGAGTCCGGTTTTGCGTAGGGTATTGTATGCAAAGATACGAAAAAGGCGGATGGATACAAAACCGAATGGGCGTCCGGTTCTGGTGCCCTTTCCGACGAATAAAAGTGTCGTAACGATGCCGAAAATGCCTAAAAAGCGTGTTGACCGTCGGCTTTTGACAGCGAAACGAGCCGGTTGCTGAAATATAGAATTAGAAAACTTTGTCCGATTGTCCGGTTTCGGACGGGTGAAACGGAAAAATTCGGAGGTGAAATAATGCCGGCTTTACGCGTCACTGCATTTTTCGATCGTCTCGATGGCCGTGTTCATCGGGATTTTTCGGTTTACGCATTGGTTTAAATAAATTCCCGATTTCGCCGTGAAAACCGCTCGAAACAAGATGCGAAAAAACCGCCTGCAAATTGCAAGCGGCTGTAAACAACAGAGGGAAAAGCATTTGCCTTTCCCTCCTTGTGACACCGACAGGACTCAAACCTGTAACCTTCTGATCCGTAGTCAGATGCTCTATTCAATTAAGCTACGGTGCCGAATTGCGAATGCAAATATATGGCAGCGTTGATTAACAGATAGTTACGGGTGTGAATTTTGTCGATGAATTTCTCTTTTTCGTGCTGTTGCTCGGCGCGGTTTAAACATTGGTTTAAACATTTCGGGTGATTCGTTTTTCCCAAAGTTGGGTTAATAAATTAAGTGAATTAGTTGATTGTTTGATAAATAGAAAAAGTGACAAGCTATGTCGAAAGGGTAATTAAATAGCCCCTTGTTTTTAGTCTGTCACTTGTCGTGGTCAAAGGAAAACGCCGCATTTTTTCGGCTCTCTCTCCTTAACCTTTAATATACGATGTAATCCAACTATATGAATTAGGATTCAGATTTGTTAATCGCTCCCAAGATTGGATCAATAACTTTATCAGCTAACTTATCTACGATCTCATTCATGGGAGTTCCATGGTTATTTTTCGTGTCATAAATTGTGACGGGACTTTTGCCTACACTATTTATTGTCAATTCAAGTAAATTGTTTAGTAAATCTTCATTAACATTATTTGCTTGTTTCTTATAGCCCTCAAAGGCCATAGAAATTGCGTATTTGTAAGAATAATCTTCACGAATTCGTGTTGTATATCCATATTGCTTTGAACAAAACCACCCTAACCAGACTAATGCTGCTAATATAGGGATGCGTGCTAAATAAGCCATTGTTGTAAAATTTCCTGGATTCTCAATAATTGGTTTTACAACCCATATCGCACCCGCAATTAAACCAATGATTGATAGAATTGTTGCCCACTGCCAAAATCTGAGAGTAAGCTTTAACTCTTCTTTTCTTGTGTAGAATGATCCCGCCATTCCATGTTTATTTGCTCCTTCGAGTGTTGTTTTTATTTCTTCTTGTTGTTTTTGGTTTGTATCTTGAATTGTTGCTTGTTTATTAATTTGTTCATCAATATTTCCTTGTTGAATTGATATTGTTTTTGAAGCTTTGTCTAATTGGGCTAAAAGTTCTTTGATCTTGTCTGTGTTATTTGCAATTTGCTCCTTACATTCTTCGATATTTTCTTTCCATTCATCTGTAATTGCATCTTTTGCCGATAATGTTTGAACTGCTGCGTTAATCTTCTCTATTGATTCCGAAATAACTTGATTGTTTTTTTGTACTGTTTCTATGCTGGAGTTTAATGTATCAACTAAATCATTCGCAGTATCGCTAGTTTCTTGAATTTCTGTTTTTAAATCACGTATTTCTTCAATATCTTTAGTTAGTTCTGCTAGGTCTTTTTTAGCGTCAGATATGGCGATGTCGAGTCTTAACGGACTTTGAGAAACAAGTATATATGTGAATTTTATTTCAAACCGTATTCGATTTATTATATTTAGAAATTCATTAAAATTGTCTGAATTAATAGATGTTTCTTTCAAATAATGATTGGCTCGATCAATTATTGAGGCGACTTTACGTTTCATAAATGTTACCTCAAATAGATTATTGTACTCCTCAAAACAAGATAAAAGTTTGTAACTTTCAGATAATGAGTCTATAAGCATTGATTTGTTTATCCCGCTATAACCGTAAATATCGTCACCATCATCTAAACTTTCCTTAATGGTTTTAATTAAATTTGTTAATTTTAATCTGCTGGTTCTCATTATTGTAAAGGTAAAATAGTTGATATTGTCAAAGATAATAAATCTACTTTCAAATATCAAGCTGATTTTGCTAATAATTTATTTTATTCATTGCATCAGATAGTTTTCGCAAAATCCAGCTAACGGAAATTTCACCACCTCGTTCCGTCCATCGGGTGTGACGTATTGGAATAGAATTGTATCGGCTTTCACGTGGTAGTCGAACAAATTCACCTTTTCGCCCGTTCCCTCGATTTGTGCCTCGTTGGCTGTCATTGTGCCGATTATTCCGTCCATTTCGTTAAGTTCGCATTTTCATCTGAATATGTATTGTCGGTTCTTTGTAAGGATAATTTCGACGGGCTTTGATATGTCTGCCATATTAGGGGCAAACACGTAAATAAATGTTTCGGGAAATATTTCGTCTTTGGGTTTTCCTACAAGCAGGACTATTTCCTCTGTTTGGCTCCATTTAACCGTCTTTCGGATTATCTGTTTATCCTCTCATGCGTCGGTCTTTCATTCAGTTTTAGGTTGTTTGTATCTGTTCATTTTAGCTAAAATTTAATTGTTATTTATCTTTATAAAGATAAAATTATTAGTGGAATAAACAAAATAAGAAAGTGACAAACTCTGCAAAAGGGTCTTATAGATTAACCTTTTTACAAAGTCTGTCACTCAATTTACAAATCAGTGTTGCCCGAAATATTTGTCAATTATTGCATATATTTTAGCCTCTAAGATTTTATCATTATCATCATAAACTATCTTATTGCCTTTTATAACTCCGAGTGATTCCAATTCTTTTAGAGCCTTTGCCCCGTTTATTTTTCCCTTTAGTCCGAAGAATATTAAATCAAGAGTTTTCATAAAATATTGAGCTTAATTTAATGCTGTAATATTTGTAAAATTCTTCCACTCATTTGCTTGTTTATATGCCTCAATGCTTTCCTTTGGTACCGTCAATATGGTATATGAATTTAATTCTGAGAAAGCATCAATGCCGCAAGTGGGTGGAATCATTGTACCAACCTTGACCGATTGCAGTTTAGAACAATGATAAAATGCACTTGGTTCAATTGATTCTATTTGCGAGCAATTAGAGGCATCGAATGTCGTAAGATTTGCAAGTCCTCTGAAACCACCGCTACGATAATAGCGGTTATATCCGTTAGGACTGTGACCTACATATATTTTTTCGTAACTGCCTTGAATGATTTTTAATTGCGATTCGTGTTCAAAGGACACTGTTATTAAAGCGGAACATCCAAAGAACGCTTCAGGTTCAATTACCTCAACACTTGCAGGAATTTCAATTGATGTCAATGCCGTGCATTTTGCAAATGCCCCATGCCCATAAAAATAGCCATCTGTATTTCTATTTTCAGAATAACCGCCGCTAATTTTTTTGAGATTGATTCCTTTCTCAAAAGTAATTTTTGCTAATGCCAAACACCCCTTGAATGCCGCCGCTTCAATCGTTTCTACGCTTGCTGGAATTTCAATAGAGGTTATAGGACAATCCGAGAAAGCACCATAATAATCAGAAGAATTAGAATAGCCACCACCGATAGTTTTCAGTTGAGAACCTTTCTCAAAGGTTACGGTTGCCAGCTTGGAACACCCCTTGAATGCAGCAGCTTCAATCGTCTCTACGCTTGCAGGAATTTCAATGGAAATCAACGAAATGCAATCAGAAAATGCTCCGCCATAATAAGAATAGTCATAGGTTGCTCCACATATCGTTTTTAAACTTGAGTTATTCTCGAATGTGACGGTCGTTAGAGCTGTGCAATTTTTAAACGCCGCTTCTTCAATGATTTCTACATTTGCGGGAATCTCAATGGAAGTTAATGCCGTGCAATTTGCAAATGCTCCATAATAATATTTCTCTCCATGGCTCAAAAAACCTTTTCCTCCGCATATTTTTGTCAGCATAGAACCTTTTGAAAAGGTAATGGTTACTAATGATGAACAATTCTTAAAAGCCGCTTTGTTTATCGCCTTTACACTCGCTGGAATGTTAATGGATTTTAATGGACACTCGTAAAATGCATATTCTCCTATCATTTCCACATTTGAGGAAATTATTATCGACTTCAGAGAACTTTGATAAAATTCACTGTCGTTAATGATCGTTAATGTATTCGGTAATATAAGATTCTCAATGGTTTTCATTTTATAAAAAGCCTTTGTCGGAAGTTCAGTTAGGTTCACTTCTTCGAGATCGAGATTCTTTAGGTTTGTCATATTCTGGATTGTCAAAAAATCCTCGGCATCTAATTCCCCTATTATTTTCATGGAAATAATAGATTCTGGATTTAATTCCCTACCAGCCAGTACATCAGATAATGTTCCCTTTTGAACAACATGAACGGTTACATAAGATGCCGCTTTTTGATTGATAGTGATTTTTTCAGAAAGATTATATTCCGTATTTGTAAATAAAATCTCCGCACTTCGAGATTGATTAGGCGAATTAGTAGCTATTTTAAAATATTTTGTATGTGTCGAGATAGCCCGTGTCCATGTTTCTTTTATCCAATCTACATCAGATGGAATCGTTACTTGAAAATCAACATTGCTATTTATTTCCACCTTTATCGTTTCCCCATCACCTGAAACATCGTATTTATTTTGTGTCAGTACAATAGTAGGCTTTTCTCCCGCTTGATAAATAGTTATGGTTTCGGACAATCCGTCGCTAAAAACAGTAATCGTTCCTTCCCGCTTTTCAAAGTCTGTATTTTGGGCAACATCAAATGAAAGCATTGTTGTCTGAAGTGCGCGAGTTTCCTTGAGTGTTACCCAATCCTTGCAGTCTTTTCCTATTTCATATTCATAGTCGATATTGGCTTTGACTTCAACTATCGCAATTCCTCCATTGGAGTCCATTTCAATTTTGGACGATGTAACAGTCAAGGCATCCTTTTGTTTCTGCGTTACGACAAGTTTAGTCGAAACCGATCCACATGTAAAAGTAAACGTTGCATTTCGTTCATCTGGATCATTATTCTCTGTTACCTCGAAAGTGATTTGTTCGTTGTCTCCTCCACTCGTTTTAGATGCCGTACACCATGATTCGCCGCCCGTCAGTTTCCATTGAGCATTTGTGGAAGTTCCGCTATAATTGAGATTAAGCCAAACAGTTTCCGATCCTCCCGTTGATTCAAAGGTCAATGCGTCGGGGGTCAGCCACATTCCTGTTACGGATGATTCTGGATTTGGGTTGGGGTTGTCTTCTGTTTCGCTTTTCGAGCAACTGCAAATCATCATTGCAGTAAGCACAAATAAAAATAATTTTTTCATAGTAAGATTTATTTAAGTTAAACAAGTGTTTCAAATCTTACCGTATCAACTCCTGCTGCGGTGGGTTATATGCAAAAAGAAAGTGTGGAGTTGTTCGCTTATCCACATAGAGGTTCTGACAAAACCTTGGTACAAATAAGCAAATCTCCACACTTGGCAGTATATATCGGGATGATATATAGCTACACAAATGAAGAGTGTCTGTCTTGCTTACTCCCGTACCTATTGAAACTGTCAGATTTCTATGTGAGAGTAAACGCGAAACACTTTCACGTTACTAATATGTCAGTTACCTATTCGGTAACGACACAAAGATAGAAAATGTTTCTAAAAGACAGAACACTCTATGGAAATTTGCTGCGCTTTTATTGTGCAAAGTTCTTGAAAACAAAGTTTCTATCCAATAGATTACGCTATGGAATCGAAACTTTGTTAGTTGTAAGTTGGGTTAATCTTCTCCGCAGATTTCTTGTATTACGCCGTCCATGTAAATCGCCTGCCCACTCGTCAGCCGTCCCCACCAGCGACACCCTAATTCCTTGATGATGATTTCGCCCTGCTCTTTCAGTCGTTCAGCCAACCACGGAGTAACGAGCCACCATTCCAACACCTCGTCCCCGTTAAAGGGATAGAGGTATTCCTCGTCGATTTTCCCCGCTTGGATCAGCTCCTCGATAACCGTGCTTTGTCCCCATAAAACATGAATGTCCGTAATCCGTTTGGCTCTCTCTTGTGTTTCGTACATAGCGATTAGGTTTTATTCTTCGGTTATTAGTAGTAATCCAACTTCATGTAATATCAATAATTTTTCGTTGTGTCGATGTTCTGAACGCAGATAGGGGCGGCTTGTTTTATGTGGAATCCTATTAAATGGTAAGTAAAAAATTCGTTTCCCATCCGAAAAGGGGGAGGGGTGAAAAATAGGGATTGTCCGCTCGGTCGGGGTATTTAGGTCTCGTTTGTCTGCGAGTGACAACCTTTTCAGAAAAGGATATTTTATAGACCCTTTCACAAAGTTTGTCACCTTTTTGTTGCGGGACAATTTCGGCATAAATCGCACGATATGTGGAATGGATGATAAATAGGTTTACCCAAAACTACCCTATAACAGAAAGAATCGCTATCTTTGCCGAAAAGCAAGTGTACCATGTCTTATAAACCGCCTTACACCATTACGCCGAAGATCACGAATTTGGTTGCACAAATCAGCGAAGCAATCGGCAGCTACTATGCGCATGAAAATCTGCGTTTGCATCGTGTCAATCGAATCAAAACGATTCACGGGACGCTGGCTATTGAGGGCAACACGCTTTCGACGGAGCAAGTTACGGCGGTATTGGAGGGAAAACCCGTCGTTGCTCCTATTAACGAGGTGCAGGAAGTGCGCAACGCCCTTAAAGCGTATGAGTTGCTCGATATGCTCGACCCCTGTAAAGTCGATGATCTGTTAAAGGCGCATGCCACGATGGAAGCGGGATTGATCGACGAAATCGGTTGTTTCCGCAAAGGCGGTGCGGGTGTGGTGTCGGGAAAAACGGTTATCCATTATGCGCCCGATGCCGAACGTGTGCCGTTTCTCGTAAACGATCTGTTCGAGTGGCTGCGCACCACGGATGAACACCCGTTGATCGCAAGTTGTGTCTTTCATTATGAATTCGAGTTTATCCATCCGTTCGCGGACGGTAACGGTCGCACGGGGCGATTGTGGCAGACCTTGATTTTGAGCAGGTGGCGGCCTATCTTCAAAAACCTGCCGATCGAAAACATTGTATATAAGTATCAAAAGGAGTATTATAAGGCGATTGCCGTAAGCGGTGGTAAGGCAGGTTGCACGCCTTTCGTCGAGTTTATTTTGGGGATAATCGCCGAAACGCTCACTACCCAAGAAACTACCCGAAAGACTACCCAAGAAATTATTTTGGAAGCCATCGCCCGCAATCCCAGCATTACACGGGCGGAGTTGGCCGAGGTTGTCGGAATCTCACCCGACGGCGTGAAATATCATTTGCAGAAACTCGCCAAGTCGGGCAGGCTTAAAAGGGTGGGGTCTGCACGCCGCGGAGAGTGGGTGATCGAGTGACGGGAATCCCTAAAAAGGTACTTTTATAGACCCTTTTTCAAAAGTTTGTCACCGATCTGTTTTCACCCGTTACGGGCTATATGATCCGCTTTCCCAATTCGATGAACCGTTGTTTGTTGGTGCGCACATCCCTGTACTCGAAATATATCCCGATCATCTTTGCCGTCACTTTTTTGCGGTAGGGGATGCCGAGCCGCATAATCAGGTCGTTCATAAAACGGTTGACGACGCACACGGGTAGCCTGTCGCCCGTTTTCAACTGGGCGTACACCTCCCCGCAAACTTTTTCCGAGGTCAGCAGTTGTTGGCTTTCGTTTTCCTGTATCTGTTTGCCGATTGCGTTCATGTTGTAGTTGTGCCGTTCGATCTCTGCCGCTCCGAGGGCGTAGTAGGCATCCACCATCATCGGCACTTGGCTTTGAATCTCCTCGCGCAGAAAGTAGTATTCATTCCACGTTCGGTTTTGTTCCAGTACCTCCAACTGCCGCACGATTTCGCGGAACAGCTCTTTCATTTTCAGTCGGGGATTTATGCGTTGCAGTCGGTCGCAGTCCGACAACGGATAGATATGTTCGGCGCAATCCGTGTGAAATGCTTTCGCGTACTCCTCCCGCACCAGTTCGGCGTCGGTGTAGTACCGCTTGATCCGCTCGTCGTCGTAGGCGTTGTCCCACATGAACCAGTTGCGCGTTCCGTCGGCGTTCATGAACCGTTTGTAGTCCATTCCCTCCAACGCCTGCGCACGGGTATCGCAACCCGCCCCCGACGCTTCGATTTGCAGGACTTGTTTGTAGACCGCTTCGCACTCCTCCAATCTCGCGGCGATCTCCTCCCGCGATTTGCAGGGCATCTCCTTGTTGGTGCTGAAAATATGTGCGGCATCCTCCACGCCGTTGCGGAAGCGTCCGACGATCTGCACGGCTTCGGTCGTGGGGTCGATGACGGTGTGCGTCGCAAACGAAAGGTCGGTTACGATCAGCACGCAGGCTGTTGTCGGCAGTTCGATGTCCACCGCCGAAAAGAAACGGCTCGTGAAAAAGTTGATTTCGTCCAGTTCTTCGAGCGAGGAGTAAGCCCGCGAAAAATCCCGTTTGCGGAGTTTCTTCACACTCTCGTAACTGCAAAAGACCTTGCACCGTTTCTCGATCTTATAGGTGCAGATCATGCGGTGGATCGTATCGGTCGAGTTCAGAAAGATGCAGAGCGGATGCCCTTTGCCTTTTACCTGTCCCATAAGGGTACGCACCCAGCCGACGGTGTTGTTCGTGTGTATGAGCAACATTTTCGGCTTGTGGTCATAGGTCGGGCGGAGTATCTTCATCGTAAAGCCCTGCTGTTCGAAACGCGGGTCGGACGGGATGATCGGCGTCGCGGAAACCATCGCCTTTTGTTTGCATCGGAAAAAATCATCCATCGGGAGCGTAATCGAGCCGCGGTAGCCTGCATCCTGTATCGTGCGCTCGCATTCGTCGAACAGCATGAACCATTCACCGTGCATATCCGTATGCGTCTGTACCATTGCCGAGCGGACTTTGGGGAAACTTTCGGGCGTGGTCATGATTTTCAGGTAGCCGTCGTTGTAGTTCGTGTTCAGAAAGTCGATGATGTCCTCGGTCGTTACGCCCTCGAACACGCCGAGTATCTGCGGGTGTTTTTTCATCTTGCCCTCGATAACGGGAACATTCGGCTCGATGATGACGGAGTGTCGGGGCGCATTGATTTCGGCATAGGTCGCACCGCATCCCGTGACGGTCTTGTTGATGATCGAGTTGGTAGGTATTTCGGGCATCACGGCGTCGAACCGCTGGCCTGCATCTATTGTGATATATTCAATCTTCATCTAATTGTTTGATTTGTAATTAAAAAAAACTTGGGGAGCGAGCGGTGAAACCCGCTCCCCTCGTTCAGCAGTTTAGTTCAGCAGGTCGGTGATCTCCTCCATTGCCTCGGCAGGCATTACGACTTTGCCGTTGGGAAAGTGGTACTTTTGGGCGAGGTAGCCGATGCCCTCCTCGCTCTCGTTGTACTCCTCGGAGGTGATCGGGGTCAGTTTCTCCACCTCGGCGGCCACCTCTGCCAGCCACTCGGACTGACAGCAGATTTCACGGTCGGGTTCAAACTCCGTCACTTCGGGCAGCTCCTTGCCCATCAGGAACGCCATCAGGTAGTTCCAGATTTGGGCGTTCAGCAGGAGTTTGCCATCCAGTTCGGTGTACCCCTTACGGATTCCGAACCAAACATATCCGCATCCAGCCACGTCTACACGGGTGGTCACGATCAGGGTGGTAGCCCCTGCCGCAATCGCTTTCGCCAGCGTGCGGAACATTTTGGCATTCCCTGCGGGCTTGATTTTGATAATGCGGAGGTTCATTTTCTCCTCCTGCTCCTCGGCGGCTTTGATTTCCGCCATCTTTGCCTCGTGTGCGATTGCCGAGGCCATCATCTCCTCTGCGCGGTTCCCAGCTACCTGCTGCGATTCCGCATTTTCTGAAATTACGTTCATCGTTTTAATGTTATTAAATTTAATGTTCATGTTGTCATTGATGTTTGTAAGCGTTTTCATAATCGTTATCTTTTTATTAAGTTTTGTTGCCGCCTCTTTCGGGCTGTCGGCTACTCCCTGTAATCTTGGTCGGCCGTACGCTCCGACCTCGTTCACGACTGCAAAAGTGGTCGATTTTTTTTGCTTCTCCGAGCCTTTCGAGGTAGAGGTTGCAGGCTATATTCAGACCTGTTCTTTACCTCTGTCTTTTAATTGGTTACGTTTTGCGGTTCATCGGTCGTTTTTTTAGTTCAACCTCCACTTTCGGGCTTTCGGTTTCTCCCTGCGGATTCATCGGCCGTACGCTCCGATTTCCTCCGCTTGCAGTATATAAAACACTTGAACACGCCCTTTCGCTAATCGGCTCGGGGTAGAGAATATCGGCTTGTTTTCAGCCTGTTCTTTACCTCTGTTCTTCACTCCGTTGCAAAGAGCCGTTTTCAGTCGTTTTTTCGTTCGGTGCATTGTCTTATCGTTATTGATTGCGCTGGCAAAGATCAGCCATTTTTTCGCGTTCTCCGAGCCTTTCGAGGTAAACAATGTCGGCTGTTTTCCTGCCTATTATTTACCTGTTTGTCAGTTTTATGTCAGGTTCTTTTACTCCGTTGCGATAACGCGAAAATCGCTCTTGGGCTTCGGCGGAGCAGGCAAAGAAAAAGGGTGCATTTCTGCACCCATTCTCTACCTGAAATATGTCGGTTATTCAGAATAAATCCTTATGAACGATATTGTCCGTTACGATGTGTATTCGCCCGAACGCGACAGACGGGAATTTCGGTATCTTTTCCCCGCCGTATTTCTGTACGTTCTTCTTTATATAGCCGATGTCGGCGCGTATGTTTTTGGGGTTGAAAGAACCGTCATAGCCTTTATAGGAGGGATAGCACCCGACGAAGCAGGTGTAATCATAGATCAGCCTGCAAAGTTCGTTCGGCGTGTCGGGATTCTCGGACATTGCGGTTTCTTCATGGAGCATCCGATAAATCCCGTATGCGACAATCGGGTAGCGCGTATTCATCGGCTTGGCTCCTGCCGACGGTTTGCGTCGTTCCAATTCCTGCCGTGCATCTTCGGCGGTCTGAATGTCGGGGAAATAATCGGCGAGTTCCTTTCGGATCAGACGGAACAGCCAGTTATTCGTATTGGGAATCGTCTGCGGCTCCTGCTTGCGGCTGTTGGTGCGCAGGGTCACGGGCATTTCCTGTTCTCCCACACGTTCGTACAGGTTCCGATGCCGTTGTTCGGTTTCTTCCATAAAAAGCATCAGTTTCGCCCACTCTCCCTTATAGGTGTTCCAATCTTCCCAATATCCGCGCTCGCATAACTCCTCCTCGTTGAATTTGCGGTCGGTAATGATGTAAGCCACGAACAAGAGGGCTTCACGCAGTCGGTCAGTCAACAGGGGCGTTTCTCCGAACAGTTCCATATAAGCGTCATAATCGAAACGGTTGGTCGGCAACCGTATTTCGTGCTCCTCTTGGATCGCTTTGGCGGCGGAGATGCCCGTACTCGATTCTATTTCATTGGTAAAGTAACCCAGCGTAATGCCGAAATAGTTTTCCAGCAACGGGGCGATTTCCCGTAAGGAGCGGGTATCGGTAGCCAAACAGCCTTTCGAGCCTGTAAGTTCGTTCATAAGCGGTAATTGTTTCAACGAATTTACAAAATTTCGCATTCTGACGCAACCGACGACCGCAGAAAAAAGAAAAGGGACTACCCGATGCAATCGGATAATCCCTTAAAAGGTAGTGACAAACTTGGTTTCGGGGGCTATAAGATAGACCTTTTTTCAAACCTTGTCACCTCCTCACAATAAATTCTGCATGGCCGCATCTATCTGTGAGTTCTCGAACGAATCGAGGTAGATTTGCGTAATCTTTTCCGAACTGTGCCCCAGCGATTCCGAAATGATGGATGTCGAAACTCCCGACCTTTTCAGAACAGTTGCGAACGAGTGCCGCGCAACGTATGTCGTGAGCGTGATAGGCAGGTGCAGATGCTCGCCGATTAGTTTCAGATAGCGATTTATCCGCTTGTTCGTCCGTTGCACCCGTCCGTACTGCTGTTGTGCCGTAACGTGAACAGAACGCCTTAAAACAGGGAAAATGTAATCCTGCGGATGTGCGTTCGGTTGGCGGTACTTGTCGAGGATGTCGAGGGCGGCAGGTTGGAGTTGGAACGACAGGAGTTTACCCGTTTTCTGACGGTTGAAAACCAGTCGCCTGTCCACGATGTCGGCATAGCGGATGTGCAGAATGTCGGTCAGATTGATGCCGCACGACAGGTAGCTGAACAGGAACAAGTCCTTTGCCAGTTGCAGGAACGGTTTGGGGTACTTGGTCAGCGTCCGTACCTCGCAATCCATAATCCGCCGAATATCTTCCTTTGTCAGCGACCGTTTGGCCGTGGCTTCCTTGAATCGGCTCACTTTGAACGTGTCGAAAGGGGAGTCCGTTTTCTTGATTAGGCCGTCGGTGATTGCGCTGTTGTAGAGTACCCGCAACGAACGGAAACGGATGCCGATGGAGTTGTCGGAATAATGCCGTTCCACCCGCAGCCATTGTTCGTACCGTTTCAGCCACTCGGCGTCGATGTCGATAAAATAAAAGTCCAGCGAACGGCAGAATTTCGTCAGCGAGGTGCGGAGTTCCTGAAAGGTTTTTGCATTGCCGACCCTGTTTGCGGACAGCAGGCGGTCGATGTAGCCGTTCAGATATTCGCCGACGGTTCGGCGCACGACCTTGCGGGATGCTTTTTCAATGAGCGTGTTCAACGTATATTCCTTGTCGTTGGTCTTGAAGTCCATGACCTGACTTTGGAGTTCCTGCGTTTTCTGTTGGATAAGAGCTTCGATGCGCTCTTTGTCGGGACAGTTACGGCGCGGTTTACACTTTTCTGCATCCCAGTATTGCGGAGCGAGCGAAATGTGCAGGCTGATGTACTTGATTCGGCGGTTTTTCGTGAGCCGTAACATGAGGGGGTGAGTGCCGTCAGATAGGGTTTTAGAGGTGTACAGGACGGTTGTGAGGGTGGTGTTCATAACCAATTTCGGTTTAAACATTGGTTTAAACAAATCCCCGATTTCGCTGTAAAAACTGCTGAAAACAAGACACGAAAAAACCACCTACATTGCTGTAAGTGGTTGATTTTAAGAGTGACACCGACAGGACTCAAACCTGTAACCTTCTGATCCGTAGTCAGATGCTCTATTCAATTAAGCTACGGTGCCGAATTGCGAATGCAAATGTAGGGCAAAAATCCGAAACACGCAAATAATTGCTTAAAAAATTTAGTAAAAAAGATGATCCGGACGACGGGTGTTATGCCATCGTTCGGATTATCAGTCGTTTAAAAAATGACGCTATTTCATCAATTCCTCCAGCCGGGACTGCAATTGCCTGCCGGGAAGGTTGCGGGCGACGATCACGCCGTCGGGCGAGATCAGGAAATTCGACGGAATGAAGCGGATGCCGTACATTGCTGCGGCAGGGCTTTGCTTGCCGCAGCCGGGGGACAGCACGTTCGTCCACGGCAGGTCGTTTTCGGCGAGAAACCGCTGCCAGCGTGCCGCATCGTGGTCGATCGACACCGCGTAGATCGAAAATCCGCGTCCGCTGAATGCGGCATAGGCTTCTTTCAGGTAGGGGATTTCCCGGCAGCAGGGACCGCACCACGTGGCCCAGAAGTCGAGCAGCACCCAGCGGCCGGGTCCTGCGAGCGACGAGAGGGCGACGGTCTCTCCGTCGGCGTCTTTCAGCGTGAGGTCCATGTAGGGCCGGCTGACGGACGAGCGTTCGACGGCTTCGATCTCGCGCCGTACGCTCGCCAGCACGGGGTGGTTCTGCAATTGGGCGGGGAACTGCGCGAGCCGTTCGCGGGCCTTCGCCGGGTCCGCATCGGTGCGGCGGGCGTAGAGGAATGCGCCCAGCAGGTTGTCGCGGTTGGCTTCCAGCGCGTCGCCGGGAATCTGCCGGTAAATCCGTCCCAGCGAGTCGAGTTTCCGCCTGCGCTCGGGTGTGTCCGGTTCGTTTTCCAGTGCCTGCAGGACGTTGCCGAGCGATACCTGCGCGGCATTCATGGCGTTGAATGCATCGTTGAGCGGCGTCCCGGTGAACTGGAAGCCGCGTACGTCGCCCGTGGGCTCGAGCCGGATGTCGGCCGCTTCGAGCTGGATCGGCGCCCCGATACGGCGGTCGTTGTGCATCAGGTTGGCGATCGTCGGTTCGGAGACGTGTCCGCGGATGCGGAATGAGCTGTCGCGGCGTATGACCGTCGTGGCCAGCACCGAGTCGTTCTCGTAGGGCGAGCACAGGCGGAGCGTGTCGCCCGGAGCGAGGCCAGCCCTGCCCGAAAGGGTGTAATTGGGGCCTCCGCAGCCGGATAGCGCTACGGCGGCGAGGATTGTCGGGCAAATTCTGTTCATCGGAAAGTCTTTATTTGAGTACTTCTGCGAGTTTTTCTTCGAGGTGTTCGCCGCGCAGGTTCTTCGCTACGATTTTACCTTCGGGTGAGATCAGGAAGTTTGCGGGGATGGAACTGACGGCATAGAGCGCTGTTGGATCGAATCCTCCGCCTTTTTTCTGTGCCACATTGATCCAGTTCATGTCTTGTTCGCCGATGGTGTTTTCCCAACGGGTCAGGTCCGTGTCGAGCGATACGCCGTAGATTTCAAAGCCTTTGGCGTGAAAGGTTTCGTAGGCTTTCTTCAGGTGGGGCACTTCGTTCATGCAGGGCGTACACCATGTGGCCCAGAAGTCGAGCAGCACCCAGCGGCCGGGACCTGTGAGTGACGAGAGCGCAATGGTCTCTCCGGCGGTGTTTTTACAGGAAAAATCGGTATAGGGTTGGCCGACAGCGCTCCGTGCGGTGGCCTGGGAGGCATCCTGCGACTTTTTCAACATCGGATGCGCTTGTATTCCGGGGGTGAATTGCGCCAGCCGGGCTTTGACTTTTTCGGGATTGTCCTTGATGTTCTGGAATTCGTAGCTGTTGAAGACCCAGGCTCCGAAAACATTGTCGAGGTTGGCGTCTACGGTTTGGGTATAGAGTGCATTCATTTCGGCCAGGATCGCTTGGAGCGACTGCCCCGGGGAGCCTTTGCGGAGTTTGTTTCCGAAAGCGTACATCGCTTCGTCGAATGCTTTTTTCCGGTCGTTGAGCGGTGTTCCGCAGACGACATAGCCGAATGCGGGATCGTATTTCTCGATTCGGATTTTTCCGGGTTCGAGGAAAAACCAGGCGGGGTGGTTGGTTCGCTTCGCGTTGGCCAGGAAAACTAGGTCGGGAGTCGTAACGGTCCCTTGCAGCGAAACGGTCGTGTCGGCGTTCACGACACCGGCGGCGAGCACCGTGTTGTCGGAAGCCAGCAGATAGACCGAGTCGCCCGGAGGCAGTTCGTAGCGGCCTGTGATGGTGTAGTTTGCGCCTCCGCAACTGCATAGCAGGGCGGCGAGGGCGGTGGTCAGAAGGTTTTTCATGGCGGCGGGTAGTTTGTCGTTGGTTTTATTTGATCTCCCGGTCGGGATTCTTTTTCAGGAATTGCTCCCAGCTCTGCGAGCCGCCCTTCGAGGCGGCTTTTTTGCCGCCTCCGAGCCCCTTGACGCGTTCGTCGCCCAGCGCGGCGTTGAGCGGACTGGCCGAGGTGAAGTAGTGGCACAGGGCGACGGCCATGCCGTCCGTGGCGTCGAGCCGCTTGGGAGGGCGGTCAATGGCGAGTGTGCGGCAGACGATGGAGGCCACCTGCTCCTTGGCGGCCGATCCGCGGCCCGTGATCGACTGTTTGATGCGCATCGGGGCGTATTCGAAAACGTCGATGCCGCGGCTCAACGCTGCGGCCATGGCCACGCCCTGCGCCCGTCCCAGCTTGAGCATCGACTGCACGTTCTCGCCGAAGAACGGCGACTCCAGCGCCACTTCGCGCGGGGCGTACTCGTCGACCAGCGCTCCCACGCGCTCGAAAATGTAACGCAGTTTGGCGTAGGGGTCGGGAAGCTTATGCAGGTCGATGTCGCCCAGCACCACCGAGCGCACCGTGCGCCCCTCGATCTCCAGCACGCCGTAACCCATGTAGTTCGTGCCGGGGTCGATGCCCATGATTCTGTATTTCTCGACGGATTTCATCTGCATTTTATGGAAAAAGCCCCTCCTTCCGGCTGTACGGAACGGAGGGGCCGGAATGTCGTTGGGAAATTACTGGGCCAGCAGCTCCGAGATCTTCTCGTAGAGCGCCTCGCCGCGCAGGTTCTTGGCGACGATCGTACCCTGACCGTCGATCAGGAAGTTCGACGGAATGCCCTGGATGGCGTAATCCTTGGCGGCCTGGTTGTCGAAGCCTTTCACCTCGCTGACGTGCAGCCAGTTCATGTCGTTCTGCTCGACGGCGCCGAGCCAGTCGCCGCGGTCCTCGTCGAACGATACGCCGTAGATTTCGAAACCCTTCTTGCGGAACTCGTCGTAGGTCTTCTTCAGGTGGGGAACTTCGCCCATGCAGGGACCGCACCACGAAGCCCAGAAGTCGAGCAGGACATATTTGTTCGCCGGATTCCTGACCACCGATTCGAGCGATACCTGCTCGCCGTCGGCATTGGGCTGTGCGATGTCGATGAACGGCTGGCCGATGTCGGTTTTCATCTTCTGCTCGGCGTTCTCCTTGAGCCGCATCAGTGCGTCGGTCTGCTGCATGGCAGCCGGGAATTTGGCGATTTCGTCGAGCAGTTCCTGCCCCGAAAGCTCGTAGCCGAGCTGCTGGGACAGCAGCATCACGCCGAAGAGGTTGTCGCGGTTCTGGTCCAGGACCGTGCGGGTCAGCTGTTCGTACTCCTGTTCGATGGCCTCGCGACGCTCGGCGGTGGTTTCCGGATTGCGGAACTCCTGCACGAGGGCGCTTCCGGCTGTGGCGTAGGCGTCGCTGGCGTCGTTGGCCGGCGTGCCCGTCACCTTCTTGCGGTAGGGGTTCTGTGCGTCGTCGGTCACGTTGATCGTGCCCGGTTCGAGGATCAGCATGGCGCCGAACGTCGCCCCGTCGTCGCGTGCGTCGCGCAGAATGGCCGTCTGCGGTTTCTCGGCCACGCCCTCGAAGCGGAACACCCCGTTGGTCACGGCCGCCGAATCGAGAATGTTGTCCTTCTCGTCGAAGAGGTAAACCATGCTGTTGGCTCCTTCGACCTTGCCGTCGACGGCGTACTTGTTTTTGTTGGCGCAGCTGCACAACACGGCTGCCGCCGCTGCGAGGATCAGGATTTTTTTCATCGAATTATTTTTTTGTGAGTTCTGCAAGTTGTTTTTCCAGCGCGCGGACCTGCTGCGCCAGTTCGGGCAGGCGTTTGAACACGGCTGCCGAACGGTGGTACTGCATGCCCGGGAGGGCGGGGTATCCGAAGCGGATTTCGTCGTCGGGAACGTCCTTGTCGAGTCCGCTCTTCGAGCCGACCTTCACGCGGTCGCCGATGGTGACGTGGTCGGCGATGCCCACCTGACCCGCGAGGAAGCAGTTGCGGCCGACCTTCGAAGTTCCCGCGATGCCGGTCTGGGCCGACGACACGGTGTTCTCGCCGATCTGCACGTTATGGCCGATCTGGATCAGGTTGTCGAGTTTCACGCCCCGGCGGATGACGGTCGAGTCGGTCTTGGCGCGGTCGATGCAGGTGTTGGCGCCGATCTCCACGTCGTCCTCGATCACCACGTTGCCCAGCTGGGGAATCTTGTCGAATCCGCCCGCGGCGTTGGGCATGAACCCGAATCCGTCGGCGCCGATCACCGCCCCTGCGTGGAGGATGCAGTTCGCACCCACGATGCAGCCTTCGTAGATTTTGACTCCGGGGTAGAGCGTGGTGTTGTCGCCGATCCGGACGCCGCGGCCCACGTAGACCTGGGGGTAGATCTGGCAACCCTCGCCGATGACGGCCTCCTCCTCGACGACCGCGAAATCGCCGATGTAGCACTCCTGACCGACCTGCGCCCGTTCCGAGACCGATGCGCGGCCGCTGATCCCCTTGCGGCGGGGTTTGGCGGCGTTGTACATTTCGAGCAGTTTCAGGACGCAGGCGCCCGCGTCGTCCACCTTGACGAGCGTCGCGGCTACCGGCTGCGAAGGCTCGAACGCACGGTCGACCAGCACGATTGACGCGCCCGTGGTGTAGAGAAACGGTTCGTATTTGGGGTTCGTGAGGTAGGCCAGCGATCCGGCCCTGCCCTCCTCGATCGACGAAACGGTGTGTACCTTGGCGTCCTTGTTGCCGACGATGTCGCCGCCCAGGAATCCGGCGATCATTTCGGCTGTAAATTCCATCATATGTTTCATATGTTACAGGTATTTGTTAATATCTATTCCTATGGGCATGAACTCTTCCACGGTGCGGCCGAACGAAAGCACCTCGCGCACGGTCGACGACGAGATGTCGGCCACGGGCGAGGGGGTGAACAGCATGACGGTCGTGATGTCGGGGTAGATGCGGTGGTTGGTGGCCTCCATCGTGCGTTCGTACTCGAAGTCGGTGGTGTTCCTCACGCCGCGGATGATGGCGCAGGCTCCTGCCGCCTCGGCGAATTCGCCCGTCAGCCCGGTGTAGATGCACGCCTCGACGCGCTCATCGCCGCGGTAGATGTCGTCGATGAGCCGCTTGCGGTTCTCGACCGTCAGCAGCCCCTGCTTGGAGGTGTTGTTGCCGATGCCGATGATCACGCGGTCGAACAGGTTCAGCGCTTCGTCGACCAGAGCCGCATGGCCGCGCGTGAAGGGGTCGAACGACCCGGGGAAGATTGCAGTGCGTTCCATATCGGACAAAGGTAGAAAAAAAACGGAAAAACAGCACGTTTTCCCGTTTTTATTCATTGCAGCCGCGGCGGGTCACTCCTTGTGGAGCAGACCGCGCAGGCGACGCAGCGCCTTGCTCATCTGCGCTTCGACGGTCTTGACGGAAATATGCATTTCGGCGGCTATTTCGGCGTTCGAGAGCTGCTCGTTGCGGCTTTTGAGGAAGATGTCGCGGCAGCGGCCGGGCAGCTGCGAGACGGCCTCGGCCACGAGCTGCGTGATCTCGTCGGTCTCGATCTGCAACGACTCGGGGCTGGCGAAAACCTCGCCTAACTCTTCGAACGGAATGTAGGAAAAACGGTCGTCGCGCAGGCGGTTGAGCGCCCGGTTGCGCACGGCGCGGAACAGATAGGCGCGTACCGAGACGGTGATCCGCAGCTCGGCGGCGTGCTGCCAGACATGGGTGTAGACGTCGAGTACGACCTCTTCGGCCGAAGCGCGGTCGCGGAGCCAGAACTCGGCGAAGCGGCACAACGGCGCATAGTAACGGTCGAACAACTCCCGGAAGGCGGCGATTTCCCCCCCCCGTTCGATTCTCAACCACAGGTGAACGTCGTATTCGTTATCTGACATGGCGTGTCGTAAGACTGTGTAAAAGTACTAAAAATCGGGATTCCCCGAAAAGCCGTTGCGGAAAAGCAGGCCGCAGGGTGGGGAGGCGACCCGCTTTTCCGCGGCTTTGTTCACTCGATGTCCTCGAAGAAGAATTCCGAGAATTTTAGTTTTGCGTTTCCGTAAAGTTCCGGCAGGAGCCTTTTGGCCCGTTTTTCGAAATCGTCGTAATCCTTCCGGTCGTATGCCCAGGCGATTTCTGCGATGGCGGCCATCCTGGGGAGCGTCATTCGCTGCACATGGCCGAAATCGGCGATATATTCGGTCCATACGTTTCCCTGAATGCCGAGGATATTCCTGTACTCGGCGGGTTTCAGGCGGTCGTAGGGATCGAGTCGGTAAACCTGCCTCATGGAGAGGTACCGTGTGGGTCCTATCGGCTCGTACTTCTCGGGATCGGAAGTCTGCGAGTAGTCGAGGTAGCAGTTCCACTTGGGTGTCATGATGACTCGGTTTCCCTTCCTCGCGGCGTCCGTTCCCCGGAACTGATCCGTCCAGGCCATGATTACCGCTGACTTCGATATTCCGCCCTGCATGATCTCGTCCCATCCGATCAACTCGCGTCCGTGCTCGTGGAGCCACTTTTCGACGCGGTGCATGAAATAACTCTGAAGTTCGTTTTCGTTTGCCAGTCCCTCCTCCCGGATGCGCCTCTGGCAGGCGGGGCACTCCTTCCAGCGCTCCTTGGGACATTCGTCGCCCCCGACGTGTATGAATTTCGAGGGGAACAGGTCGAGCACCTCTGCGAGCACGTTTTCCACGAATTCGAAGGTCTCCTCCTTTCCGGCGCAGAGCACGTCCTTGGAAATCCCCCAGTGGGTCCATACCTCGTAGCCCTTGCCCCGGCATCCCAGCTGGGGATAGGAAGCCAGCGCCCCGAGCATATGCCCGGGCATGTCGATCTCGGGAATGACCTCGATGTAGCGCTCTGCGGCGTAGGCCACGATGGCGCGTACGTCGTCCTGGGTGTAAAAACCGCCGTAGGGTTTTCCATCGTATCGGTTGCGGCTTTCGTCGGTCTTGTCGTATCGGCCGATGACGGTCTCCCTGCGTACGGACCCGATCTCGGTCAGCAGGGGATAGTGTTTGATCTCGATGCGCCATCCCTGATCTTCGGAGAGATGCCAGTGAAATACGTTCAGCTTGTGCATGGCGAGGATGTCGATGAAACGCTTCACCTCGTCTACGGTCCAGAAATGACGCCCGGAGTCGAGCATTCCGCCTCGGTGTGCGAAGCAGGGTTTGTCGCGGACGACGACCGCGGGTACTGTTCCGTCGGTAGCGACGAGTTGGCGGAGTGTCTGCAAGGCGTAGAACACGGCTTGCGGGGAGCCTCCGAGAATTTCGACGGTACGGGGCGTCACGGCAAGAGTGTACTCCTCGGCGGCGAGGGACGGGGATGTCCGGAGACGGATTTCGCCCTTCGCGGCCACGGGTATTTCGCGCCCGATGACGGGTTCGATGTCCGTTGCGAAGATTTCGGCGGGACGCCGGAGTTCTCCTTCGGCGGCGATGGCGGTCTGGGCCGTGATCCGAAACTCTCCCCTGGCTTCGGTGATTTCCGCGGGGCGCGGGATGATGTCGATGCTCCGGGCGGAGCCGGATGCCGAGGCGCCGGATCTGCTCGGCGTCGGCCGCGCGCAGCGTTTCGAACTCCCCGCACCGCAGCCGGAGGGCCTGCACCGAGGCCGCTTCCGCGCCCAGCCGTGTGCGGTAACGGGTGACGTCGGCCGTCAGGGCCGTCTGGTTTTCGACCAGCCGCCGGTTCTCGGCGCGGTAATGGCGGCAGGTGAAAAACAGCAGTGCGGTTGCAAGAACCGCATACGCAAAGAGGTATTTTTTCACGATTTTCGGGTTTTGGTTCCCCGAAAGATAAGACGGTTGCGTCCGGTCCGGTTTCTATTTTTTCGGAAAAAGACCCTCCATCGCTTCGGCGATGCGTTCGGCGACGAAGGTCATCAGCGGCTGCCCGTCGCAGCGCGAAAGCGAGGTGACGCCCCGGTGGTCGGCGAAGAAAAGTTCGTCGAGCGAGGGCAGGTCGGCGCGTCCGAAGGCCTCTTCGCGCAGTTCCAGCCCTGCGGCCCGAACGGCCAGCATGGCCAGGCGGCGTTCGACGCTTGCGGGACCGGGGACCGTCAGGACGGTGCGGCCGGCGATGGCCAGCAGCGGCGCGTCGTCGGCCGAGCGGAGAATACCCGCGCTGTCGCAGCGCACGGCGACTTCCGCCCCGCGCCGTTCGGCCAGCCTGCGGGCCAGCTGCGCTGCGGCCTCGCGCGCGGAAGTCGGAGCCTCGGAGAGCGTCAGATCGTATCCGACGGTCACGGCTTCGGGCTGAAGGCTCCGGAAGGCGTAGCCGTCGTAGAGCGACACCCCTGCCGGGAGCAGACGTTCCGTGCCGTCGGGGTCCAGTTCGATGCGCACGAAGCCCGACACGCCCGCCGGATAGCGTTCCGCGGCGGAGAGCGTCTCGATACGCTTCGCGAGCCGCTCCGCGGCGGGGGCGTAGGGGCGTCCGAACAGTTCGCGCGACGCGGCGTCGAGCACGGCGATGTGTCCGGCGACGTTGCGCGCGCGGCCCCGGGCCAGATGCACGGTCTGGTATAGGTAGAGACCGGTCAAAGCAGAAAGATTTTCAGCAGCAGTTCGCGCAGCAGTTCGCCGTCCGACGCGCCGCCCGCACCCAGTCCCTTGCTCTTGGCGTCGTATTCGCGCAGCAGCCCGAGGATGTTGAACACCTTGCGGTTGTCCCATCCGGCGGCGTTCTGCTTGATCTCGCCGATGACGAACGTGTTGTTCTTGCGCAGGATGCGCATCAGTTCCGTGTCCGGCGGAAAGGGCCGTCCTTTGTGGCGTGCGAGCCAGCGCAGGTAGTTGACCACGAACAGCTCCTTGAACTGCCCGAACAGCGCCATGACGGTCAAGAGCAACGGGTTGTCCTTGGGGTTGCGGGCGAAGTGCTCGGCGATCATCAGCGCGCGGGCCATGTCCCGCGTGACGACCGCCTTGCAGAGCTCGAAGTTGTTGAAATCCTTCGAAATGCCGATGTTGGCCTCGATGTCGGCGTCGGTGATGCGCTGCGTGCCCTCGGGCAGCGAGACGGTGAGTTTCCGGATTTCGTTGGAGATCTTTGCGATGTCGGTTCCCAAATGGTCGGTCAGCATCGAAAGCGCCTTGGGGTCGATCGTGAATCCTTTCTGCCGGATGAACTGCTGTAACCACGCCGCGATCTCGTAGTCGCGCGGGCGCACCGATTCCAGCACCGTGCCGTTCGCCGCACAGCCCTTGTAGAAGGCCGAGCGTTTGTCGGCGTTCTTCTCCTTGTGGCAGATCACGAGAATGGTCGTCGGCGAGGGCTTCTGCGTGTAGAGCGCGAGCTTGTCCAGCCCCTTGAGCTGCTGCGCCTCCTTGAGGATCACCACCTGGTATTGTCCCATCATCGGCATCTGGCGGCAGAGGTTGATCACCTGCCCCGCCTCGGAGTCGCGCCCGTAGACGGTGATCTGATTGAAGGCCCGCGCGGCCTCGTCGAGGATCGTCGCGGCCAGCTGGTCCGAGAGTGCGTCGATGAAGTAGCTCTCCTCGCCCATCAGCAGGTAGATGCCGGAAAACCGGCGGGCCGCGACCTCTGCCGCGATCCGTTCGTACTGGGCGACGGAATCCTTGAATTTCAGAGCGCTCTTTGCCATTTTAAACGATTTCTTTGGTGATGCGCAACACGTTTTCCGTGCCGGGCGTAAGGCGGTAGCGGTCGTCGATGCGGCGTCCGACGAGCCAGACGATCTCGTCGCCCGACAGCAGCACGAACTGCCGCTGCTTCTCGGCCACGGAGACCTTGGCGTCGACGAGGAAGTCCGACACCTTTTTGCGGCCCGTCATGCCGAACGGCACGAACCAGTCGCCGTCGCGCCAGCGGCGCAGCGTGAGCGGGAATTGCAGGCGGTCGGCGTCTATCTGCGCGATGTTCTCGGGAACGCCGAAATTCTTGATCGTGTCGATGTCGCAGTATTCGTAGTAGAGGACCGAGTTGCCGCAGTAGCTGCGCGGGGCGCCTTTGCGCACCGTCGTCAGACACGCGTCGTCGGGGGCTATCGGCGCTATGACGATCTTTCCGCGGTCGATCGAGGCCACCCTTTCGCGGGCGTAGAACCGCCGTCCCGTGGCGTCCTGTTCGAGCGAGTGGCACAGTGCGTCGATCACGTCGCCCTTGAATCCGTAGCCCGAACTCAACAGTTCGTAGATCACGAATCCCTGCGGAAAGGCCGGATCGAGGCGGTCGAGATGGATCGTGTCGATCCCCGTGTCCGAGGTGACGGCCTCCGAGCGGATGCGTTCGATGCCGTGGTTGATGAACAGCTGGGCGTCGGTCAGGCGCGCGAGGTTGCGGCTCATCAGGCTCGTGAACTTGGGGTTGATTTCGCGGATGCGGGGGATCAGCCCCAGCCGGATCTTGTTGCGCAGGTATTTGGTCGACCGGTTCGACGAATCCTCCCGGAAGGGGATGCGGTTCTGGACGGCGTATTCGAGAATTTCCTTGCGCGACGCGAACAGCAGCGGGCGGATCACCTTTCCGACCTGTGTCGAGATTCCCGTCAGCCCCCGCAGGCCGGTTCCGCGCAGCAGGTTGATGAAAAAGGTTTCGATCGAATCGTCGGCATGGTGGGCGATGGCGATGGCCGTGTAGCCGTGCTCGCGGCTCAAGGCGTCGAACCATGCGTAGCGCAGCCGCCGGGCCGCCATCTCCATCGACTCGCCCGTGCGCTCCATTTCGGCCCTGGTCTCGAAGCGCCTGTTGTAGAACGCCGCGCCGTGCTTTTTGGCCTCGTCTTCCACCAGCACTTCGTCCTCGTCGCTCTCTGCGCCGCGCAGCTGGAAGTTGCAGTGGGCCACGCCCACCCGGTAGCCGCAGCGGGTGAACAGCGAGAGCATGACCATCGAGTCCACGCCGCCCGAGACGGTGAGCAGGATACGGTCGTCGTGCGTGGCGAGGTCGTTCTCGTCGATGTAGCGTTGAAAAGAGTCCAAAAGATTCATAATATGTTCACTTCAGTATCTATTTCGATGCCGAATTTTTCGCGGACCTTCGCCTGCACCGTGCGGGCGAAGGCGATCACCTCGCCGCCCGTGGCGCCGCCGTGGTTCACCAGCACCAGCGCCTGCCGCTCGTGAACCCCCACGCTTCCCTCGCGGTAGCCTTTCATCCCGGCCCGGTCGATCAGCCACCCGGCGGCCAGCTTTATGCGGCCTTCGGGGGCCGCATAGTGCGGCATGTCGGGATATTCGGCAAGGAGCCGTTCCGCGACGGGGGCTTCGACCACGGGATTCTTGAAGAAGCTGCCCGCGTTGCCCAGCACGGCCGGGTCGGGAAGTTTTGCGCGGCGGATCGAGCAGATCGCCTCGCGGATGTTGCGCAGCGTGGCGCCTCCGCGGGCTTCGACCTCGCGCTCCACGTCGCCGTAGCCCAGTTTCGGACGCGGCGTATGCGAGAGGCGTATTTCGATGGCTGTGATGATCACGCGCCCTTTCAGGTCGTGCTTGAAGACGCTTTCGCGGTAGCCGAATCCGCAGTGCGCGGCGTCGAGCGTCAGCAGGTTGCCCGTTTCGACGCAGTACATCTCGACCCGGCGGATCGCGTCCTTCGCTTCGCAGCCGTAGGCCCCGATGTTCTGCACCGGGGCGGACCCCGCCTTGCCGGGGATCAGCGAGAGGTTTTCGATGCCCCACAGACCGCGTTCGACGGCCCATTCCACCAGGTCGTCCCATTCGACGCCCGCCTCGACGCGCAGGCGAACTTCGTCGCCGTCGTCGCTCAAAAGGGCGATCTGCCGGGCCACGGGGGTCAGCAGCACGCCGTCGTAATCTTCGGTGAAAAGGATGTTGTTGCCCCCGGCGAGCACCGTCCACCGCCCGGGAATCCCCGCGGCGAAAAACGTGCGCAGATCCTCGGCCGTTTCGAATTCTACGAGGCGTGCGGCCCGCTGGTCGACGCCGAAACTGTTGCGCCCGCGCAGGCTGATTTGGTGAAATTCTCGAATCATGGTATGCAAAGTTAGAAATTATTTTTAACTTTGAGATTCAAACCTGAATAACTCAATGGTGTGGCTGATCTGCATACTGCTGTCCTTGCTTGCGCTGATCCGTTTTTTTGGCGGCGATTCCCGGCGCAAACGTCGGAGGCACCGCAGGTTTGGCAATCGGTGACCATGTAAACGATAACAGAATATGTTCGACGAAAAAGATTTGCAGCAAATCCGGGAGCACGGACTCACTCCCGAACAGGCGGAGACCCAGTTGGAGAATTTTCGCCGCGGATTCCCTTTCCTGAATGTCGTGCGGGCCGCATCGCCGGGCGACGGCGTGCTGGTTGTCGGCGCGGCGGAGGCCGATGCCGCCGTGGAACGCTATGAAAAAGAGTCTGCCGGACTGGGGGTGGTGAAGTTCGTGCCCGCTTCGGGGGCCGCCACGCGCATGTTCAAGGAGCTGTTCGAGTTCGTCAACGACGGCAAACGCGGCAAGGGCATCGACACGCTGCTGGAAAATATCGGGAAGTTCGCCTTCTGGCCCGAACTTCGCGCCGTGCTGCCCGCCGGGGCCGACGACCGTGCGATCGTGAATGCCATCGTCGGCGACGGGCTGAACTACGGCCGCAAGCCCAAGGGCCTGGTCACCTTCCATGCCTATCCCGAAGGGGCGCGCAAGGCCGTCGAGGAGCACCTGGTCGAAGGGGCGGCCTACGCCGCGGCCGGAGGCGTCGTGCGCATCCATTTCACCGTCTCGCCCGAGCACGTCGCGGGCTTCGAGGAGCTGCTCGCCGCAAAGGTCCCCCTTTACGAAAAGCGGTTCGGCGTCCGTTACGAGATCTCGTTCTCGGTGCAGAAACCTTCGACCGACACCCTCGCCGTGAATCCCGACAACACGCCTTTCCGGCAGGACGACGGCACGCTGCTGTTCCGTCCCGCGGGCCACGGGGCGCTGATCGAAAACCTGAACGAGATCGACGCCGACCTGATCTTCATCAAGAACATCGACAACGTGACGACCGATGCCCGCCGCGGGGACACGGTCCGTTATAAAAAGGTGCTTGCAGGGGTTCTGCTCGACCTCCAGGGGCGCGCCTTCGAGTACCTCAAGGCCCTCGAAGTGGGTGGCGCCGAGCTGGAACCCATCGCCGAATTCATCGAGAAACAGCTCTGCGTGAAACTCCCCGCCGAGTACGATTCGGCGCTGCTGCGCGCCGTGTTGGACCGTCCGATCCGCGTCTGCGGCATGGTCCGCAACGAGGGCGAGCCGGGCGGCGGCCCGTTCTGGGTCGGGAACCCCGACGGTACGGAGTCGCTTCAGATCGCCGAGTCGAGCCAGATCGCGCCCGACGACCTGCCGCTGATGCAGTCGGCCACGCACTTCAATCCGGTGGACCTCGTCTGCGGCGTGCGCGATTCGAAGGGATGCAAGTTCGATCTGCGCCGGTACACCGATCCCGCGACGGGATTCATCTCGTCGAAATCCTCCGGCGGCCGCGATCTGCGCGCGCAGGAGCTTCCGGGTCTTTGGAACGGTGCGATGGCGAAGTGGAACACGGTCTTCGTCGACGTTCCCGTCACGACATTCTCTCCGGTGAAGGTGGTGCAGGATCTTCTGCGCCCCCAGCACCAATAGGTTTAAGGTTTTGCGGGTGTCTTTCGCCCGTCTTGTCCGGGCCGGCCGGGGAATGCGTTTGTATCTCCCGGCCGGCCCGGATCGTGTCGCGCCGAAGCCGGACTGCCCTTATTGCAGATGCAGGACCAGTCTGTCGAGTCCGAAGAAACACTCCGTGAATCCGGGAGCCGGGGCGACGGCCTCTATCGTCAGCGTGTTTCCGCCCTTGCGGATCTGTCCGTTGCCGAACGCAACCTCTTTGGCGATCAGTTCCGGGGCATGTCCCGGGCCTGCGGCGGCCGCCATTGCGGTGCGGCGGGCCTGCGGTTATACATCTGCTCCATTTGTGCCGGAAATTTGTCAAAATAGGATAAATTGCTGTTCAGTATCCCCGATTGTAGATAATCTTTTTTATATTTGTGCGTTAAAACCGAAAAACAATAATCAAAACTAAATAACGCTATGGAAAACAAACTTCAACAGTTGACGCAGAAGCTCTACGACGAGGGGCTGGAGAAAGGGCGCGCCGAGGCCGACAAGCTGGTGGCCGACGCCAAGGCCGAGGCCCGGAAGATCGTCGCCGAGGCCCGCGCCGAGGCCGAAGAGATCGTCAAAAAGGCGGAGGCCAAGGCCGAGGACGTTTCGAAGAACACCATGACCGAGATTTCGCTGGCCGGCAAGCAGGCCGTCGGCAGAATCAAGTCGGAGATCGCCTCGCTGATCATCGCCAAGGCTACGGCCCGGGGCGTGAAGGAGGCCGTCGTGGACCCGGCGTTCATCAAGGAGATGCTCGTCGCCGTAGCTAAAAACTGGAACGGTTCCGATTCGGGCAAGGTCGAATTGCAGGCCCTGCTGCCCGAGGGCGAGCGCAAGAAGCTCGACGCGGCGTTCGAGGAGAGTGCGAAGGAGCTGCTCGCCGCCGGTGTCGAGGTGGGCTGGTCGAAGGAGGTGAAGACCGGCTTCAAGGTGGGCGCCAAGGAGGGCGGCTACTACATTTCGTTCGCCGACGCCGACATCGAAGCGCTGTTGGCAGAGTACCTGCGCGACAAGGTGTTCCAACTGTTGTTCAAGGCGTAAGGCATGTTTGCGACCCAATATTATTGTCTGGTAGCCTCCCTGAAGGAGTACGCGCTCGACGCCGACACCAAGGGCTTCGACGCCCGGGCCATCGTCTCCGGGATTCTGGAGGAGGTGAACCGCGGCGACGCCCGCGAGGTGCGGCTCCTGTACGGCTACTACGACTGTGAGAATATCGCCGCCCTGCGTGCGGGGCGCTCGGCGCACAATCCGCTGGGCAACTTCACGCGCGAGGAGCTGGCGGAGGAGCTGAAAACTCCGAAGCGGCTTCCCGAGGCGGTTGCCCGCGTGGTGAGGGCCTATGCCGATCCCGAGGGCGAGGACGCCGAGACGGTCGACACGTCGCGGCGTTTCGAGAAGGAGCTGTTCGGGGCCTACTACGCCGCCTGCGGAAAGGCCGGGAGCCGTTTCCTGCGCGAGTGGTCCGCTTTCGACCGGAACCTGCGCAACGTTTCGGCGGCCGTCACGGCGCGCGCCGCAGGGCGTGCGGTCGAGGAGGTCGTCGTGGGCGGCGGCGATGTCGCCGAACAGTTGCAGCGCAGTTCTGCGGCCGATTTCGGGCTTCGGGGCGAACTTCCCTATATCGACGCGGTGATCGCGGCGGTGAACGACGAGGCCAACCTCGTGGAGAAGGAGCACAAGATCGACCTGATACGCTGGAACGAAGCTGCGGAGCTGGCGACCTTCGACTATTTCGACGTCAACGCCATCCTTTCCTACCTGGTGCGGATCAACATCGTCGCCCGCTGGACGTTGCTCGACGCTGCGCGCGGCCGCGAGATGTTCGCCCGCCTGCTTGCCGAACTGGACGGCAAGGAGCTGATTAATAAGGAATAAACAATAAAAACATACAATGAAAACTACAGGACGTGTAAACGGTATCATCTCCAACATCGTGATCGTCAAGGCCGACGGACCCGTGGGTCAGAACGAGATCTGCTATGTCTGGACGGGCGATACCAAAATGATGGCCGAGGTCATCAAGGTCATAGGCGACGCGGCCTATGTCCAGGTTTTTGACAGCACCCGCGGTCTGAAGATCGGCGACCGGGTCGAATTCGAGGGTCACATGCTCGAAGTCACGCTGGCTCCGGGCCTTTTGTCGCGCAACTACGACGGTCTTCAGAACGACCTCGAAAAGATGGACGGTCTGTTCATCGCCCGCGGTTCGATCACCGATCCGGTCGACTACGATGCCGAGTGGGAATTTTCGCCGCTGGCCAAGGTCGGCGACAAGGTCACGGCGGCGTCGTGGCTGGGCGAGGTGAAGGAGCAGTGGGTGATGCACAAGATCATGGTCCCCTTCACGATGACGGACAGCTATACGGTCAAGAGCGTCGCCGAGGCGGGCAAATACAAGATCACCGACACGATGGTAGTCCTGACCGACGCCGAAGGCCGCGACCACGAGGTGACGATGGTGCAGAAATGGCCCGTGAAGCAGGCCGTGCGCTGCTATACGGAGAAACCCCGCCCATCGCGCATCATGGAGACCGGCGTGCGTCCGATCGACACCTTCAACCCGATGGCCGAGGGCGGTACGGGCTTTATCCCGGGGCCTTTCGGCGCGGGCAAGACCGTGCTCCAGCACGCCATTTCGAAGCAGGCCGACGCCGACGTGATCATCATGGTGGCGTGCGGCGAGCGCGCCAACGAGGTGGTCGAAATCTTCAAGGAGTTCCCCGAGCTGATCGACCCGCATACGGGCCATACGCTCATGGAGCGCACGATCATCATCTGCAACACGTCGAACATGCCCGTCGCCGCGCGTGAGGCGTCGGTCTATACGGGTATGACCATCGGCGAATACTACCGCTCGATGGGCCTCAAGGTGCTCGTGATGGCCGACTCGACGTCGCGCTGGGCGCAGGCGCTGCGCGAGATGTCGAACCGTCTGGAGGAGCTTCCCGGCCAGGACGCCTTCCCGATGGACCTTTCGGCGATCATCTCGAACTTCTACTCGCGTGCGGGACTGGTGAAACTCGTCGGCGGCCAGACCGGATCGGTGACGTTCCTCGGCACGGTGTCGCCTGCGGGCGGCAACCTCAAGGAGCCGGTGACCGAATCGACGAAGAAGGCCGCGCGTTGTTTCTACGCCCTTTCGCAGGGCCGCGCCGACTCGAAGCGCTATCCGGCCATCGACCCGCTGGAGTCCTACTCGAAATACCTCGAATACCCCGAAATCCGCGAATACCTCGACGAGCACATCGAGAAGGACTGGGTGGACCTGGTCTACGCGGGCAAGACCATCGTGCAGCGCGGCAAGGAGGCCAACGACCAGATCAACATTCTGGGCGACGACGGCGTGCCGGTGGAGTATCACGAACGGTTCTGGAAATCGGAGCTGATCGACTTCGTCATCCTGCAACAGGACGCCTTCGATGACATCGACGCCAACTGCCCGATGGAACGCCAGCAGATGATGTACAAGATGGTGTTGGGCATCTGCAACCAGGAATTTGCGTTCGCCGATTTCGAGGCCTGCTCGCAGTTCTTCAAGGGGCTGATCAACCTCTTCCGCCAGATGAACTATTCGGAGTGGAAGTCGGAGAAGTTCGAGGGTTACCGGAAGCAGATCGAGCAGTATGTGAGTGAACAATCCAAATAAGCGGGAGAAATTATGACAACACGAGCATTTCAGAAGATATATACCAAGATTGACAACATCACCAAGGCTACCGTGACGCTCCGCGCCACGGGCGTCGGCAACGACGAACTGGCCACCGTCGGCGGCAAGCTGGCGCAGGTGGTGAAGATTATGGGCGAGAACGTCACGTTGCAGATTTTCGCCGGAACCGAGGGCCTGTCCACCGACTCCGAGGTCGTCTTCCACGGCGAGCCTCCCAAGCTGCGCGTTTCGGACAACCTCGCGGGGCGTTTCTTCAACGCCTACGGCGAACCGCTCGAGGGCGGCGAGATCATCGAGGGCGAGGCCCGCGAGATCGGCGGTCCGACGGTGAATCCCTTCCGGCGCATCCAGCCTTCGGAGCTGATTGCCACGGGCATCGCCGGCATCGACCTGAACAATACGATCGTGACGGGGCAGAAGATCCCCTTCTTCGCCGACCCCGACCAGCCCTACAACGCCGTGATGGCCAACGTGGCCCTGCGCGCCAAGGCCGACAAGATCATCCTGGGCGGCATGGGCCTTACGAACGACGACTTTCTGTACTTCAAGTCGGTCTTCGAGAACGCCGGCGCGCTCGACCGCATCGTGTCGTTCGTCAACACGACCGAGAATCCGCCCGTGGAGCGTCTGCTCGTTCCCGACATGGCGCTTACCGCCGCCGAGTACTTCGCCGTCGACAAGGGCGAGAAGGTGCTGGTGCTGCTCACGGACATGACCTTGTACGCCGATGCCCTGGCCATCGTGTCGAACCGCATGGACCAGATTCCGTCGAAGGACTCGATGCCCGGTTCGCTGTATTCGGACCTTGCGAAGATCTACGAAAAGGCCGTGCAGCTGCCCAACGGCGGTTCGATCACGATCATCGCCGTGACGACGCTTTCGGGCGGCGACATCACGCACGCCATCCCCGACAATACGGGTTACATCACCGAGGGCCAGTTGTTCCTGCGCAACGACTCCGACACGGGCAAGGTGATCGTCGACCCGTTCCGTTCGCTGTCGCGTCTGAAACAGCTCGTCATCGGCAAGAAGACCCGCGAGGACCATCCGCAGGTGATGAACGCCTGCGTGCGCCTCTACGCCGACGCGGCCAACGCCAAGACCAAGCTGGAGAACGGCTTCGACCTCTCGGACTACGACGAGCGCACCCTGAAGTTCGCCTTCGACTACTCGGAGAAACTGCTGGCCATTGATATCAATATCGAGATCAACCAGATGCTCGACACCGCATGGGGGCTTTTCGCCAAGTACTTCACCCGGGAGGAGGTCGCCATCAAGGAGGAACTTATCCAAAAATACTGGAAGGAGGCGTAACGCGCAATGGCAATCAAATTCCAATATAACAAGACCTCGCTGGGCGAACTCGGCAAACAGCTGAAAATGCGCCAGAAGGCCCTCCCTACGATCAAAAGTAAGGAGTCGGCCCTGCGCTCCGAAGTGAAGAAGGCGAAGGACTCCGCAAGCGACTACCGTCGTCGGCTCGACGCTCTGAAGGCCGAGTACGACTACATGGTGTCGCTCTGGGGAGAGTTTGATTGTGACCTCCTGCGCATTGCCGACGTCGATTTGTCGGTCCAGAAAATCGCGGGTGTGCGCACGCCCGTCCTGCAGGAAGTGAAATTCGAGGAGAAACCCTACGATCTGTTCTCCTCGCCGGTGTGGTTCGCCGACGGAGTCGGCATCCTCAAGCGCATGGCGCAGCTGGGGATCGAGTTCGAGGTCTACAACCGGAAGATGGAACTGCTGGACCATGCGCGCCGCAAAACCACTCAAAAGGTGAACTTGTACGAAAAGGTTCAGATACCCGGGTACGAGGACGCCATACGTAAGATCAAACGCTTCATGGAGGACGAGGAGAACCTCTCCAAGTCGGCCCAGAAGATCGTGAAAACCAAGCAGCAGGCCGCCGGGGAGGGCGCGATGTTATGATAGCCAGAATGTCAAAATACAACTTTGTGCTCTTTGCGGCGCAGAGTGAGGATTTCGTCGAGAAGCTGCGCGGCCTCGGGCTGGTGGACATCACCACCGCGGGTTGGGAACCCTCCGAGGAGGACCGCCAGTTGCTGCTGGACATCGAGAGCCTTGCGAAGGCCGCGGAGTTCCTGAAGAACTTTCGCGCCGGGGAGCGCTGCGACGCTGCCGCCGCGCCGTTCGCTTCGGGCGAGGAGGCCTATGCGCATTACGCCGCCGCGCACCGCGAGGCCGCGACGCTCAACGCCGAGATCGGGCGGCTGGAAAAAGCGGCCGAGGAGCTGCGTCCCTGGGGGGCGTTCGACGTGGAGGCGACGCGGAAACTCGCCGCCCGGGGCATTGTCCTGCGCTATTTCTTCACCCAGCGCAACACCTTCGACAAGCAGTTGGCCGAGTGGTCGGAGCGCTATACGGTTTCGGAGGTCAGCCGCACCGATGCCACGGTGTGGTTCGTCGTCGTGGCCAAGCCCGGCGAGGAGGTTACGCTCGACGCGCAGGAGATGAAGACCCCGACGATGGACATTCGCGAGGCGGAGCGCCGCATCGCCGAAGCCGAAGGGAAACTCCGGACCCTCGACGCTGAATTTTCGCGCGCGGCCGCTTCGGAGGCCCTGCTCGCACAGCACGCCTGCTCGCTGAAGGAGCGTTTGCAGGGCGTGCGGGTGAAGGCTACGGCGCAGGAGGCCGCCGACGGTACGCTGGTCGTCATGGAGGGCTGGGCCGAGAAGGAGACTTCCGGTCGGGTCGACGCCCTTTTGGAGGAGTACCCCAACGTGGTCTTCCTCAAATCGGACCCCACGCCCGAGGACGAAACGCCCGTGAAGCTCAAGAACCGTTGGTTCGCGCATGTCTTCGAACTGGTGGGCGACATGTACGCCCGCCCGAAATACGGGACGATGGACCTCACACCCTTCTTCGCTCCGTTCTACATGCTCTTTTTCGGCATCTGTCTTAACGATGCCGGCTACGGACTGATCCTGACCCTGATGGGGTGGTGGATGCTCGCCAGGAACCGAAAGCCCGGCATGATGCGTCAGGCGGCGTGGTTCGCCACGCTGTGCGGCGTGTCGACCGTCGCGTTCGGACTGCTGTGCGGCTCGTTCTTCGGCATCAACATGAACACGTGGTTCCCCTCGGTGAAATTCCTCGATTTCCAGGGACAGTTCTTCTCCATCGCGCTGGTTATCGGCGTGGTGCAGATTCTTTTCGGCATGCTGCTCAACATCTGGATGACCGTTCGCTGTTTCGGTTTCGGCCGTGCGCTGGGACTGCTGGGGTGGTTCATCATCCTCGTCTCGTGCTGTCTGGCCATGGGCCTTCCGATGGCGGGTCTCGCCATTCCGGGCTTTACGGCCGGATCGGCGGCCTTCTATGCGGCGCTGGGCGTCGGCGGCGTGCTGATGCTGCTTCTGAACAATCCGAAGCGCAATCCGCTCATCAACCTCGGCGCGGGTTTGTGGGACCTTTACAACAACCTCACGGGACTGTTGAGCGACGTGCTGTCCTATATCCGTCTGTTCGCCATCGGGCTTTCGGGCGGTGTGCTGGCGCTGGTGTTCAACACGCTGGCGTCGGGATTCGTGCCCGAAGGCGCGAACATCGTGGTCCGGCTGCTGATTATGATTCCGATTCTGCTGATCGGTCACGGCATCAACCTTTTCATGTCGACCATCTCGTCGTTCGTGCACCCGCTGCGTCTGACGTTCGTCGAGTTTTTCAAGAACGCCGGTTTCGAAATGGCCCCGCGCAATTTCGACCCGATTCGTAAAATGAACGATACTAACGAATAATAACAATTAAAAAAACTCAAAACATTATGGAAACAACAGCATTGGTATTGGCTTACGTCGGCGTAGCGCTGATGGTGGGTCTGGCAGGTGTCGCTTCGTCGATCGGTACCGCAATTACGGGTCAGGCCGCAGTAGGGGCCATGAAGAAGAACGGCGGCGCTTTCGGCAGCTACATGATTCTTTCGGCGCTTCCCGGTTCGCAGGGTCTCTACGGTTTCGTCTGCTTCTTCCTGGTGCAGAAGGGTCTGACGGACCCGACGATGGTGCAGGGCGCGGCTATCTTCGGCGCCGGTCTGCTGGTCGGTCTGGTGAACATCGCCGCTTCGATCTATCAGGCAAAGGTCTGCGCCAACGGTATCGCCGCTATCGGCAACGGTCACGACGTGATGGGTAAGACGCTGATCCTCGCGGCTTTCCCCGAGCTGTACGCCATCCTGACGGTGGCCGCCACCTACCTGATCGCAACGCTCGACGGCGTGAATCTCTTCTGACGGGGCGGAACGCCCGTCACCGGAAAGGGAGACCCTGCGGGGCCTCCCTTTTTCGTTGCCGTCCTGCGGTCGGGGCGCTCTCCGAATACGAAGGAACGGTTGTCGTGGGACACCACGACAACCGTTCCTTCGGGGGATATGGGTATTACGGCCGAACCGGCGCTCGTTCCGTGACTACCGTCCTTTGCGGCGCGACGAGGTGCGCACCTTCGGGCCTTTGCCGCGGGGCTCTTCCGTACGGCGCGCCGCGGCCCCGGGCAGCAGCAATTCGAAGTCTAACTGGCGTTTCTGCAGGTCGGCGCGCTTCACGCGGATGCGTACCGGGCTGCCCAGCGTCATGCGGATGCCCGTCGAGCGGCCGATGATTTCGTAAAGCTGCTCGTCGAAGGTGAAGAAGTCGCCCTCGATGTCGCGCAGGAACGACATGCCCTCGATGTGGGTTTCGTCCAGCTCGACGTAGACGCCCCATTCGGTAAGCCCCGAGATGTGTCCCTCGAACTCCTCGCCGATGTGCTCTTTCATAAATTCGACCATCTTGTATTTGATCGACGCGCGTTCCGCCTCGGCGGCCACGACTTCGCGGTCCGAAGCGCGTGCGCAGAGGTCTTCCAGTTCCGTTTTGTCGGCCGGCTTGCCGCCCGCGAGGTAACGCGCCAGCAGGCGGTGGACCATCATGTCGGGGTAGCGGCGGATCGGCGACGTGAAGTGCGTGTAGTAGGGGAACGCCAGACCGTAGTGTCCGATGTTGTCGGTCGTGTAATAGGCTTTGGCCATCGAGCGCACGGCCATCGTCGCCACGGCGTTTTCCTCCGTGGTTCCCTTTATCTGTTTGAAGAGCTTGTTCAGTTCCTTGGCCACGGCGCGGCCCTTCGTAGCCTTGAAGATGTGCCCGAAGCGGAGGATGAACTGCCGGAAGCGGTCGAGTTTCTCCTCGCTCGGGGTGTCGTGCACGCGGTAGACCATCGTGCGCTCCGCCGAGCGGCCGCTCTCGGTCCTGCGTTTGCCGCAGAACTCCGCCACGCGGCGGTTGGCCAGCAGCATGAACTCCTCGATCATCTGGTTCGACTCCTTCTGCTCCTTGAAGTAAACGCCTAACGGTTTGCCGTTCTCGTCGAGGCGGAATTTCACCTCTTCGCGGTCGAACGAGATCGCGCCGTTCCTGAAGCGCTCCTTGCGCAGCGCCTGCGCCAGCCGGTTGAGCGTCAGCACCTCCTCGGCGTAGTCGCCGCGTCCCGTTTCGATGATCTCCTGCGCCTCGGCGTAGGTGAAACGGCGGTCGGAGTGGATCACCGTGCGTCCGAACCACTCTTCGAGGATGTCGAGGTTTTCGTTGAGCGTGAACACCGCCGAGAAGCAGAGGCTCGTCTCGTGGGGGCGCAGCGAACACAGCTCGTTCGAAAGCCGTTCAGGAAGCATCGGCACGGTGCGGTCCACCAGATAGACCGACGTGCCGCGCTCCACGGCCTCGTCGTCGATCACCGAGTGGGGCCGCACGTAATGGGTCACGTCGGCGATGTGCACGCCCACTTCCCAGACGCCGTCCTTTATTTTGCGCACCGACAGCGCGTCGTCGAAGTCCTTGGCGTCCGCGGGGTCGACCGTGAAGGTCGTGACACCCCGGAAGTCGCGCCGCTGGGCGATCTCTTTGGTCGTGACGCGGGCGTCGATGGCCTGGGCGGCCTCCTCGATTTCGGGTTCGAAGCGGTAGGGAAGCTCGTATTCCGCCAGGATCGAGTGCATCTCCGTGTCGTTGTTGCCCGCCATGCCCAGCCGCTCGACCAGTTCGCCCACGGGGCTTTTGCTGCCCGGGAGCCAGTCGGCGATGCGCACCACGACCTTCTCGCCGTCGCGCACGTCGGGATAGGTGCGCTTCGAGAGATAAATGTCCATCGGCATGCGGCGCGAGTCGGCCCGTACGAAAATCTGGTGCGCCCCGACTTCGGCCACGCCCACGTAGGGCTTGCGGTTGCGTTCGATGATCCGCGTGATCTCGCCCTCCAGCTGTCCGTTGCGGCCGCGGTGCATCACCACGACCTCGACGCGGTCGCCGTTCAGGGCGTTCGCGGCGTTGCGCTGGTTGACGAAGATGTCGCTCTCCTGCCCTTCGACCTTCACATAGACCGAACCCGAGGGGGCCATGTCGGCCACGCCCTCGTAGTGGGGCAGGTGGGTCTGCATCAGACGGTATTTTTCGCGCGCGCACTCCTCGACGACTCCCTCTTCGAAGAGGCGTCCGAGGATTTCTAACGTTTCGCGGCGGCCCTCTTTCGTGGCGCCTCCGGAAGCCGAAGCCAGGTGCTTCAGCGAGAACTTATTGTTGGGGAATTCCCGGAACATGCTCAATATGATCGAGGTGCGGTCCGTCTTCCGTGCTCCGTTTTCGGAGCGTTGTTTCTGTTTTTTCATCATTTCTCAAAAATTTGCGGGGCTTCGGTCCTCCGTCGGATTTCCGTTGTGCCCGTTTTGCCGCTGTCGCGGCCGGCCTGTGTGCGTTTTGCGGGACCGGGCGTTATTTTTCCAGGAGTTGCAGGGCCAGTTTCCGCATGTAGGCGATGCCCACGCCGATAGCCGCTTCGTCGGGGAAGAATGTCGCCGTGTGCGGGCGTCCGGCCGCAGCGCCCACGCCCAGCCGGTAGAACAGCGACGGGTATTGCTTGCAGTAGAACCCGAAATCCTCGGCCGTGGTGCGCAGGGGCAGCATCTCGACCTTCAGCTTCTCGGCTTTGGCCAGGGCCGTGGCCTGCTTCACGAGGATCTCGTCGTTGACGACGCACGGATAGCCGCGGCCGATCGTCACTTCGGTCTTCACGCCGTGCCGGGCGTCGATGTCCGCGGCGATGATCTCGATGCGGCGGTGGATGATGCCGCGCTCGCGTTCGTCGAACGTGCGCAGCGTTCCCTCCATGTAGATCTCGTCGGGCACGATGTTCGTCGCGCCCCCGGCCTCCACGCGGCCGATCGAGAGCACGCACTCCTCACCGTTGAGCGCGATGAGGCGCGTCAGCAGTTCGGCGCCGGCCGCCACGGGGTCTTTGAGCTGCTTGCGCATGGCGCCGTGCCCGCCCGTGCCGCGGACGCGGAAGCGCAGTTCGTCGCTTGCCGCCATGTACTTTCCGGCCCGGAATCCGAGGGTCCCGACCTCCAGCTGCGGTTCGACGTGTTCGCCGACGACGGCCCGCACGTCGTAGCCCTCGAACGGCTTTTCGGCCAGCACCAGCGAGGCTCCGCCCGGGTTGCACTCCTCGCCCGGCTGGAACAGCCCGAAGAGCGTGCCCCGGAAATCGGGCGCCTCGGCGAAGGCTTTCAGCACGCCGAACAGCACCGCGGCGTGCATGTCGTGGCCGCAGGCGTGCATCACGCCCTCGTTCTGCGATCTCCACTTGCAGTCGTTCCGCTCCGTGACGGGCAGGGCGTCGATGTCGGCGCGCAGCACCGCGGCGCGCCGGTCGCCTTCGGGGGTCTTGCGGCCCTTGATGCGGGCCACGACGCCCGTCGATGCGATCCGGCGGTGTTCGATGCCCAGTTCGTCGAGCTGCTGTTCGATGAACGCCGCCGTGTCGTGTTCCTTGAACGACAGTTCGGGGTGCGCATGCAGGCGGCGGCGGAATTCGACAGGTTCCATTGATTCTCTGTTTTATCGGTTTGGGTCAGAAAACCGCCTTGACGATTTTCTGTATGTTCGTCGTGCGGCTCATCGTGTAGTAGTGCAGCACGGGCACGCCTGCGGCCATCAGTTCGCGGCTTTGGGCGATGGCCCACTCGGTTCCCACTTCGCGCACGCCGTCGGGATGCGCCTTGACTTCGCGTACGAGTTCCTCGGGCAGCTTCACGCCGAACGTTTCGGGCAGTATTTCCAGGTGGCGCAGCGTCGAGAGGGGCTTGATGCCGGGGATGATCGGCACGGTGATCCCCGCTTCGCGGCAGCGGCGCACGAAGTCGAAGTATTTGGCATTGTCGAAGAACATCTGCGTGATGACATATTCCGCCCCGGCGTCGACCTTGTCGCGCAGGCGGGCGATGTCCGAGGTGATGTCGCGCGCCTCGGCGTGCACCTCGGGATAGCCCGCCACGCCGATCGAGAATTTCGAGTGGTGGCACTCCTCGACCTCGCCGTCGATGAATTTTCCGCGGTTCATGTCGGCGATCTGCCGCACGAGGTCCACGGCGTGGGCGTGGCCCTGCGGATGGGGCATGAAACGCTTTTCGTTCTGCGACTTGTCTCCGCGCAGCGCCAGCACGTTGTGCAGGCCCAGGAAGTCCATGTCGATCAGCGTGTCCTCGATGTCGTATTTCGACAGTCCGCCGCAGATCAGATGCGGGACCACCTCCACGCCGTAGCGGTTCTGGATGGCCGCCGAGATGCCCACCGTCCCGGGGCGGCGGCGCACGACGTGCCATTCGACGCTGCCGTCCTCGCGCTCGGTCTCCTTGATTCCCTCGCGGTGGAAGGTGATGTTGACGTAAGCCGGGTCGAGGGCCATCAGCGGCTCCACGGCGGCGAATATCTTCTGCATGCCGTCGCCCTTGAGCGGCGGGAGCAGTTCGAACGCGAAGCGGGTGCGCCCGGAGGCGATCGCTTCGTTGATGATCTCTACGACGTTCATACGTTGTTCGGTATAATCTTTTTTACGGTTTCGGCCTCCATTCCGCGGCGGCGTGCGTAGTCGAGCAGCTGTTCGGCGCCGATGGTCCCGACCGAAAAGTAGTCGGCGTCGGAGAACATCAGTCCGCACAGCGCCTCCCCGGGGTCGATCATCCAGTTTTCGGTCAGCCGCATTCCGGTCGTCACCTCGACCGCGAGCAGGTCGAAGACCTCGCGTTTGAGCGAATGGTCGGGCGAGGCCGGGTAGCCGAAGGCCATGCGGCGGCCGCGGTACTGGCCGCGGACTGCCTGCTCGGGGGTGGGCGGCGTGCCCGTTTCGTAGCCCCACATCTCGCGCCGCATGAAGGCGTGCACGGCCTCGGCGAAGGCTTCCGTGAGGCGGTCGGCCAGCAGTTTGGCCATGATGGCCGAATAGTCGTCGCCCCCGGCGCGGAACTTTTCCGCCAGCTCCTTCAGCCCGATGCCGGCCGTCAGGGCGAAACAGCCGATCCAGTCGCCGTCCGGTGCGATGAAGTCCGCCAGCGACAGGTTCTCCTCGCCGCGCGTCTGGTTGCGCAGCATCGGGAGGCGTTTTTCGCGCCCTTTCGCGTCCGTCACCAGAATGTCGTCGCCCTCGGAGCGTGCCGGGAAGATGCCCGCTACCCCTTGCAGCGTCAGCAGCCGCTCGTCGCGGATGCGGGCCAGCAGGGCCTGGGCGTCGGCGAAGACCTTGCGCGCCTCGGCGCCCTTTTCGGGATGGTCGAGAATCTCGGGGTAACGCCCCTTGAGTCCCCACGCCGCGAAGAAGAAACTCCAGTCGATGTACGGTTCGGCGTCGGCCACGTCGAAGTCGGGGAAGACCATGCGCCCCGTGTGGAGCGGCACGACGGGTTCGTGCTGCGCCGCGCCGCGCCGCGCCCTGCGCGCTTCGGCGATCGGAATGAGGTCGCGCTCCCGCAGCCGGCGGGCGTACTCCTCGCGCAGGGCCTGCTGGTCGGCTTTCACCTTGTCGGCGTAAAGGTCGCCGTCGGGGCCGAGCAGCTGCGCCAGTATCTGGCTGTTGCGGCTGGCGTTCGCGGAGTGGACCGCCACGCCCGAATAAACCGGGGCGATCTTCACCGCCGTGTGGAGGTCCGAGGTCGTCGCGCCGCCGATGATGACCGGAATGCGCAGCCCTCGCCGTTCCAGCTCCTCGCAGACGCGGGCCATTTCGTCGAGCGACGGGGTGATCAGCCCGCTCAGGCAGATGCACTGCGCGCCCCACGCCACCGCCTCCTCGACGATGCGTTCCGGCTCGACCATCACGCCCAGGTCCCGGATTTCGTAACCGTTGCAGGCCATCACGACCGCCACGATGTTCTTGCCGATGTCGTGCACGTCGCCTTTCACGGTGGCGATCAGCACTTTCCCCGAATTATGCGCATTCGCGGCCGACCCCTGTTCGATATAGGGCGTCAGCGCCGCCACCGCGCGTTTCATCACGCGGGCGGTCTTCACCACTTGCGGCAGGAACATCTTGCCCTCGCCGAACAGCGTGCCGACCTGCTCCATGGCAGGCATCAGCAGCGTGTCGATCACGGCCATCGGGCTTCCCAGCGCCTCGTAACCCTCCAGCGCATCCTGCTCCACGTAGTCGGCCACGCCCTTGAGCATCGCATGGGCGATACGCTCTCCGAGCGTCCCCGCACGCCATGCGTCGGGGGCCTGCGGCTGCGCCCGGGCCGTCTGCTGCACCCCGTGGGCATACTCCGCGAGCCGCTCCGCGGCGTCGGCCCGGCGGCAGAGGATCACGTCCTCGACGCGGCAGAGCAGTTCGGGTTCGATCTGGCTGTACACTTTGAGCATCTGCGGGTTGACGATGCCCATGTCCATTCCGGCCCGGATGGCGTGGTAGAGGAACGCCGAGTGCATCGCCTCGCGCACCGTGTTGTTGCCGCGGAAGGCGAACGAAAGGTTCGACACGCCGCCCGAGACCTTCGCATGGGGAAGGTGCTCCTTGATCCAGCGCGTCGCGTCGATGAACGCCTTGGCGTAGCCGTCGTGCTCCGCAATGCCCGTTGCGACGGCCAGCACGTTGGGGTCGAAAATGATGTCTTCGGGCGGAAATCCGTTGTCCGTCAATAGCTTGTATGCCCTCTCCGCAACCTCTGCTTTACGTTCGAAGGTGTCGGCCTGGCCCCGCTCGTCGAAGAGCATCACCACGGCCGAAGCGCCGAAGCGGTGGATCTCCGCGGCCCGGCGCAGGAATTCCGCTTCGCCCTCCTTGAGCGAGATGGAGTTGACCACCGACTTACCCTGCGTCACTTCAAGTCCCGCTTGAAGTACCTCCCATTTCGACGAGTCGATCATCACCGGCACGCGGGCGATCTCCGGCTCCGAGGCCATCAGGTTGAGGAACGTGCGCATCGCCGCCGGACCGTCGATCAGCCCGTCGTCCATGCAGACGTCGACGATCTGCGCCCCGGCGTCGACCTGTGCGCGGGCCACCGAGAGCGCCTCTTCGTAGTTGGCTTCGCGGATCAGCCTTGCGAAACGGGCCGATCCGGCGACGTTCGTGCGTTCGCCGACGTTGATGAAGTTGGCTTCGGGGACGATCCGCAGCGGCTCCAGACCGCTCAAGGTCGTGATGTGCTTCGGCGCGGGAACGGGCCGCGGGGCGTAGTCTCCGGATATTTTCGACAATTCGAATATGTGGGCGGGCGTCGTGCCGCAGCAGCCGCCCACGATGTTCACCAGTCCGCGACGCATATACTCGCCGACATCCCCGGCGAACATTTCGGGCGTCTCGTCGTAACCGCCCATCACGTTGGGAAGCCCTGCGTTCGGGTGCGCCGAGATGCGCGTTCCGGCCACTGCCGCCAGCCGTTCGAGGTAGGGCAGCAGCTGCTTGGCCCCGTAGGCGCAATTCAGTCCGACCGACAGCAGGTTCGCATGCGACACCGAGACGGCGAAGGCCTCGACGGTCTGCCCCGAGAGGGTGCGGCCGCTGGCGTCGGCGAGCGTTCCGGAGACCATCACGGGGATCGCGCGGCCCAGCCGCTCGCAGAGCGTGTCGATGACCCAGAGGGCCGCCTTGGCGTTGAGCGTGTCGAAAACGGTCTCCACCAGCAGGATGTCCGCCCCGCCGTCCACCAGTCCCCGCACCTGATCCGTATATGCTTCGACCAGTTGTGCGAAGGTCACCTCGCGGGCCGCGGGATTCTGTACGTCGGCCGACATCGAGGCCGTGCGGTTCGTGGGACCCACCGATCCCGCCACGAAACGCGGCTTCTGCGGGTTGCGGGCCGTGAACTCGTCGGCCGCGCTGCGTGCGATTCCGGCTGCGGCCTTCGAAATCTCGTAAGCGCACTCTTCGAGCCGGTAGTCGGCCAGCGACACGGCGTTGGCGTTGAACGAGTCGGTTTCGATGATGTCGGCTCCCGCCCGCAGGTATTTTTCGTGAATCTCGCGCACCACGTCCGGGCGGGTCAGCGCGAGCAGGTCGTTGCAGCCCTTGAGCTGCACCGGCCAGCCGGCGAACCGCCGGCCGCGGTAGTCCTCCTCCTGCAGTCCGTAGCCCTGCACCATCGTGCCGAAGCCTCCGTCGAGCAGCAGGATGCGGCGCTCCAGTTGGTCGTATAGCGTTGTCGTCATTTATTTTTCGGTAATTTCTATTTCGTAGAGTTTCGGCCAGTTTTTGCCCGTCACGAAGATGCGGTCCCCCTCGGCGTCATAGGCGATGCCGTTCAGCACGTCGGTCGTCGCGGTCATTTCCGTTTCGGGCAGCAGCCCCGCGAGGTCGACGACGCCCTCGACGACGCCCGTCGCGGGGTCGATGACGACGATCTGGTCGGTGGTGTAGACGTTGGCCCATATTTTGTTGCCGATCCACTCCAGTTCGTTGAGGTATTCGACCGGCGCGCCCTTGTAGGTCACCGTCACGCGCTTTTCGCGGCGGAACGTCGCGGGATCGACCGTGTGGATCGTGGCCGTGCCGTCCGACATGTAGAGCTTCTCGCCGTCGGTCGTGAGGCCCCAGCCTTCGCCCGGATAGCGGAAGTCGCGGATCTTTTGCAGTTTCCCGTTCTCCAGCGAATATACGTGCGCGGTGTTGGACTGCCAGGTCAGCTGGTAGAGCTTCCCGCCGAGCAGGGTGATTCCTTCGCCGAACTCCGAACGGGGCAGGCGCGCCATGACCTCGGTTTTCCCCGTCGCGAGATCGGTCTTCCGAACGACCGATTCGCCGTGCTGGCCCGTACCTTCCCACATCGTCCCGTCGACGTATTGCAGCCCCTGGGTGTAGGCGTCGGTCGAGTGGGGGTAGGTCGCCGCGATGCGGTAGGTGTACGTTTTCGGCTCGGCCTGCACGGCCGCCGCGGCCTGCGCCTTTGCGCCGGGGCGTTTGGCGCGCGCCGCCGGACCGCCGCATGCGCCCAGCAGCAGGATGGAAAACAGGAATATCGGGGTCGTTTTCATTGTTTCGGAACAAAATAGCTCACAAAGATACGAAAAAGTCGGATGGGATCAAAACGGAATTGCGTGCGGTTCGGTAAAACCTTTCGGCTGGCAAAAGGGGCGTTGCGGCCCCAAAGGTACGAAAAACAAACCGTATATCATAATTTGACCGTATTATTACGGGTAATGTCTTGCCGGAAATGGAATAATTTCGTATCTTTGCCTCCCGATTCTGAACGGAAATACGAAGAATAACAAATATAATTCATTCATTATGAACATTGTAAGAGAACAACGCGGCGAGAATAACTCGCTGATCCGCGTGACTGTCGGCGAGGCGGATTACGGGCAGGAGGTCGAAAAGTCCCTGCGCGAGTACAAGCGCAAGGCCAACATCCCCGGATTCCGTCCGGGCATGGTCCCCATGGGCATCGTCAAGAAGATGTACGGCAAGGGCGTCCTGGCCGAGCAGTCCTACCGTCAGGCTTCGAACGCCGTTTTCGAATATCTCCAGAAGGAGGGCATCGACTATCTGGGCGACGTGATTCCCGCGGAGGAGCAGGGCGACTTCGATTTCGACAACGCCACCGAGTTCGAATTCGTGTTCGAGATCGGCGAGGCTCCCGAGATCAAGCTGGAGCTTTCCGACAAGGATAAGCTGACCTACAACAAGATCAAGGTCGACAAGAAGATGCACGACGACTACCGTTCGAACTACCTGCGCCGCTTCGGCCGCCTGGTGGACGCTGAGAAGGTGACTTCGGACGAGGCGCTGTCGGTGACGCTCGACAACGGCGAGATGAACGTTGCGGACGCTTACGTGGGTCTGATCTCGATGGATGAGGCCGATCGCAAGCCTTTCATCGGCAAGAAGGTCGGCGACAAGATGAAGGTGAATATCAACGAACTCTATAAAAATCCCGCCCAGCGCGCCGCCTGCCTGCAGGTCAAGGAGAACGAACTGGAGGGCGTCAACCCCGAATTCGAACTGGAGATCACCAAAATCCGCAAGTTCGCCGAGCCGGAGCTGAACGAGGAGTTCTTCAAGATGGCTTTCCCGCAGGGCGGCGTCACGGACGAAGCCGGGCTGGACAAGTTCATCGACGCGCAGATCGAGGCCGAGCTGCGCCGCGAGAGCGACTACCTCTTCACGTTGCAGGTGCGCGACTATCTCGTGAAGAAGGCCGACCTGAAGATGCCCGCGGCGTTCCTCAAGCGCTGGCTCTACACGATCAACGAGGGCAAGTTCTCGATGGAGGACATCGAGAAGGATTTCGACCAGTTCCTGAAGATGTTCACTTGGAACTACCTCCAGAAGCACTTCATCAAGACCGACGGCATCTCCGTTTCGAAGGAGGAGGCGCTCTCCGAAGCCAAGGCGCTGGCCGCCTCGCAGTTCGCACAGTACGGCATGCCCTCGGCGCCGGACGACATGCTGGAGGGTTACGCCGAGAAGATTCTCGCCGACAAGGATCAGGGCCAGAAGATTTACGAGAAGCTCTATGAGGTGAAGGTCGTCGAGGATGTCAAATCGAAGGTCAAGGTAACTGAAAAAGCCGTATCTGCGGACGATTTCGCTAAATTGGCGAAGGAACTTTAAGTTTCGCGGAATTTTATCTATCTTTGGACTTTGCAGGCGTGATGTTTGCAAAGTCCTTTGTGCTTTAAGAACGCGCTTTTAGGGGCGGCTGTGGGTTTTCACGCTTCCCATCCGGTTCTGCGCTCCCGTCCGCCCGCCTGGGAGGCGGCTTTCGGGAGCGACGGGGGCCGGATCGCTTGCGGCGGTTTTCGCGCCCGCTTTAAGAAGCGGGTTTCGGGGGCGATGGGGAATCCGGAATGCTTCCGGCGGCTTGTGCGCTCCTGACCGGCAGAAGGCAGAATATGAAGAGTAAATAAATACGACTATGTCAGAATTTGAAAAATACGCACGGAACCACTGCGGGATCAGTTCGCTGAAACTGCACGATTTCCAGTCGGTAAGCGCGGCCTACGTGTCGCCTACGATCATCGAGGAGCGTCAGCTGAACATCGCCACGATGGACGTTTTCTCGCGCCTGATGATGGACCGCATCATCTTCCTCGGCGCGCCGATCTACGACGACGCGGCCAATATCATCCAGGCCCAGCTGCTGTTCCTCGAATCGGTCGATCCCGAGAAGGACATTCAGATCTACATTAACTCGCCCGGCGGGTCGGTTTCGGCCGGACTGGGCATTTACGACACCATGCAGCTGGTGAACTCCGACGTGGCGACCATCTGCACGGGGCTTGCCGCCTCGATGGGCGCCGTGCTGCTCACGGCGGGCGCCAAGGGCAAGCGTTCGGCGCTCCCGCATTCGCGGGTGATGATCCACCAGCCGCTGGGCGGCGCGCAGGGTCAGGCCTCGGACATCGAGATCACGGCGCGCGAGATTCTGAAAACCAAGCGCGAGCTGTACGAAATCCTCTCGGTCCACTCGGGCGTCCCGGTCAAGAAGATCGAGAAGGACGCCGACCGCGACTACTGGCTGTCGGCCCGCGAGGCGAAGGATTACGGACTGATCGACGAGGTGCTTTCCAAACGAGACAAGTAAACCGCATGGCACAGAATAAGAACAACAACAAGAACGGCGGCGACTGCTGCTCGTTCTGCGGCGCCAAGCGCACGGACGTGGAGATCATGTTCCAGGGTTCGGACGGCGCGAATATCTGTAACAAATGTATCGAGAACGGCTATAAGATCATCGTCGACAACGACATCGCCTCCGAACGGGGACGGCGTCCGGCGGCGGCTCCGCTCAAGATGGAGGAACTGCTCAAGCCGGCGCAGATCAAGGAGTTCCTCGACCAGTATGTCATCGGGCAGGACGCCGCCAAGCGGTATATGTCCGTGGCGGTCTACAACCACTACAAGCGGCTGCTGTACGCCCCGAAGGAGGACGAGGTCGAGATCGACAAGTCGAACATCGTGCTGGTCGGTCCGACGGGCACGGGCAAGACGCTGATGGCCCGCACGATCGCCAAGCTGCTGAAAGTGCCGTTCACGATCGTCGACGCGACCGTTCTGACCGAGGCGGGATATGTGGGCGAGGATGTCGAGAGCATCCTCTCGCGGCTGTTGCAGGTCGCCGACTACAACGTCGAGCAGGCCGAGCGCGGCATCGTCTTCATCGACGAGATCGACAAGATCGCGCGCAAGGGCGATAACCCCTCCATCACGCGCGACGTTTCGGGCGAGGGCGTGCAGCAGGCCCTGCTGAAAATCCTCGAAGGAACGGTGGTCAACGTGCCTCCCCAGGGCGGCCGCAAGCACCCCGAGCAGAAATTCATCCAGGTCGACACGCGCAACATCCTCTTCATCTGCGGCGGTGCGTTCGACGGCATCGAGAAGAAGATCGCCCAGCGGCTGAACACCCGCGCGATGGGTTACGGGCGGCTGAACGCAGATCCCATCGACCGCTCGAACCTGATGCAGTACGTCACGCCGCAGGACCTCAAGTCGTTCGGACTGATTCCCGAACTGGTGGGACGTCTCCCGGTGCTGACCTACATGCAGCCGCTGGAGCGCGCGGCCCTGCGTTCGATCCTCACCGAGCCGAAGAACGCCATCGTCAAGCAGTACAAGCGTCTGTTCGAACTCGACGGCGTGAAACTCGCCTTCGACGATGACGCGCTGGACTACATCGTCGACAAGGCCGTCGAGTTCAAGCTCGGCGCGCGCGGTCTGCGCTCGATCTGCGAGGCGATTATGATGGACACGATGTTCGACATCCCCTCGACCGATGCCCGAAAGTTCACCGTCACTTTGCCTTATGCAAAGAAAAAGATAGAAAAGGCAAATATTTTAGAACTTAAACAAGTCGGATAATTTCTTTTTGGCTATCTTTGCCGGGAATAAACAGCTAAAACGCATAAAATACTAACTCCATGTCTACAACGAATTCAAAACTTACGCGCGTTGCCGATAATATCCGCATCCTTTCGGCCGCGATGGTCGAGAAGGCCAAGTCGGGGCATCCCGGCGGCGCCATGGGCGGCGCGGATTTCATCACGGTGCTCTTCACCGAGTTCCTGCGTTACGACCCCGATAATATGGCGTATCCCTACCGCGACCGTTTCTTCCTCGATCCGGGCCACATGTCGCCGATGCTCTATTCGACGCTCGCGCTGGCCGGGCACTATTCGACTGAAGATCTGCAATCGCTGCGCCAGTGGGGCAGCGTGACGCCGGGGCACCCGGAGGTGGACGTGATGCGCGGCGTGGAGAATACGTCGGGACCGTTGGGACAGGGCCACGCCATGGCGCTGGGAGCCGCCATTGCGGAACGCTTCATGGCCGCCCGTTTCGGCGAGTGGATGGCGCACAAGACCTATGCCTATATTTCGGACGGCGCCGTCGAGGAGGAGATTTCGCAGGGCGTGGGCCGCATCGCCGGCCATCTGGGCCTGTCGAACTTCGTGATGTACTACGATTCGAACAACATTCAGCTCTCGACGAAGGTCGACGAGGTGATGACCGAGAACGTGGCCATGAAGTACGAGGCGTGGGGCTGGAACGTGTTGTCGATCGACGGGCATAACATCAATGAGATCCGCGAGGCGCTGGTCGCCGCCGAGAGCGAGACCGAGCGTCCGACGCTCATCATCGGCCATACCGTCATGGGCAAGGGCGCCAAAGGCCCCGCCGGAGAGAGTTTCGAAAACAAAGTCTCGACCCACGGCCAGCCGCTGACGGCCGCCGGGGCCGATTTCGCCGCTACGGTGAAGAACCTGGGCGGCGATGCGGAGAATCCGTTCGCCGTCTTCGAGGAGAGCCGCGAGGTCTTCGCCGAACGTCGCGAGGCGTTGAAGGAGTGGGCCGCGAAGCAGGCCGCCGTCGAGAAGTCGTGGCGCGCGGAGCATAAGGAGCTGGCGCGCAAACTCGACGATTTCCTTTCGGGCAAACTTCCCGAAATCGACTACAAGTCCATCGAGATGAAGGCCGACGTGGCTACGCGCGCCGCATCGGCGACGGTGCTGGGCGTCTTCGCCGAGAAGATCGACAACATGATCGTGGCTTCGGCCGACCTGTCGAATTCGGACAAGACCGACGGTTACCTGAAGAAGACCAAGGCGTTCACGAAGGGCGATTTCAGTGGGAAATTCTTCCAGGCGGGCGTCTCGGAGCTGACGATGGCCTGCGTTGCGAACGGCATGGCGCTGCACGGCGGCGTGATCCCCGTCTGCGGCACGTTCTTCGTCTTCTCCGATTATATGAAGCCCGCCGTGCGCCTCTCGGCGCTGATGCGCCTGCATGTGGTCTACGTCTGGACGCACGACTCGTTCCGCGTGGGCGAGGACGGCCCGACGCACCAGCCCGTGGAGCACGAGGCGCAGATCCGCCTGATGGAGCACCTGCGCAACCACCACGACGAGCGTTCGATGCTCGTGCTGCGTCCGGCCGACGGCGATGAGACCGTCATGGCGTGGAAACTGGCCGTCGAGGAGCACCGCCCCGTGGCGCTCGTGCTGTCGCGCCAGAACATCAAGACCCTGCCGACGCTGGGCGCCATCCGCCGCGAGGAGGCTGCGCAGGTCGCCAAGGGCGGTTATGTGGTGATGGATGCCGCCAAACCCGCCGCGGTGCTGATCGCCACGGGTTCGGAGGTCGCAACGCTGGTCGAAGGCGCCGAACTGCTGGCCGCCGAGGGCATTCCGGTCCGCGTGGTGAACGTCCCGAGCGAGGGACTGTTCCGCGACCAGCCCCGTTCGTACCAGGAGAGCGTGCTGCCTGCGGGCGTTGCGCGCTACGGCATGACTTCGGGTCTTCCGGTCAATCTCCGGGGACTGGTGGGCGAGAACGGCGTGATCCACGGTCTCGACCATTTCGGCTGGTCGGCTCCCTACAAGGTGCTCGACGAGAAGTTCGGCTACAACGGGGCAACCGTTGCCGCCGAAGTGAAGAAGATGCTCGGGAAATAGCGGAGACCGTCCGGGTTCGGCGGCAACGATTTTCGAGTTGCCGCCGAAGTGACCTATATATAAAATGTGCAGGAGCCACCGCCCGACGCGGTGGCTTTTGTTTTGCAGATTCCGAAATTATGCCTATCTTTGCAATCCCGTCTGTCAAGCGGGGAAATGTGGAAAGATTTGACTGATTGCAAACCACAATAAAAAATCGCTAAAACAGCACATTTTTTATTTTCAACAGCCAATTTTTCCCATTTTATACGTTTAACCATTAAAAATGTATGAAAATGGGCTTTTTATTTACATCGGAATCGGTGTCCGAAGGACATCCTGACAAGGTTTCGGATCAGATTTCCGACGCAATCCTCGACGAATTCCTGCGCCGCGACGCCAACTCGAAAGTCGCCTGCGAAACCCTTTGCACCACGGGACTCGTGGTCGTGGCGGGTGAAGTGCGCTCGGAGGCGTATGTCGATGTGCAGGGCGTGGCGCGCCGCGTGATCAACCGCATCGGCTACACCCGGAGCGACTATCAGTTCGACGGCAACTCGTGCGGCATTCTGTCGGCCATTCACGAACAGTCGTCGGACATCAACCAGGGCGTCGTCCGCGAAGCCGAGGAGGAGCAGGGCGCCGGCGACCAGGGCATCATGTTCGGCTACGCCTGCAACGAGACCCGCGAGATGATGCCCGCGACGCTGATCCTGTCGCACGTGATCCTCAAGGAGCTGGCCGTCATCCGCCGCGAAGGCGAGGTGATGACCTATCTGCGTCCCGACTCGAAGTCGCAGGTCACGATCGAGTACGACGAGACGACGAACAAGCCGCTGCGCGTGCATACGATCGTCGTCTCGACGCAGCACGACGAGTTCATCCTCCCGGGCGAGGGCCGCAGCGAGAAGGAGGCGGAAAAACAGATGCAGGACAAAATCCGCGAGGACGTGCGCACGATTCTCATTCCGCGGGTCAAGGCGCGTCTGGAGCGCGCCGGCGACCAGCTGGCCGCACTGATCGGCGACGACTACATCCTGCACGTGAACCCCACGGGCAAGTTCGTGATCGGAGGGCCTCACGGAGACACGGGACTTACGGGCCGCAAGATCATCGTCGACACCTACGGCGGCCGCGGCGCGCACGGCGGCGGCGCCTTTTCGGGCAAGGACTCGTCCAAAGTGGACCGTTCGGCGGCCTATGCCGCGCGCCACATCGCCAAGAACCTCGTGGCGGCGGGCGTCGCCGACCAGATTCTGGTCGAGTTGAGCTACGCCATCGGCATCGCGCAGCCGCTGTCGATCTACGTCGATACCTACAATTCACCCCGTCCCGCGGCGCTGGCCGGCATGACCGACGGCGAGATCGCCCGCCGCATCGGGAAGCTCTTCGACCTGCGTCCCGCGGCCATCGTGAAGCGTTTCGGCCTGAAAAACCCGATCTTCGAGGCGACGGCCTCCTACGGGCATTTCGGCAATCGTCCTTACACGAAGGTGGAGAAGGTCTGGGAAAACGGCGTCGAGACCGAGCGCGAAATCGAGTTCTTCGGCTGGGAGAAACTCGATGCCGTGGAGCAGATCAAGCGGGAGTTCGGCCTTTAGCGTCCGGATACGCTGAAAAATCGGGGCGCCTTCAATGGACGCCCCGATTTTTGTACGGAATAGACATACTAACCGGACGTTATTGTGCGTTTGTCCTTCGAAATTGAAATTTAAACGTACAGCTTATGTAATGAAGTTGCCTCTGATTAATAGAACCAAAACATTTAATTCATTATGAAAAAGGCATTTTTGATTTTAGGACTCGTAGCCGTGTCAGCCGCAGCCGGCGGACTTACGGCTTGGACGGTTTCCGCGGACCGCGGAGGTTCCGTCGCATACATCGAGCGCGAGGTGGAACGTACGCCCGCGCTGGGAACCCAGTTTACGTCTTACCAGGCCGAGCAGTATCCCGACCTCACCTACGCCGCCGAGAATGCGGTGAAGGCCGTCGTGAACATCGAGGCCATCCAGCAGGTCGAGATGCCCCAGCGCCGGGGCTACGATCCGTTTCTGGAGTTCTTCGGAATCCCGCAGGATTACGGCCGCGGCGACGGAGGTCCGCAGTACCGCGAGCAGCGGGCCGGCGGTTCGGGCGTGATTATTTCGGAGGACGGCTATATCGTGACGAACAACCACGTCGTGGACGGGGCTTCGAAACTCAAGGTGAAGCTCAACGACGGGCGTTCGTTCGACGCCAAACTCATCGGCAAGGATTCGGCGACGGACCTCGCGCTGCTGAAGGTCGAGGCCAAGGGGCTGCCTACGCTGGCTTTCGGATCGTCCGACGCGCTGCGTCTGGGCGAATGGGTGCTGGCGATCGGTTCGCCGTTCGACTTGCAGTCGACCATCACGGCCGGCATCGTGAGCGCCAAGGCGCGGCAGCTGGGAGCCATTCCCAACGATTTCAGGATCGAGTCGTTCATCCAGACCGACGCGGCGGTGAACCCCGGCAACTCGGGCGGCGCGCTGGTCAACACCCACGGCGAGCTGGTGGGCATCAACACGCTGATCAAGTCGCAGACGGGAAGCTACGTGGGCTATTCGTTCGCCATTCCCGAGTCGATCGTCCGCAAGGTGGTGGTCGATCTGAAGGAGTTCGGCGTCGTGCAGCGCGCCCTGCTGGGCGTACAGTTCCGCGTCGTGGATCAGGATTTCCTCGATACGGAGGGTAAAGAGTTGGGCATCAAGGATCTGGGCGGCGCCTACGTGGCCGCAGTTGTCGAGGGCGGAGCCGCTTCGGAGGCCGGAATCCGCAAGGGAGACGTGATTCTGGACATTGATGGCGTGAAAATTGTTGAGCCTTCGACGCTTCAGGAGCAGATCGCCAAACGCCGACCCAACGATACGGTTAAATTATCCGTAAAAAGAGACGGAAAGGTGAAACAATTTGACGTTACTTTGCGTAATAAAGCAGGTAAAACGGAATTGGTTACCAAGGAGGACGTCGACGTTGTCGATGCGCTCGGAGGTAAGTTCGCCGATGCGGGTGCCAAACTGTGCCGCGAACTTGACATCAAGGGCGGCGTGCAGGTGGTCGGCATCAAGGCCGACGGAATTCTGGCCCGCGCCCGTGTTAAACAGGGATTTGTGATCACTCACATCAACGACCGCCCGGTCTATTCGCTCGGCGACATGCAGCGGATGACGGAGAAGGTCCGTTCGATCGACGGCGTTTATCCCAACGGCCGTTCGGCAAGCTACACGCTGGTGGAGTAAATCGCAGCCCGGGCGGGTTTATGGATTGCAGTATTATTAGGATAGTTAGAAAAAAATATGCGTCAATTAAAGATTACAAAGTCCATCACCAACCGCGAAAGCGCCTCGCTGGACAAGTACTTGCAGGAAATCGGCAAGGAGGAGCTTATCACGGTCGAGGAGGAGGTGGAACTCGCCCAGCGAATTAAAAAAGGAGACCAGGAAGCGCTTGAGAAGCTCACCAAAGCCAACCTGCGTTTTGTGGTGTCCGTCGCCAAACAATATCAGAATCAGGGATTGAGCCTCCCGGACCTGATCAACGAGGGCAACCTCGGGCTGATTAAGGCCGCCGAGAAGTTCGACGAGACCCGCGGTTTCAAGTTCATCTCCTATGCCGTGTGGTGGATTCGTCAGTCGATTCTCCAGGCTTTGGCCGAGCAGTCGCGCATCGTGCGTCTGCCGCTCAACCAGGTGGGTTCGCTGAACAAGATCAACAAGGCGTTCGCACGCTTCGAGCAGGAGCACGAGCGCACGCCGTCGCCCGAAGAGCTGGCTACGGAACTGGAACTCCCGAAGGAGAAGGTCACCGACACGCTGCGTGTCGCCGGCCGCCACGTATCGGTCGACGCTCCGTTCGCCGCCGACGAGGACAACTCGCTGCTGGATGTGCTGGTGAATCCCGATTCGCCCAACGCCGACCGCGGGCTGATCAACGAGTCGCTGTCGACCGAGGTGGACCGTGCGCTGGAGACCCTCACGGAGCGTGAGCGCGACATCATCAAGTACTTCTTCGGCATCGGAACCTCGGAGATGACTCTCGAGGAGATCGGCGAGAAGTTCGACCTGACGCGCGAGCGCGTGCGTCAGATCAAGGAGAAGGCGATTCGCCGCCTCCGGCATTCGTCGCGGTCGAAACTCCTGAAATCCTATTTGGGATAAAGTTTATGGGATTAGAAAACCGGTCGTGTTGTATACACGACCGGTTTTTTGGTGTCTAATCTTCGTTGATCGGTTGTGGCTTGCCGTTGCGCAGGAAACTTTTCAGGTCGGGTAGTGTGACGTAGCCGTACGACGTTCCCGAAATGTAGAGCGTATCGCCGCAAATGCGTAGGGGCGTGGTCTCTGGATCGAATGGGCTCCAGAAACCGAGCGTTTGCGAACTTTTTCGTCCCCGACTGGCTTGGATGTAATTGTCGCCTTCGACCGAGAGAACGTGGATCGAAGTCTTTTCCAGTTGTGTAATGAGCGCTTTGCCCGATGCTTCGGCCCGTTTGTACTCCTTCAGGATTGCCGCGCTGTTGCCGGCGGTAAAGAGCAGGTAGGCAGCAAATGCCGTCGAGAGGATTTTATTGCTTGTTTTCATGACTTTTCCGTTTTAAATAGTTGTTGTGGAGAGTCTGCAGGTCGTTCATGTCAATGCCCAGTTCGTCCATGCGGGCGAACATGGTGTGCAGTTCGACCCGAATGAATTCGTGTCGCTGGGCTTCGAGTGTCCGAGCCTGCGAGCCTTCGGCGACGAAGAATCCCATGCCGCGGCGGATAAGGATCAGTCCGTCGCTTCCGAGTTTATCGTACGCCCGCATCACCGTGTTGGGGTTGACTTGTAGTGTCACGGCGAGTTCGCGTATCGAGGGGATGCGCTCCCGCTCGGGCCAACGGCCGGAGACGATGGCGCGGCAGGCGTGGTCGTAGATCTGGAGCCAGATCGGCTGGTTGTCGTTGAATTGCATGGCCGGATTATTTGAGAGTTTTTTCCCGGAGCTTGAAATATCCGGTCACCCAGCTTACGAGAGTCCAGTATCCGAAGATCATCGTGTAGGCGCCGTATTCCGGGAGTTGCTTCCGGAGCGGAAAAGAGAGCCTTGCGGTGTCGGAGTGTATGTTGACAGTGAATTCGGAAAAGGGAATGCGGACGAATAATCCGTCTGATGGCATCAGTACCCAGTAGTAGATGATGAAGAATAGGATGAAAGCTCCGGCGAGCAGCAGGAATATTTTCATCGGGTATTCCTTGCCCCAGCAACAGGCCAGCAGCAGCCCGGCCTGCACCGTGAAGATCGTCAGCCATGTAGGATAGATCATGATTCGGATGATGTTGCCGTCGGGGATGTCTGCCGCGGCTGTGACAGGCCACAAGACGAGGCTGAAAAGCAGGGTGGCGATAACCGTTGTGTTGAACCAGATGAAGAGGTATTTCTCCGCCGCCGTGACAGGCAGCGTGTAGGAGCGTACCATCGGCAGCCGCTTGTAGAGGTTACGGCAGCTCAAGCGGGTGACGTAATACATGAATCCCAGCATCGTGAAGCAGGCGGTTACGCGGAATTCCCCCGGATCACTGCGCCATGATCCGTAAAACCACGCGAAGACAGAGAGCAGAATCAGAATTGCCAGCAGGCCGTAGCCGTAGTAGCGGGCATTTTCAACGTAATGTTTGCGTGCATATAATACAGTGCGCCGAAAAGAGATGGAGTTATTCATGATTGGTGGGATTTGTGTGAAGAATCGAGGGAATGGTCATGCGGTCGTGGGTGGTGGCTGCGAAGATCAGTTCGAGGTCCGGACGGCTTTCCCGGCCGGTCGTATTGAGGGCGATGCCCTCTTCGCCCGAGAACGAGGGGGTGCTGTAAATCGCTTTCGCGTCTGCGGGCAACGGCCCAAACGTGAGGCGGTGCGACAATTCTTCCGTGGTTGCGGCGAGCACAAGGCCCTGTTCGTCGAGGATGACGATTTTGTCGATCAGGTTCTCGACTTCGCGGACTTGATGGGTCGAGATCACGATGGTGCGTTTCTCGTCGGCGTAGGCCGCCAACAGGCTGCGTAGGATTGTTTTCGACGGGATGTCCAGACCGTTGGTCGGTTCGTCGAGTAGCAGGAACTGTGGATTGCAGGCGAGTGCGAAGGCGATGTAGCCTTTTTTGCGCTGGCCCATGGACATGTCGTGGGGATTTTGTGACGGATCGATTTCGAGTGCTTCGCAATGACTTTCGAACATTTCTGCTGAATAACCGGGGTAGAAGACACCTGTGTGTGAGGCAAAACGGCGGAGTGGAATATTCGGCAGGCTCAGTTCTTCCGGGATCAGCATCAGCCTGGACAGAAAATCCACGCTCCGCTGCCGCGGGGTGAATCCATCGACGGCAATGTGCCCTGTATCGGGTTCGAGCAGTCCGCAGATAAGTTGCAGCAGCGTGCTTTTGCCAGTGCCGTTGCGTCCCAGCAGGCCGTGGATGTGCCCTTCGCCGAACGTCAGCGAGAGATCTGCGAAAACCTTCCGGCGACGGTTGTAACCGAAAGAAACGTTTTGAAAAGCAATCATGGCTGTTATTGTTTTTGTGTATTAGTGTAGTAGTACACTACAAATATAGGGCGATAATTTTATATTCCAAATTTTTTCGGAATTTTAAAAAAAGGAAATGGCTACGCGTCTTTTGGAGTTCCGGGGATAAAAAACAGAGGTATAAAAAAGTGTAAAGCAAAAGATAATCAAATAATTATACACTTTTCTTCAGTACCTTTGTTTTAGAAAAAAAGTAGAATAAGGTAATGTTAAACGAGGTTTCGGTTTCCAAATCGTTACCTCGTTTCTTTTGCTCTATTATTCATAGAAACGTGATTTTCAGTTTCTTGCATCTCTATTCATCTTGACATACGACTCTGCTGAAATTATTTTTGCAACCCTAAAAAGCAGAGTTTATGCGTAGCACGTTCAAGGTTCTGTTCTACCTTAAAAGGAACAAATGTAAGGATCAGAAAGTCGTCCCTGTCATGGGTCGTATCACGGTCAACGGCAGCATCGCCCAGTTCAGCGCGAAGCTCTCCGTTCCGGAGACGCTTTGGGAGGTCAGCGGCGGCCGCGCCAAGGGCCGTAGTCTCGAAGCCGACCGCATCAACCGCCATCTGGATAATATCCGCACCCAAATCGGCAAGCACTATCAGGATATCTGCGACCGGGAGTCATACGTTACGGCCGAGAAAGTCAAGAATGCCTATCTCGGCTTCGGCGAGAAATACCGGCTGCTTCTCGAAGCGTTCGAGAAATTCACCGGCGACCTCAAGAAACGTGTCGGCATCGACCGCTGCTACGGTACATGGAACCGCTACTATAAATCCATCGACCATCTGCGGACTTTCATGCGTAAGGAGTATAACGTGAGCGATATGCCCTTGGCAGAATTGGAGCAGTCGTTCATCGAGCAATACCACGTCTACCTTAAATCCAATCTGGGGCTCAAGCCTACGACCGTCAGCGGTTATCTCAAATGCCTGAAATACGTTATCAAAATCGCGTTCAACAACGGCTGGATGCCTCGCAACCCCTTTTCCCTCTATCAATATACGGCTCCACAGAGGGATCGTGGCGTTTTTGTAACCGTGTGTTCGGTGGGTCTGGGGAGCAGGCTCCAACAGCATGACTGTGATCAGAAGTGCGAGTTGTCTAATTGGGTGATTCTGTTAAATGTTGTTACCACACGATCGGCTCCTTGCCCACGGAGCGGAGGTATTCGTTGGCGCGCGAGAAGTGGCGGCAGCCGAAGAATCCCCGGTAGACCGACAGCGGCGAAGGGTGCACGGCTTTGAGGATCAGGTTGCGCTGCGGGTCGGCGATGGCGCCTTTCTTCTGGGCGTAGCTGCCCCAGAGCATGTAGACGATGCCCTCTTTGCGCTGGGCGATGGCGCGCACCACGGCGTCGGTGAAGGTCTCCCAGCCGCGGCCGGCGTGCGATGCGGCTTCGTGGGCGCGGACCGTGAGCACGGCGTTGAGCAGCAGCACTCCCTGTTCGGCCCAGCGGTCGAGGTTGCCCGTAGACGGTATGGGCGTGCCGGTGTCGTCGGAGACCTCCTTGAAGATGTTTTGCAGCGAGGGCGGGAAGGGAACTCCGTCCGCGACCGAGAAACAAAGCCCGTTGGCCTGTCCGGGACCGTGATAGGGGTCCTGGCCGATGACGACCACTTTCAGGCGGTCGAACGGGCATTTGTCGAAGGCGCGGAAGATGTTGCTGCCGCGCGGGAAAATGCGCCGCGAGGCGTATTCCTGCCGTACGAACTCCGTGAGCTGCGCGAAATAGGGTTTTTCGAACTCCGGGGCGAGGAGTTCCTTCCAGTCGGGGGCTATCTTTACATCCATGTTACGAGCGGTTAAAGTCGTGTAAATGTAGTAAAAAGTTCCCGGAATGCCGTGTTTTTGCGGCGGATTTCGGCGGGCAGGGCAAAAAACGGGCGGCATCCGCTGAACTTGGGGTGGACGCCGCCCGTCGCTGATGGTAAGAAGGGGGTTATTTTTGGGTTGCGCCATAGCCCACGACGAGGATTCCGTCGAGACTGCCTTGGGGTTTTTCAGGCCGTTCGGAGAGCTTGTCCCCGCTGCCTTGGAGGTAAAAATCGACGGGCAGCGTATATTTCACGCGCACCTTCTCACCGCGCTGTTCGCCGGGCGTCCATGCTCCGGCGGGCGAGGAGGCGATCACGCGGAGAGCCTCGTCGGCAAGCAGTTTGTCGGGCGATTGCAATACCAGGATATTGCTTACCGAACCGTCCTTTTCGACGATGAACGAGACGATGACACGTCCCTGGATATTGTTTTTCATCGCTTCGGCCGGGTATTGGATGTGCATCTGTATCCAGTTGCGGAAGTCTTTGATCTCGCCGCTCCGGAACGAAGGCATCTTCTCGGTGACCAGGAATGGTTCGTTACCGTCGGGAGCGCCCTGCACGGTTGCGCTTTCGGTCTGGGGCAGGCGGAAATCGACGGGCAGCGTATATTTCACGCGTACCTTCTCTCCGCGCTGCTCGCCGGGCGTCCATGCTCCGGCGGGCGAGGAGGCGATCACGCGGCGGGCCTCGTCGGCAAGCAGTTTGTCGGGCGATTGCAATACCAGGATGTTGCTTGCCGAACCGTCCTTTTCGATGGTGAACGTCACGACCACGCGGCCCTGAATGTTCCGTTCCACGGCCTCGGCGGGGTATTGGAGGTGCTCCTGCACCCACGCGCGGAAGTCGTTGAGGTCGCCGCCGCGGAACGAAGGCATCTTTTCGACGATCAGAAACGGCATGTCTTCCGTGGACGCGGAGGCGATTTTGACCGATCCGGGTTTCTCGTTGAAAACGGCTTCGTCAGCCGCCGGTTTGGCTGCGCCTTTGGTGGTGATCACGATCACGCCGTTTTTACCCCGCGAACCGTACACTGCGGTGGAGGACTGATTTTTGAGGACGCTGATCCGTTCGATCGTATTGGGGGCGATGTCGTCGATGCTCGTCCGCTCGACGCCGTCGACGATATAGAGCGGTTTGGCTTTCCGCTCCTTTTCGGCTCCTGCGGCGCTTTGGGGCGCGGGCGTTTTTTGGTCGCCGGGGGTTACGCTGACGGGGTCGAGCTTGTTGCTCTCGGTCTCCAAGGTGATTTCAAAACTCTCTGCGCCGGATTTGTCGGAGACGCGGACTTTCCGGGTCTGGCAGCCGACGTAGGAGATGACAAGTTCATTGCCGGGAGCCGCTGAAATCTGCGCCGTGCCCTCCTTGCCGGTCACGGTTCCGACGTTCGATCCGCTGATCAGTACGATTGCGCCCGGAAGCGGCTGGCCGTTCTGGAAGACGGTTACGGAGACTTTTTTCTTCGTTGCGTCCTGGGACGCCGTTTCGTCGGCCGGGGCCTTTTCGGTCTCTGCAATCCGGACCTCGGCGGCGCGCGTGGTCAGCGAGAAAGCGCACAGGAGTCCTATCACGGCGGGAAGCGTTCCCGCCAGCCGCAGCAGGGAGTGCCTGCCGGAAGTTTTCGTTGTCATCATTTTAAAGCGTTTTTTGGTTAAGGAATCCCGCAGCCCGTTGGCTATTTCCGGACTATAACCGAATAGCTGCCTGAATATGGTTTTCATGTAATGTTCGATGTCGTACCCTTCGGCCAGCACGTCGCTGTCGGCTTCGAACTCCTCGGCTTCGGTGAGCCGCCGTGCGGCGAGCCATACGAAAGGGTTCCACCACAGCGCGGCCTTCATGCATTCCATCGCCACGCGCTCGGCGGAGTGGCGGTGGGCGACGTGGCTCGCCTCATGGGCTACGATGGCCTGCAACTCTCCGGCCGGGATCTGGTCCCAGAGGTAGATCGAGCGGAAGAACGAGAACGACGCGATCCGCTGCGGGGTGCGCACGAGCGTGAAACGCTCCGTGCGGGTGATCGCCGCGCCGCGCCGCAGCCGGCGGATGCGCACGACCTGCCACAGCATGACGCCCGCGACCAGCCCGACCCCGATCAGGTATACCGCCAGGCATATCGCTTCGGGCGTAATGGCCGGCGTCGCCTCTTCGACCACCTCGGCGGTCCATTCGGCCTCGGGCAGGGCTACCGTCGGGATGACCTCGACCGCTTCGCCCGGCCAGACGGGGATGCGCAGCAGCGGAATGACCGCCGCCAGGAGGGTCGATGCGAGCAGGTAGGCCCTGCACCAGCCGAACCGCACGTGCCGTTCGAGCAGGATGGCGTAGGCCGCCAGCAGCACGCCGCTGCAAGCCAGCACTTCGAGGGCGTAGATGGCGAGGGTTTTCACGGCGGTTATTTTTTGGCGTTGCGCATGATTTCGAGAATTTCATCCATCTCCCGGGCGGAGATGTTTTCATGGCGCGAGAAGAACGACACCAGTTGGGCCAGCGAGCCGTCGAAATAGCTGGAAAGCATCGACGACATGACGCCGCGGGCATACTCCTCGCGGCCGATCAGCGGAAAATAGCGGTGGCTCTTGCCCTCGGCCGTATGGCTGACGAAGCCCTTGTTCTCCAGAATCTTGAGAAACGTGGCGACGGTGGTGTACTTGGGGTGGGGTTCGTCGGTCCGGGCGATGATGTCGTTGACCACCGCGTCGCCCAGACGCCAGAGAATCTGCATGATCTCCTCCTCGCCGCGAGTCAGTTCTGTAATCTTGGTATTCATAGGTCGTGTTGTTTCGGGTTTACGACACAATATTACTACTAAATTTTTAGTAAAACAAATTTTCGATCTAAAAATTTAGTAGATAAGCCCGAAATAATTAATACCTATGTTTATAAGAAAGGTGGAGAGGCCTGGTCGGAGAGGCCGGAGCTGGGAGCGAGACTATCGTAGCTGCCGTTCGGCCTCGTTGTCTTTCTCCTCCTTGTCGTCCTCCTCCCAGTCGAACCACGGGAATTCGTGCCGGCCGTCCAGCGCGAAGCGCGTGTAGGTGATCGGAAGTCCCATTTCGAGAAAGCGGGTTTCATAAGCCGTCTTGACCGAAAGCACCTCGTCGGCGAACCCCGAACCGTAGATGTCGGGTTCGGAGACCTCGCAAGTCAGCCCGTAATGGCGGATGACCTCGCCCGTGTAGGCGTAGAGGTGCTTGGAGTCGGTCTTGAGGTTGATCCACCCGTCGGGCCGGAGCAGGCGGGCGTAACAGGCCAGGTAGAGCGGCGAGGTGAGACGTTTCTTGGCCCGCCGGGTCTTGAGCTGCGGATCGGGGAAGGTGATCCAGATTTCGGACACTTCGTTTTCGGCGAACAGCGCGTCGATGAACTCGATGCGTGTGCGCAGGAAGCCTACGTTGTGCATCCTGCGGTCCGTGGCGGTCTTCGCGCCGCGCCACATGCGTGCGCCCTTGATGTCGATGCCGATGTAGTTGCGCTGCGGGTCGCGCTGAGCCAGCGCGACGGTGTATTCGCCCTTGCCGCAGCCCAGTTCCAGTACGATGGGATTGTCGTTGCGGAAGAAATCACGGTTCCAGTTCCCTTTCAGCGGGTGGTCGCGGTGGAACACCTCGTCGAATTCGGGTTGCACGAAACATTCGAAAGTCAGGTTCTCGCGGAACCTGCGGAGCTTGTCTTTGCCCATAGTGGTCTGTTGTTCCGCCGGACTGCGGGGCCGGCAGGACGGTAATGTGTTTTCGGTTATCTGCTTTGCTGCAGGTCGACGCCGACGGCTTCGACCCCGCGGACGGGGCGGACCGGCGTGACCGAGCAGCGGTAGTCGCCGTGCTGCGTGAGGCGGATTCGGCGGCGGTAGGGGATCGCTGCCTCGCGCATCAGGGCCGCGGGACCTTTCGGGTGCGGGATGACGAGCAGGAACCACTCCCCGAAGCGGAGCGAATCGGGGGTTACGGTGGCGATGCGGACCGTCAACGTGTCCTCCGCGAAGCGGTCGTTGCAGCGCAGGAAGATCACGGCGTCGCGCAGCGACACGGTGTCTGCGTTCGGCAGGCGGATTTCGGCCCGCGAGTCCCACCGGGCGGGGTTGACGTCGGTGACCGCCGACTGGTGGGGCGAGACGCAGCTTCCGGCCAGAAGCGCGGCCGCCACGGCCGCGATATGCCCTGCCGAGCGTTTCACCGCGCTATTGGTTTTGATGCGTTCCGCCGTTATTGCCGCCTTCGCTGCCGCCTCCGTTGCCGTTATTGCCGGCCGGGGCGTTTCCGCCGTTGTTTCCGTTTCCGTTTCCGTTTCCGCGGCGGCGGTTGCGGTTGTTGCGGCTGCGGTTTCCGCCCTCACGGCCGCCTCCGTTGTTTTCACGGGGTTCGCGGCCGTTGTTCTCGCGGGGTTCACGGCTGTTGTTTTCGCCTCGGTTATTGTCGCCGCGGCCGTTGTGCAGACGCTCGCCGTTGCTGCCGTTGCCGCCGTTCTGACGCTCCCCTCCGTTGCCTCCGTTGCGCGGACGGTCGTTGCGGCGCGGCTGCCTGTCGGGACGGCCGGGCTGTCCTTCACGCGGCTGGCGGGTCTCTCCGCCGGACTCCTGCGGCGTCTGTCCGTTCTGCCCTGCGGGGCGTCCCTGCTCGCCGCGGCCCTTGTTGTTGCGGCCGCCGCGCTTGCGGCGTTTGGCCTGGTCGAAGCGGGTGATGCTGTCCTCCTCCGAACGGTAGGTCGGCTCCTCGATCTCCGGGCGGATGTCGTCGGTGTCCTGCAACCGTTCGACCTTCTTGCCCTGGCGGTTCAGCGCCATGATCTCCCGCACGCGCGAAACGGGCAGCGTGGTGACGTTGGCCATCGCGTCCTTCGACGAAGAGAAGGTCATCGTTCCGGCCAGCACGTCGCTCTTGACGCAGAACCATTCGCCTTCGGCGGCCTGGAGCGGTTCGCGCAGGCGCGGGAACTCCTTGCGGGCGTCGACATAGGTGTCGTATTCGTACATCATGCAGCACTTGAGCTTCGAGCACTGCCCGGCCAGCTTCTGGGGGTTGAGCGAAATGTCCTGCACGCGCGCGGCTCCGGTTGTGACGCTCGAAAAGCTCGACATCCACGACGCGCAGCACAGTTCGCGGCCGCAGGCGCCCAGTCCGCCGATGCGTCCGGCCTCCTGGCGGGCGCCGATCTGCTTCATCTCGATGCGGATGTGGAACCGTTCGGCGAAGACCTTGATCAGTTCGCGGAAGTCCACGCGCTCGTCGGCGATGTAGTAGAAGATGGCCTTGATCTTGTCGCCCTGATACTCCACGTCGCCGATTTTCATGTTCAGGCCCATGTCGGCGGCGATCTGCCGCGAGGCGATCATCGTCTCGTGCTCCAGCGCGATGGCCTCCTGCCACTTTTCGATATCGTAGGGTTTGGCCTTGCGGTAGATCTTCTTGTATTCGCCGTTGTAGGGGTTGAATCCCGTGCGGCGCATCTGGCGCGCCACCAGGTCGCCCGTGAGCGACACGACGCCGATGTCGTGGCCCGGCGACGCTTCGACGGCTACGATGTCGCCCCGTTTGAGGTCGAGGTTGTTGACGTTCTGGTAGAACGAACGGCGGGTGTTCTTGAAACGCACCTCGACGATGTCGCTCGGCATGTTGACCGGGTATTCGTCGAGCCAGGCCGTTTCGTGGAGCTTGAAGCACCCGTCGCAGAGTTTGGCTTCCGGCTCCGAGCCGCAGTTGCAAAAGGCGCACCCGCGGCCCACTTCGGGTTTGCAGGCGCCCGTATGTCGTTTTTCGGTATCCATGATTGGGTATAATTTGCGTAAAGATACAAAATAATTCACAATTCAGAATTCAGAATTCACAATTTTGGCTTATTCGGGAACTATGCCTGCAAACTGAATTTATGAATTGCGAATTGTGGATTGTGAATTCCCGTTTGCATGCAAACGGCTGATGCTGCGGCGGATGCGCACGATCATCATCACGGCTGCGGCCGACAGTCCGAACGAGAAGCCCAGGAAAAGCCCCGAAGGACCCATGCCCATCGTGAAACCGAACAGGTAGCCCGCCGGGAGGTTCAGCAGCCAGTAGGAGACGAAGGCGATCGGCATGATGATCTTCACGTCCTGAATGCCCCGCAGGATACCCACCGAGACGTTCTGGATGCCGTCCGACAGTTGGTAGAGCGCAGCGAAGACCATCAGGTTCGAGGCGATGGCGATCACCTCGGCGTTGGTGGTGAAGAAGGTCGGGATCACGTTGCGCATCGTGATGAAAACCAGCGCTGCGAGGGCGTTCCACGCCAGCACGAGGTGGTACGACGCCTTGGCCGCGAGCGACAGCTGGCCGATGTCGCGCGCGCCGTAGCAGTGCGACACGCGGATGGTGGTGGCCGCGCCGATCGACATGACGATCATAAAGGCGCAGTTGCCGATGGTCGTGGCGATCTGGTTGGCGCTCATCGTCTCCTTGTTGAACCACCCCATCATAATTCCCGTGCCGACGAAGGCCGAGGCTTCGAGGAACATCTGCATCGAGATCGGCAGGCCCATGTGCAGCAGTTGTCTGACCGACGCCCACGAGTAGTTGCGCGGCGAAAAGCCTTCGAGATAGACGCGGTATTTGCTGCGGCTGTAAAAGTAGCCGATCATCAGCATCGGGGCGATGATGCGCGACATCAGCGTGCCCAGGCCCGCGCCCTCGGCGCCCATCTCGGGAAATCCGTAGCGGCCGTAGATGAACACCCAGTTGAAGCCGATGTTCGCGAGGTTGGCCGCGATCGTGACGAACATCTCGACCTTCGTGTTGCCCACGCCTTCGAGGAACTGCTTGAAGGTGAAGAACAGCATGATGAACGGCATGCTCCACACCAGCATCCTGTAATAGGGGATGGCCATGTCGACCACTTCGGCGGGCTGGCCGAGGTGGTACATCAGCGGAATGACGGCGTACTGCACGGCGGCCATCGCCACGCCCAGCAGTCCGTAGAAGAGAATGCCGTTCTGGAGCAGTCCCGACGATTTCTCGCGGTCGCCCTGCGCGTAGAGTTCGCCCACGAGAGGCGTCATGCCCAGTGCGATGCCGATGGCGGCGATGAAGAGGATGAAGAAGACGGCGCCGCCGAACGACACGGCGGCCAGCGGCGTGGGGTCGCTGCCTCCGTAGCGGCCGACCATCAGGTTGTCGGCGACCTGCGTGAGGATCTGCCCCAGCTGTGTCAGCACCACGGGCAGCGCCAGCCGCAGGTTGGCTTTGTATTGCTCTTTGTATGTTGCGAAACTGTACATTCGATTCGGGTATTGAGGTGCAAAGATAGCCATTTCCGCCGGGATTGCAATTCACAAACCCCTCCCGGGGCGGAAAAAGCGCCGGAAGGGGCTGCGAAAGTGCCCGCGGTGCGGATCAGTAGGGCAGTTCGATGCGGATGCAGCAGCCCCCGCTGTATTCGGGGCAGACGCGGATGTCGCCCCCGAGGCGGGTGACGATCAGGCGGCAGAGGTAAAGCCCGATGCCCGAACCGGGTTTGAAGGGGTCGACCTTGGTGAAGCGTTCGAACACCCACTCCTGCTTTTCGGGCGGGATGCCGATGCCCGTGTCGCTGACGCTGATTTGCAACGTGCGCCGGGGCTCGTCGTTGCGGCAACGGAGCGTGATGCGTCCTGCGGCGGTGAACTTGGCGGCGTTATGCAGCAGGTTGTCGACGACGCGCGTCAGGTAGAAGGCATTGGTGGGTATCTCGATCTCCGTTCCCGCTTCGTTGACGTATTCGACCGCCGGATTGTCGCCGAGCTGCTTTTGCAGCTCCAGCCGTTCGGCGCAGAGCAGGCGGATGTCGGTCTGGGCGACCGGGAGCGGGCTTTCGGAACTGACGAGCTGCGAGAGTTCGAGCATGTTCTCCAGCAGGGCGGTCAGGGCCGTGGTGCTCTTCCAGATCTCGGCCTGAAAAGCCTGCCGGGCCGCAGGCTCCTGTTCCGTGAGCAGCAGTTCGGAGAAGCCGTTGATGGCGTTCAGCGGCGTGCGTATCTCGTGGCACATCGAGTTGATGAAGGCGGTCTTCATTTTTTCGCTCTCCTGGGCGCGGCGGCTTTGGCGCTGCGCCTCTTCGCTGGCTGCCATGAACTGCGTGCGCGCCAGCTTCAGCCGCCGGACCATCGCCTGCTGGTAGGCGGCCCAGCCGGCGAGCAGCAGCAGCACGATGCCGCCGGCGACAAGCAGGAAGAGTTTGTTGCGGTCGGCCAGCCGGGACTATTCGAGTTCGAGGCGGTTGACGTCGTAGAGCGCCTGCATCTCGGCCAGCTTGCTCTGCGCCTGGTTCATGCGGCTGTGGTAGCGGAAGTCGTTGCCTTTCCGCATGGCTTCGAGGGCTTTTGCGTAATCGCCCGCCTTTTCATACAGGTGCGACTGCGCTATGTAGATGGAGCCGAGATCCGCCTTTTTGCCGGTTTCGGCGTAGTGGGTCAGCAGCGAATCCATGTAGGCCGTGCTCCGCTCGTAGTCGCCCCTGTCCCGGTAATAACGGGCGCTGGTGTTGTATATCTCCTCGCGGTCGCCGCGCCCGCGCGCCAGCTCCATGCATTTGTCGTAGTAGCCGTCCACCTCCTCCCGGGTGAGGAGGCCGCCCAGGAAGACCATCTTGCCGTAGGACCGCATCAGGTATTCCGCCGAGTCGCGGCGGGGCGTTCGAAACGTTTGTCGGCAGCCACCCACGCGCGGTGCAGGTCGATGCACCGGCCGATCTGACCGGCGGCGCGCGGATCGTCGGCGTAGAGATAGATGTCTGCAAGTTCCTCGCGGCAGAGTTTTTCGAAGTGAACGCGTTCCTCCAGCGGGTATTTTTCGAGCTTGGCGAGAGCCTGCTCCACATAGGGGATGGCCTGGGGAATGTTGCCGTAGGCTTCGGTGGCGATCGACGAATAGTCGATGGAGAGTCCCGTGAGGAATTCCCATTCGATCTCCTCCTCGGGGGTGAGGCTGCCCGGTTGCCGCTCGCGGAACTCCGCCTGCGCGCGGTCGATCGCCTCGAACGAGTTGGCCACCGACATCTGCTTCCAGAGCCAGAAGGCGTTGAGCGATGCACGGAACAGCGCGAAGCGGCGGTCGGGCAGGAGGCTGTCCGCAAGGCGGACGTACTCCAAAGCCCGTTCGGGCTGCTTCGCCGAGAATCCCTGCACGAGCCGGTCCAGCGCCTCCCGGCATCCGTAGTCGTCTCCGGCTCCGGCGGCTTCGGTGAGTGCGGCTTCCCAGTAGAGGGCGGCGAGCGCCGTGCTGTCGGCGCAGAGGTCGGCCAGCCGGACATAGGTCTGCTCCCGTTCGGCGGGCGTGCGCGCCCGGGACAGCGCTGCGGACAGGCTGTCGGCTTCAGTGGTTGCTGCGAACGCCGTCGTCGCGGCGCAGAGGGTTATAAACAAGGCCCCGGAGAGGGTTTTCAGAGAAATCGGACGCATTCGGTTTCTCTGAAGAGGTATGAAATATTCGCACAAATTTAGGAAAAATGGAAAATATCGCATCCTTTCCTGCCGGAAAAATGCGAAAAGGGGCTGGGAAACGATCCCGGTCCCTCTCTGCGAGCGGTCGGTTATGCCACGCGCAGTTTTACGCCGCGGCCCTTGTCCGACTCCACGATCACGGTGTCGCCCTCGTGGAGCTTGCCGTCGATGATCAGCGTCGAGAGCGGTTCCTCGACGTTGTCCATCAGCGTCCGCTTGAGCGAACGCACGCCGTAGCGCGACTCGTAGCCCATGGCCGCCAGCCGGCGTTTGGCCCCTTCGGTGATCTTCACCTTGTAGCCCAGCCTGCCCGTGCGGGCCATCAGCCCCTGCAATTCCAGGTCGACGATCCGTTCCACGTCGGCGATCTCCAGCGTGCGGAACAGCACGATGTCGTCGATGCGGTTGAGGAACTCCGGGGCGAAGGTGTGCTCCAGAGCCTTGCAGTACTCGCTCTGGGGCGTCCGGTCGGCCACGGCGCTCTTCGAGGTGGTGCTGTAACCCACCTGCACCGATTTCCGGACCACGGCCCGCGAACCCACGTTCGAGGTCATAATGATGATCGTGTTCCGGAAGTCGACCTTGCGTCCCGAGCCGTCGGTGAGGTGTCCTTCGTCGAAGATCTGCAACATGGCGTTGAAGACCTCGGGATGGGCCTTCTCGATCTCGTCGAAGAGCACCACGGCGTAGGGCTGACGACGCACGGCCTCCGTTAACTGGCCTCCTTCGCCGTAACCGACGTATCCCGGGGGCGAGCCGATCAGGCGCGCCACGTTGTGTTTTTCGCCGTATTCGCTCATGTCGATCCGGATCAGCCCGCGGCGCTCGTCGAACAGCCATTTCGACACCTCCTTGGCCAGCAGCGTCTTGCCGACGCCCGTGGGCCCGACGAAGAGGAAGACGCCGATGGGGCGGTTTTCGTCCTTCAGTCCGGCGCGCGAACGGCGGATGGTGCGCGAAATCTTCTCCACGGCCTCCTGCTGTCCCACGACGCGCTTGGCGAGGTGTTCGCGCAGGGTTTGCAGACGGATCATCTCGCCGTCCGAGACGCGCTCCGCAGGGATGCCCGTCATGGCGGTAATCACCTCCTGGATATGCCTTGCGGTGATCTCCACGGGATTGCTTTCGAGCGAGCGCTTCCATTCGGCGCGGCTCTCGCCCAGCTTCGAGCGCAGCGCGATTTCCCGCATGCGCGCCGAGGCGGCCTTCTCGTAGACCAGCGCTTCGACCGCTTCGCGGCGTTCGCGCCTGGCGTCGCTGAGCGCCGTCTTCATGGCCCGCAGCTCCTCCGGTTCGCGTGCCGATTGCAGGTGCGCCCGCGAGCCGGCCTCGTCCAGCGCGTCGATGGCCTTGTCGGGGAAATAGCGGTCGGTGACGTAACGCCCGGTGAGCGTCACGCAGGCCTGCAACGCCTCCTCGGTGTAGTGCACCTTGTGGTGGCGCTCGTAGTGGGGCGCGATGTTGCGCAGGATCTGGAGCGTCTGCTCGGGTGTCGTCGGCTCGATCACCACCTTCTGGAAGCGGCGTTCGAGGGCCGAGTCGGTCTCGATGTTCTCGCGGTACTCGTCGAGCGTCGTGGCGCCGATGGTTTGCAGTTCGCCGCGCGCGAGGGCCGGTTTGAGGATGTTGGCCGTGTCGAGGCTGCCCTGCGTGGAGCCGGCGCCCACGATGGTGTGTATCTCGTCGATGAAGATGATCGTGTCCTTGGCTTTGCGCAGTTCGTCCAGAAGCTGCTGCATGCGCTCCTCGAACTCGCCGCGGAACTTCGTGCCCGCCACGAGCGACGAGACGTCGAGCGAGAAGAGCGTTTTGTCGGCGATGGTGTAGGGCACTTCGCCGCGCGCGATGCGCAGCGCCAGCCCTTCGACGATGGCGCTCTTGCCCACGCCGGCCTCGCCGATCAGGATCGGGTTGTTTTTCTTGCGGCGCGAGAGGATCTGCACCACGCGTTCGATCTCCTGCTCGCGGCCTATGATCGGGTCGATCTTCCCCTCGCGGGCCAGCCGCGTAAGGTTCACGCCGAACTTGTCCAGCAGGTGGGCCGGGCCTTTCTCCTCGTTCCTGTTCTCCTCGCCGAAGTCGAGCATGTGAACCTGCACTTCGGTGCGGAAGTCGTCGCCCACGGCGAATTTTTGCAGGTCTCCGGACACGCTGTCGGCCGTCACGCCGTACATCTCCAGTACGCGCGCGGTCGCCGTCGAACGGTCGCTGATGATGGCCAGCAGCGCGTGGGCCGTCGACACGCTCCGGGCGACGCCCGGCATTGCGAGCAGTTCCTCGGTGAAGTCGCGGTAATACTCCTCGGGCGACCGGGTCTCCTGCTGTTTGGCGCTGATTACCTCGCGTTCGATGCGCAGGCGCACCTGATAAAGCTCCCAGTCCTTGAGCCGGGAGGATAAAAGCTGGTAGGCGAGCGACCCCTCTTCGCGGAGCAGTTCCAGCGTGAGGAAGTCCTTGAGCGAATGCGTCATTCCCGCCTTCGTCGTGTTGAATGCCGAACGGGCGATGATGCCCTCCAACGTTTTCGAAATTTTTGGTTGCATGTTGCGTCGTCGTTATGAATTCGCCATACTAACGAGAGCGCGTATGTGATTATTATGCGGCCGTTTTTGTTTAGTGGATGAACTTTGGTGGCTGACGCAGAGGCGTTTCCATCGGACGGGCATTTTCGGAGCAGCCCCAAGGCATCGGGTTTACCGGCTGACTTCCAATATCTTGCGGGCTTTATCGGAGTGTTTCCGGACGGAAATGTATAGAATCGGCTTTTTTATGACGCGACTTGCCGGAATGTTTCGGATATTTCGCTGACGATCACCGAAATCCGACCGGAATGCATTTTCGGCCTTTTGGGGTATAAAATTTTATTTCGGGTGATTTCGTGACGGAAAAGGCTCTCCCGGACAGTCGGTTTTAGCTCTCCGCCCGCCGGGTTTTCAGCTGCGGGGCCACTCGCCGACCTCCATGTCGCGCATCTCCGCGCCGTCGATCGTAAGGCGTACGGCCGTGCGGACCTTGTGGAAGCCGAACTCCCCGGCGGCTCCGGGGTTGACGTGGAGCAGGTCGTAGACGGGATCGTAGATGACTTTGAGGATGTGGGAATGCCCGGCGATGAAGAGTTTCGGGTGCACGGACTGGATTTTCTGCACGGCGCGCGGGTCGTAATGGCGGGGATAACCTCCGATGTGGGTCATCAGCACCTGCACCCGCTCGCACTCGAAGGCCTGGAACGCGGGATAGACGCGGCGGGTCATGCCGCCGTCGATGTTGCCGCTCACGGCGCGGAGCGGCTTGAATGCGGCGATCCGGTCGGCCAGCTCGATCGAGCCGATGTCGCCCGCATGCCAGATTTCGTCCACGTCTTTCAGAAATTCGCGGAGCGTGTCGTCGAAGGTTCCGTGGGTGTCGGATATAATGCCGATGCGTTTCATTGGTACTTGTCTTTCCACAGCTGCGCCATCCGTTCGGCGATTTTGGCCTCGGCGGCGTTCTGCGTGTCGGGTTCGTAGAACTTCGTGCCCGAAAGGCTCTCGGGCAGGAACTCCTGCTCGGCGAAGTGTCCGGCGTAGTCGTGGGCGTATTTATAGCCCTTGCCGTAGCCCGCCTTGTCCATCAGGCGGGTCGGGGCGTTGCGCAGGTGCAGCGGCACGGGACGGTTCGTGGTGTCGCGCTCGACCAGCGACATCGCCTTGTTGATGGCCATGTAGGCCGAATTGCTCTTGGGGCTGGTGGCCAGGTAGATCGTCGTCTCGGCCAGCGTGATGCGCGCCTCGGGCATGCCGATCTTGTGCACCGTGTCGAAGCAGGCGTTGGCCAGCAGCAGGGCGTTGGGATTGGCCAGCCCGATGTCCTCCGAGGCCAGGATCACCAGACGCCGGGCCAGGAACCGCGGCTCCTCGCCCCCGGCCAGCATCCGCGCCAGGTAGTAGATCGCGGCGTTGGGGTCGCTGCCCCGGACCGATTTGATGAAGGCCGAAATGACATCGTAGTGCTGTTCGCCGTTCTTGTCGTAGAGGGCGATGTTCTGCTGGAGGCAGTCGGTGACGTACCGGTCGGTGATCGTCACCTTGCCGTCGGTGGCCCCGACGACGATTTCGAGGATGTTGAGCAGCTTGCGCGCGTCGCCGCCCGAGAAGCGGAACAGCGCGCCGGTTTCCGTGACCTCGATGTCGCGCTCTTTCAGCTCGGTGTCGGTCGTCAGGGCACGGTCGAGCAGCACTTGCAGGTCCTTGTCTTCGAGCGACTTGAGGATGTAGACCTGACAGCGGCTCAAGAGCGGCGAGATCACCTCGAACGAGGGGTTTTCGGTCGTCGCGCCGATGAGCGTGAAGACGCCCTGCTCGACGGCCCCTAACAGCGAATCCTGCTGCGACTTGTTGAAACGGTGGATTTCGTCGATGAACAGCAGCGGGGCCTTCTGGTCGAAGAACCGCTGCTTGCGCGCCGACTCGATCACCTCGCGCACGTCCTTCACGCCCGACGTGACGGCCGAGAGGGTGAAGAACGGGCGTTCCAACTGCGTGGCGACGATCTTCGCCAGCGTGGTCTTGCCCACGCCCGGAGGTCCCCAGAGGATGAACGACGGGACGTTGCCCGTCTCGAAGAACTTGCGGAACACCCCGTTTTTGCCCACGAGGTGCTCCTGCCCGATGTATTCGTCTATCGTGCGGGGGCGCAGTCGTTCGGCTAAAGGAATGTTCGGCATGGCATGTTCGATTTATTAGGAACAAAGATAGGAAATTTTCAAAAAATAATCCTATATTTGTCGAACATACTGACAAACACGGAAAGTGTAAGTCTGTTCCCGAATCGTGAACGTAGGAAATTCATTGCAGCGCGGAATAGGCAAACATCTTGCTGCGTCGTATCCGTATTCTGCGGGTATAGGCGTGGGGGTTGTTGCTTATTTTGGCTGCAAAGGTATCCTACGACCTGCGATTCTGAAATGGGCTTCGGCACCACGCTTTCTTTTTTGTTTATGCCGCCGGGGTGCAGGTGGATGAAAAGCCTCGATTATGAAAAAGTTATTGCTGACGATTTGCACCTCGTTGTTTTGTGTGCTGTCCTATGCGCAAACTGAACATTTGACGTTCAAAGGTCTGCCGATAGATGGCAACAAACAGGAGTTTGTGAAAGAATTAAAGCGTTGCGGATATATTGTAGAGCTTGGCTCTGATGATTGTTTGTCAGGAGAATTTGTGGGACGGGCTTGTTTGGTTATTATTCACTCTACTCCGCGTACTGACATTGTATGTGGTGTTACTGTGATTTTTGAGCAGGTTTATGATGCATGGAGCCAGATTAAATCAGCATATGAAAACTTGGTGTGGTTTTATTCAAAAAAATATGGTGATCCTATTTTAGACAAGAAAGAGTTTACAGGAACTTGGAAAGACGGTGATGGTCATGAGCTATTTGCCTTAAAACATGATCAATGTATTTATAAAACGGATTTTTCATACATTAAGGATGATGTTCTTATTGGATATGTTATGATAGAAATGACGAATACTTGTCGTATCGTTATAAACTATTATGATACTGCAAATGTTGCGTTAATGAGAAAAGAACAGGTACAGGACATCTAAAAACAGAGAGCGATTCATATTTTGAAATCGCTCTCTGTTTTCTTTAATTACTCCTCCGGCTTCCGCAGCTCCAGATACAGTTCGTCGAGCTGCGACTGGTCGATGTAGCCCGGGGCGTCGAGCATCATGTCGCGGCCGGCGTTGTTCTTCGGGAAGGCGATGTAGTCGCGGATCGACTCCGAGCCGCCGAACAAAGAGCACAGACGGTCGAAACCGAACGCAAGGCCGCCGTGAGGGGGCGCGCCGTACTTGAAGGCGTTCATCAGGAAGCCGAAGCGCTTCTGCGCCTCCTCGGGCGTGAAGCCCAGCAGTTCGAACATCTTCTCCTGCAACTTCGAGTCGTGGATACGGATCGAACCGCCGCCGATCTCCGTGCCGTTGCAGACGAAGTCGTAGGCGTTGGCGCGCACGCGGCCCGGGTCGCTGTCGAGGTATTGCACATCCTCGAGCTTGGGCGAGGTGAAGGGGTGGTGCACGGCGTAGTAACGCTGCGTCTCGTCGTCCCACTCGAACAGCGGGAAGTCCACCACCCACAGCGGGGCGAACTTCTGCGGGTCGCGCAGCCCCAGCTGCTGGGCCACTTCGAGGCGCAGGGCGCACAGCTGCGTCAGCGTCTTGAACTTCTTGCCGCAGAGGATGAAGACCATGTCCCCGGCCACAGCGCCGCAGCGCTCGGCCATGGCGCGCACCTCCTCGGGGGAGTAGAACTTGTCGATCGACGACTTCACGCCGTCCTCCGCGACGCGAATCCAGACGAGGCCCTTGGCGCCGATCTGCTGCCGCTTGACGAACTCCGTCAGCGAGTCGATCTGCTTGCGGGTGTACGCGGCACAGCCCGTGGCGGCGAATCCGGTGATGTATTCGGCCTCGTCGAATACGCTGAAGCCGTGCCCCTTGGCGAGGTCGGTGATCTCCGCGAACTCCATGCCGAAGCGCAGGTCGGGTTTGTCCGAACCGTATTTCTCCATCGCCTCGATCCACGGCATGCGGCGCAGCGGCTCGGTCAGCTCGATTCCCATCACATGCCTGAACATGTGCTTGGCCCAGCGCTCGAAGATTTCGAGCACGTCCTCCTGCTCGACGAACGACATTTCGCAGTCGATCTGCGTGAACTCGGGCTGGCGGTCGGCGCGCAGGTCCTCGTCGCGGAAGCAGCGCACGATCTGGAAATACTTGTCGTAGCCGGCGACCATCAGCAGCTGCTTGAGCGTCTGCGGCGATTGGGGCAGGGCGTAGAACTGGTTGGGCGACATGCGGCTCGGCACGACGAAGTCGCGCGCTCCTTCGGGCGTCGAACCCACCAGGCAGGGGGTTTCGATCTCGAGGAATCCCTCGTCGGAGAGGAAGCGGCGGATCTCCTGGGCCATCTTGTGGCGCAGAATCATGTTGCGTTGCAGGGGCGGACGCCGCAGGTCGAGGTAGCGGTACTTCATGCGCAGGTCGTCGCCGCCGTCCGAGACCTCTTCGATGGTGAAGGGGGGCACTTCGGCTTCGTGCAGGATGGCCACCTTCTCGGCCGTGACCTCGATGTCGCCCGTCGGCATTTTGGGGTTTTTCGACTGCCGCTCGACGACTTTGCCGACGACCTGGATGACCCATTCGCGGCCCACGCGGCAGACCGTTTCGCGCGCCTCGGCGGGGGAGTGTTCCTCGACGACGATCTGGGTGATGCCGTAACGGTCCCTCAAGTCGATGAAGGTCATGGCGCCGAGGTTCCTCACTTTCTGCACCCATCCGGCCAGGGTGACGGTTTGGTTGACGTTGCAGGCCCGGAGGCAGCCGCAGGTATGGGTTCTGTACATGGCGATATGTTATGTTTAGTCGTTACGATCCGCAAAGTTAACTAAAATTCATAATTCATAATTCATAATTCATAATTAAATGACAGGATGCCTTGTTAAAACCTTTGTGTGTGAAGAACGCCGCCGCCGGAATTGCAGCGAGGCGGATGAAACGGCGGATATGCAGGGAAAAGAGCGAAAAGAGATGCGGAATCCCCGAAACGAACCTCCCGGGACCGGGCGTCGTTTCGGGGATTTGTTGGGCGGCCCGGATTTCGGACAGCCGTTTCTGACCGATAATTACTCCACCGCTTTGAGTTCGAGTACGCGGCTCGCATATTCCTTGCCCACCGTGAATTCGAGTCCGTTCTCCATCAGGAACGCGCCGCTGAAGGTCTTGCCGTCCTGCGGGACCGGCTTCCCGTCGACGTTCAGTTCGGTGATCCGGTAGCGTTTGCCGGGGTCGAGACCCGCCATGCGGAAGGCCGGCGACGGCATGTTGAGGAAGTGCTCCAGCTTGTAGACGAACCAGACGGCGCGGTCCTTTTCGGGTGCGACGTACATCAGCGATGCATAGCCTGTCTTGTCGTAGGGCGAGATCAGCCGGTAGAGGTCGCCCTGCTGCACGATGGGGCGGATCTTCTTGTAGTCGGCGATCGCCCTGCGGGCGAACTCCTTCTCTTTGCCGGTCATCTTTGAGGGTTGCAGCTCCAGCCCCAGGCGTCCCGACATGGCCACGTCGAAGCGCAGTTTGAGCGGAACGTTGCGGCCCGTCTGGTGGTTGGGCGAGGCGCTCACGTGCGAAGCCATCGCCACGGCGGGATAGAAGTTCGACACGCCCCACTGCATGTAGATGCGTTGCAGAGCGTCGGTGTTGTCCGAGGTCCAGAATTCATCGTAGTAGGGCAGGACGCCATAGTTGACCCGTCCGCCGCCGCTGGCGCACGACTGCATCACCAGACGGGGATATTTCTCCCGGATGCGCCGCAGCACCTTGTCCATGCCGCGGTGGTACTCGATGTAGAGGTGCGATTGCCGGTCGGCCGGCAGGAAGGTCGAGCCGTAGTTGTAGAGCGTCATGTTGTCGTCCCACTTGATGTAGGCGATGTCGGGATGCGCGGTCATCAGACGGTCGACCACGCCGAAGACGAACTCCTGCACCGCGGGGTTCGACAGATCGAGCACCTGCTGCGTGCCGCCGCGGCCCTTGCGGTTTTCGCGGTAGGGCTGCTGGATCACCCAGTCGGGATGCTTCTCATAGAGTTCGCTCCGGGTGTTGGTCATCTCGGGTTCGATCCAGATGCCGAACTTCACGCCGTGTTTGCGGGCCGACTCGGTCAGTCCCTCGATGCCCTGCGGCAGTTTCTCGCGGCAGACCGTCCAGTCTCCGAGGCTCGTCTCGCCGTTGTTGCGCGGGTATTTGTCGCCGAACCAGCCGTCGTCCATCACGAACAGTTCGCCGCCCAGGTCCGCCAGGTCGGCCATCATCCGGTCCATGCCCTCCTGGTTGACCTTGAAATAGACGCCCTCCCACGAGTTGAGCAGCACGTCGCGAAGCTCGGTTCCGTGGTTGAGCCGGTGGAGGCGCGCCCATCGGTGGATGTTGCGGCTCACGCCGCTCTTGCCCTCGTCGCTGAACGTGAAGGCGAATACCGGGGTCGTGAAGACCTCGCGGGGTTGCAGCGTGTATTGCGACTGCTCCTCGTTGATGCCCGCGAAGAGGTGCGTGGTGTGGGTGTTGTCGTTGTCCAGGGCGATGCGGTAGTTGCCGGCCCAGGCCAGCGTGCCGCCGATGACGCGGCCCGTCAACTCCCGGGGGCGTCCGTCGAGCGAGATCATCAGCGAGGGGTTGTCGCGCTGCGTGTTGCGCACGCCGTCCTTGTTCTTGAGCACCTTCATGCCGTCGGTCAGCGGCTCTTCGTGGAGGTAGCACTCCGCGCCCCATGTGCCGTGGAAATGCGTCAGCCACGTGTCGCCCCGGCGGACGGGCATGTAGGCCGATGCGAACCGGTAGAGCGTCACGGGTTTCTTCTCCGTGTGGCTGATCTCGGTCCACGTCTCGATCACCTCGCAGTCGTCGTAGGTCTTGTAGAAGAGCGTCACGAAAAACGGGTAGTGCTTGTCCTTCATGGCGATGGCGGTGGTTTCGGAGCCGTCCCTGCGGTCGCGCGACACCGACTCGACCGCCAGTTCGAGCGACATCGAACCGTCGCCGTGCGTCGCCTGAATGGCTACCTCGCGGTAACACTGGGCGCCGAACTGCGGGTAGGCCGCATCGCCGAACGCCGCTCCGCTGGCGAGGATGTCGTCGGGCGAGGCGACGCGCGCTCCGAAATACTGGAACAGAGGGGTTTTGCCTTTTTCTGCCGTCAGCAGCAGCGAGGAATTCCGGGTCGAGAGCAGGATGTTTTCCGCCCGGAGCATGCCGCCGGACAGCAACGCAGCGCCGGCCCATGCCAATACCAAAAGTTTCTTCATTGCAGGGTTGTCGTATAAGGTTGATTTCGGATATAAAACTAATAAAAAAACGCGGATTCCGCAAAGAACGCAGGCCGGACAATCGTCCGGCCTGCGAATCCAGAAATCCGAAACGGAGCCTCCGCGGTTATTTCGGGGCTGTGACGAACGGTGTCTCCAGCAGTTTTTTCAGCGTGGCGGGGTTGTCGGTGGTGATGTAGTCGACACCCAGCGCGATGCAGGCCATCATGTCGGCCGTCGAATTGACCGTCCAGGCGTTGACCTCGATTCCGCCGGCGTGGGCTTCCGTCACCCACTCGGGTTTTTTCGAAAGCACGGTCGAATACTGGTAGTCGATGCCCGAGAGCTTGTCCGCCGCGACTTCGGCCGGAGCCTTGTCGCCGCCCAGGTACTGTACGCCGGCCGCGGGCATGGCCGCCCGGAGCTGCTTGCAGACCTCGTAGTCGAAGGCGATGTAATCGACCCGCGTCTCCATCGACTTCGCCTTGACGGCGGCCACGACGGCGTTGACGGCCCGCGTGTTGCTTGCAGCCGAACTGTGGGTCTTGATTTCGCAGATCAGTTTCATCGAAGCGTCCTTGGCGCCCTGCTCCAGATAGGCGTCAAGCGTCGGCAGTTTTTCGCCGTTGGCCAGCGTGAGGTCCCTGATCTGTGCATAGGCGCTCTCTTCGATCCGCAGGTCGCTGCCTGCCACCGTCGCGTTGTGGTTGATCACCGGCACGTCGTCGGCGGTGATCCAGACGTCGAACTCGGCGCCGTGGATGCCCAGTTTCTGGGCGTTGGTCAGGGCAGCGATCGAATTCTCGGTCGAATTCTCCACGCCGTCCTGATGCTGGCCGCGGTGCGCGATGATCCGGGGCATCGAGACGGAGGGATTGTCGCAGACGGTGAATTCGACCGTGCCGAGCGGGTATTGGCTGCCGTTGCGGACGAGCGCCATGAAATACCGGCCCGTTCCGGCGGGAATCCCCGCGGGGAGGGTCACTGCCAGCGACTGAAGGGTATTGTCGCCGGAGGCTTCGGTGAATGCGGCGTCGGCCGTGAACGCTGCGGTCACGTTGGCCGACGAGGTGAACTTCACCTTGTCGCCGGCTGCGAAACCGTTGCCGTAGACCGTATAGGTGTAGCCTGCGCCGATCTCGCACCTGGTCAGGTAGGTGAGGTTCGAGAGTGCGAATTCCACGGGCGTCTGGCCGGCGAACGCCGCATCCTGGTAGAGCAGGGCGATCTGGTCCCCGGTCAGCGCGTCGTCGAAGACGCGGGCCAGAACCACTTCGCCGTTCCATGCGTTGCCCATCGAGCCTACGGCCGAGTCGCCGCCCAGCGCGAACCACCGTGCGCCGTCCTTGGCGTGGATCAGTTCGCCCGGAGCGTCGGCCGTGCCCTTGAGTTGGCCGTCCACGTAGATATAGGCTTTCTCGGCGGTTTTGTCCCAGACGCCCACGACGTGGTAGTAGCGGCCCGGTTCGGGCGTCACGTCGCTCTGCGCCCAGCGCCACGTGCTTTTGCCCGTGGTGCTCACATTGGGCAGGAATGTGATGCAGGCCGGATGGCCTCCCTGGCCCTCCTTGCAGATCAGGAAACCCGTGCCGCCGGCTTCATGCGCCGAGAAGGGCTTGTACTCCTTCGTGCCGTCGTTGCGGTTCGAACGCAGGACGACCTCCAGCGTGTGGCCGTCGTCCAGACCCTGCTTGAACGTCTCGTTCGTGTAGTAGTCCACCCGGTAATAGGAATCCTTGCGGGAACCCTGCCCCGGGGTGTGCGTGTAGTTGGTCACGATGCGCTTGTAGACGTCGTGGTAATAGCAGGTCAGCGCCGTGCCGGGGTAGGAGAGCACCTCGTTCTTGAGCGGCGATACGTCCTCGGCCGTGCCGTCGGCGTGGAAGACAACGTCGAGCAGGTCGGCTTTCGGCGCTTCGGGCGGCACAGGTCCGGGTTCCTGCGTGATGGTGAACTCCTCGACCAGCGTGGGGTCCGAGACCGAGATGAACCGGACTACGCCGGAGCGCTCCCTGCTCACGGTGTTTTCCGGAATCAGAATCGCCAGCGTCATGCCGTCGACGGTGGGGTGGGTGAACCAGTCGGTCTTGCTCTGGTCTATCGCATAGGTCCATTTGCCGTCGGTCGTTACGGTGAACACGACCGTGCTCCCTTCGTAGGGGATGGTCCCGTTTTCGGGGGCGAGGTTGGACGCTACCGAGAACGCGACGTTTTTCCATTCGGCCGTCTCGTCGTCTTTGCACGACGGGCAGAGCGCCAGGGCGAAAGCCGTGAACAGAAAAAACGATAAAAAACCTTTTTTCATATTAGGAAGGTTATGTGGTTAATTTTTCAGTTGATTGATCCGGCCGGGTCATTGGTCGTTTTCAGGCTTCTCCGTCGTGGGGCGGACCGGGAAGATCAGCACCGTGGCGGCCGCCGCGTTCACCTCCGTGTCGGGACTGCCGACCGAAACGGGCAGCACGCAGCGACTGTCCGCCGTGATCGCCGAGACGTCGATCCGAATGCCGATCTTCGCGGTGTGGGCGTTGTTGTCGAGCCGCACGGCGGCGGTCGGGAGGTCGTAGCAGGCTTCGGGCATCAGCACGTAAGCCGTACCGTTGGCCTTGTTGTAGGCGGCCAGCGCTTCGGCGTCGACCGAGAGTGCGGCCGTCGAACCGCCTTCGTTGTAGCCGCTCCGGTAGATCCACACCTCGTAGTCGATCGCTGCGGCATCGGCCGTCAGGGCGACCTGTTGCAGGCCGTTTTTCGGGATCAGCACCTTCGAGCCGATGTCGTATCCGATCTCTTCGTTGTCGGAGCACCCGGCCAGGCAAGCTGCCGCCGACAGCGCGAGCGCTAAAAATAGCTTTTTCATGGTCGTTTCTTTTCGCTAATGGTTAATAACCCGGATTCTGAACCAGCTGGCCGTTGATGTTGAGCTGCGAGTTGGGGATCGCCAGCCAGTAGTGTTTCGGCGTGGTGAAGATGCGCGTGTCGTTCTCCTTCATGTCGACCAGCTTGTAGAACTTCTCGGGCGTGTCGCCCTCGATGTTCCAGGCCTTCGGGATGGGGCGCAGGCACTCTTCGGCGATCTTCCAGCGGCGGATGTCGTGGAAACGGCGTCCTTCCAGCATGAATTCAATCGAACGTTCGCGGCGGATGATGTCGCGCAGCTTCTGGCCCGAGGGGATGCCGCCGGCCCTGCTCCACGAATCCTGGAACGTCGGAAGGCCGCAGCGCGAGCGGATCTTGTTCAGGCACTCGTAGCCGTAGTCGCTCAACGTGCCGTCGTACTCGAAGTCGGCTTCGGCGTAGCTTAAGTATAGCTCGGCGATGCGCATGTAGGGGAAGACGTAGCTCATGTAGGTGCTGACGGAGTAGTTTCCGCTTGAGTTGAGCGTCATCTTCGACTGTTCGTTGACCCATTTCTGGCAGAAATAACCGTTGTAGGACTGGTATTCGTTGTCGTAGCTGCCGGTGAAGCCCTGCGGCTCGCCCTTGTGCGCCTTGATGGTCATTTTGCCGCCGTTGAAGCGGTACGTGCCCCGGTCATAACCCACCGACGCATAGAAGCGCGGCTCCTTGTGGAGGTGCATCTCGACCGTCCCGGCCGCCTTGTTGTAGGCCAGCGGGTCGATGTCCTTCGTCTCGGGGTCGTCCTCCCACGGAAGTCCGTTCCGGGTGTAATACATCTGGACGGCCTCGAACGTCGGGCACAAATAGCCGCGGTAGGCGCCCGACACCTTCGTGTAGTTGTTGGCCAGGTGGCAGCCGAACTGCTTCTGCGTGTAGGTGATCGAGCCTGACTTGTTCAGGCTCATCAGGTACTCGTTCTGGTTCAAGAACTGTGTCGCGTTGCCGTCGCCGGTGAAGATGTAGGTGTAGTTGGCGCGCCCCAGTTCGAACGGGTCGGTCGTGCTGGTGCTTTTCGACACGGAGAGGCCCAGTTGGCGGTCGTCCATCGTGTAGGCTCCCGTTTCCTTCGAAGCCTCCACGCAGTCGATAGCCTCCTTGGCGGCGTCCATCGCGCGTTTCCACTTCTCGGCGTCGTAGGTCTGGTTGATCAGGTGCGTGCCGTCCTTGTTGACGAAATCGGCGTAGAATTCCGAATTGCCGTTCACCAGCGGCGATGCGGCGTAGAGCAGCAGGCGGGCGCGGTAGGCCAGCGCCGTGGCCTTGATGGCGCGGCCGTACGCGATGGGACCCCAGTAGTCGGGCAGCATGTCGGCGGCCTTGCGGAACTCCTCCTCGATGAAATTGACGCACTCGTCGTAGGTGCTGCGCGGCACGTTCACGCTGCTGGCCGGCGCATTCAGGTCGATCTCCTCCCGGGCCAGTACGATCGGACCGTAGTACTCCAGCAGGATCTGGTGCAGGTGGGCGATCAGGAAGTGCGCCTCGCCCGACCAGTAGCGCAGGTTGGCCTCCGAGATGTCGGGAACAGAACCTATGTTGTTCAGGAAGTTGTAGGCATAACGGATGCCTTCGTAGATGTTGTACGAGTAGTTGCCCGTCGGAAGTCCCGAGGTCGTTCCCCACATGTTGAAGTAGGTGTTCGTCGAGGACTCCTGCGAGGTGGCGTATACGAGGCTCTTCCACGAGAAATAACGCACCGATCCGTAGTAACTCAAAATCAGGTCGTCGCCGCCGCTCAGGTCGGGCATGGCCTGCGCATGGAACAGGTCGGGGCACTTGCCGTAGACCATGAAGAGCATCTTTTCGGCCTGGGCCTGGGTCTTGTAGATGTCGTCCTGCGTGGGACTGCCCTCGGGAACGACATCCAGGAAATCGCAGGATGCGGCCGCGAGAAGGAGGGCTAACGCCATTGCTATTTTTTTCATAACGGTATCTTCTTTTGGATTAGAATTGGTATTGAACGCCGATTTTCGCCGTCCGCTGCAACGGGTAGGACAGGCCGTGGCCGCCGCCCTTTTCGGGGTCCCAGTAGTCGAACGGGGAGATGACGAAGAGGTTGTTGCCCGACAGGTAGACGCGGAGTTTCTTGATGGTGTAGCCCAGCTCCACGGTTTTCAGGCGCAGGTATTTGGCGTCGTGGATGTAGAAGGTCGAACTCTGGGTGTTGTTGGAGCTTAACTGCGAGGTCAGGCGCGGATAGGCCGCGTCGGCGCGGTTGTTGTCCTCCGACCAGTGGTTGTCGGCGATGTACTGCGTGATGCCGTAGCCGAAGTGCGAGGCGTCGCAGAACGGGTGCATGTTGTACATCCGCAGCGATACGTTGGATGCGCCCTGGAACATGAACGAGAAGTCGAGCCTGCGCCACTTCACCGTCGCGCCGATGCCGTACTGGATTTCGGGAACGGTCGGGCTGCCGGCCGTCGTCACGTCGTTGCCGTCGACGATGCCGTCGCCGTTCAGGTCGCGGTACTTGATGTCGCCGACCGTGTAGTTGCCGAACCGCTGTTTGGGCGAGTTGTCGATCTCCTCCTGCGAGGTGAACAGCCCGTCGGCGACCAGCACGCCGGTGATGGCGTTGACCGGATGTCCCACGACCGACATGTAGTCGTACATCAGGTCGCCTTCATCCTTCTCGACCACTTCGTTGCGCGAGAAGGTGAACGTGCCGCGCAGGCTCAGCGACCAGTCCTTGTTGAACTGCTTGTTGTAGACGGCCGAAAGGTCGACGCCGTGCGATTTCACACGTCCGATATTGCCGTAGGGCGTAACGCCCAGCAGGCCCGTCGACGAAGGCAGCGAGGTGCGCCGCATGAAGATGCCCGTACGGTCTTCGGTGAAGTAGGCGGCTTCGATGTTCAGCGCGTTGAACAGTCCCAGTTCGAGACCGACGTCGAGTTTCTTGGCCTCCTCCCACGTCGCGTTGGGGTTGCCGTAGGTGGTGATCTTCGGGCCTTTGCCCTGGGAGTTCCAGTTGTAGTAGAATCCCGATTCTTCGCCCATGGCCACGATGGAGCGGTAGGGGAAGCGCTCGCCCAAGGCGTCGTTGCCCGCCAGACCGTACGATACGCGGATCTTCAGGTTGCTGACCGTCTTGCGGATGCCGTCCCAGAACGACTCGTTGGAGATCACCCAGCCGGCCGCCGCCGAGGGGAAGAAACCCCAGCGTTTGCCGGGAGCGAAGTTCTCCGAGCCGTTGTAGCCGAAACTGGCCTCGAACAGGTAGCGGTTGTCGAATCCGTAGGTCACGCGGCCCGCCATGCCCTGCTCGCGGTAGGGCAGCAGGTTCTCCTCGCTCGTGCCGGCGATGTTGTTCTTCTTCTCGTTCATGCGGTAGACGAACATGGCTCCCACGTCGTGTTTGCCGAATTTGCGGGCGTAGTTCAGCGAGGCTTGCAGCGCGTAGCGGCGGTGGCCGCCGTTGCCGTCGGTGCTGGTCAGGTAGGTCGTGCCCGTGTCGCCGATCGAGTTGGTGATGAGATTGGCCGTGCCGTCGGGGTTGAGCGAACTGCCGTCCTCGACCTTGAAATAATAGGGGGTTGCCGTGCGGTAGGTCGCCGAATAGGTGTAGTTGTAGAATGACGCCGTGAGGTTGGCGCTCAAGCCCTTGGTGAAGAAATCCAGGTTCTGGTCCAGCGTGAAGGCCGTCGTCATGTAGGAGTAGTAGCGCTTGCCGTAGCCGCGGGACAGCTTGGCCAGCGGGTTGAGGTCGGTGGCGCCGGTGTCCCACGAGGCGTTGTTGCCGTAGCGCACGAACGTGTCGCCCTCTTCGGCCGGGAGCGTGGCCGGGAAACGTACCGGATTGGCGCGCATCGAGTAGTAGAACAGGTTGCCGATGTCCTCGATCGGGCGGGTGTTGTACTCCAGCTGGGCGTTGACCTTGATGCCGACGACCGTCGTCTTGGTGATGTTGGCGCTGACGTTGCTCTGGAAGATGTATTTCTGGTGGTTCATCTTCACGTCGTAGGGGTTCTGCTCGATGTCGGCGATGATGCCGTTTTCGTTCGAAACCGCTGCGTTGAGGAAGTAGCTGACCTTACGGCCGCCGCCGCGGATGTTGAGGTTGAGGTTCTGGTTGACCGAGAAATCCTTGAACATCAGGTCGTACCAGTCGTTGTTCGGATAGAGGTACTTGTTGAGTCCCGCCTTTGTGCCGTTGATCTTGTCGGCCGAGTAGAACGGCTGGTAGGCGTGGAGCGTTCCGGTCTCCTTGGCGGTGTTGAAGACGGCCTCGTTGTAGAGCTGCATGTAGGTCACGCCGTCGGCCACCTGCTGTACCATCGTGGGCATCGAGAAGGTGTTTTCCAGACGGACCGAGACGTTCATCTTCTCCGAGTTGCGGCCGTTTTTCGTGTTGATGAGGATGACGCCGTTGGCGCCGCGCGAACCGTAGACCGAGGTCGCCTGGGCGTCCTTGAGCACCGAGAACGACTCGATCGACTCGGGAGGCATGTTGTTGAGCATGTTGCTCAACACCTCCACGCCGTCGAGGATGATCAGCGGCGAGTTGCTCGACCCGAAGGTCGAAATGCCGCGGATGTAGAACGAGGCGCTGTCGTAGCCGGGTTCGCCCGAGGTCTGGCGCGAGATCATGCCGGCGATGTTGCCGGCGAACGCCGTGGTCAGCGAACTGGAGGTGATATTCAGGTCGGAGGGTTTTACGGAGGTGATCGAGGCGACCATCGACTCCTTTTTCTGCGTGCCGTAGCCGATGACCACGACTTCGTCGAGCGCGTTGCTCTGCTCGGCGAGCGATACGAGTTTGAACAGCTCGGTGTCCTCGACGTGGAGTTTCTTCGTGTCGAAACCGACGTACGAGAAGGTCACATATTTCGATTTGGCGGGAATGGTGAAGGTGTACGAGCCGTCGCCGTTGGTGATCGTGCCGGCCGTCGTTCCTTCGACGTAGATCATCACGCCGGCCAGCGGGGAGTTGTCGGTGCCGGAGATCACCGTGCCGCTGACCGTTTGGGCGACGTCGCGCGAACCGCTGGCGGCCTGGTAGATGCGGACCTGCGTGCCGCCGACCGAATACTGAAGGCCGACGTCGGGCAGGATCTGGTCGAGAATCCGGTTTGCGCTTACGTTTTTCTCCCTGACCGTTACGACCTTGGTCAGGATCGGTTTTACTTCATCCGCATAGATGAACCGCAGATCGCTCTGCGCCTCGATGGATTCGAGGACCTCCCGGATGCTTGCATCGGCTGCATCTATCGTTACATAGATGCTCCGGATCTGTGCGAGGAGATTTCCCCCCCCCACGCGAGGCATAGGGTTCCGGACAGCAGCAGCGCGGCGACGAATCGCAGGACTGCCGGAAAATGCCCGTTCCCGGGTGCTTTTTGGCGAGTTTCTTCCATAATGGTTTTAATTGGTTCTGGTTAGTAATTGGTGTGGTTTCGAAATACAGAGTGCATGGTTTGGACCGTTTTTTGGGCCGGATGTGTGTGTTTTGTAGGAGCAAATTGAATTTAAGGGTTTTGTGGACTATTCCATTTGCAAATATAGAAATTATGCAATAAAATGCAAGCATTTCTTTGATTTTTTCTTTTTGGAAGAAGGAGTGTTTTGAATCGAAATTGATGCGCCTGCGTCGCTTCCGGGTGGAGTTTGCCGGGCGCGGGGTGCGTTCTTCGGAAAAAATGGTTACTTTTGCCGAAAACAATCCGGCATGGAACAGCACGAAACCGACGAAAAATTCATGCGCCTGGCACTAAACGAGGCGCAAAAGGCGTTAAAACAACAGGAGGTGCCCATCGGTGCGGTCGTCGTGGCCGGCGGTGCGGTGATCGGGCGGGGGCACAACCTCGTCGAAACCCTGGCCGACCCCACGGCCCACGCCGAGATGCAGGCCCTCACGGCCGCTGCCGCGACGCTCGGGGGCAAGTATTTGCAGGAGTGCACGCTCTACGTCACGGTCGAGCCGTGCATCATGTGCGCCGGGGCGATCGGATGGGCGCAGGTGAGCCGCGTGGTGTGGGGCGCCGACGATCCCAAGAAGGGCTTCCGGCGTTACTCCGAGGCGGTGTTCCACCCCAGGACGACCGTGGCGCGGGGGGTGCTCCGGGAGGAGTGCGAGGAGTTGATGAACGGTTTTTTCGCGGGTTTGCGCGGATAGATTTGGTAAAAAAGGAATTTTTTTTATACTTTTGCATCCAACGCGTTTCGGACAGGGGCGCATGAACTGAAAAACTTATAAAATCGAATAGAAAAGCAATGAAAAAGTTATTTGTATCGGTTGTCGCGCTGTTGGCGGCGGTGTCGCTCTCGGCGCAGGATGTTACTGCAATCTACAACGAAGCCGCAGCAGCTTTCGGCGCCAAGGATTTCGCAGGCGCGGCCGCGAAGTTCGAACAGGTGATCGAGCAGGGGCTGGACAGCGAGGAGGCCGCGTCGCTGGTGGCCACGGCCAAGACGACGCTTCCCAAATGCTACTTTATGATGGGCGGCGGAGCGATCCGGACCAAGAACTACGACGAGGCGCTGAAGAATTTCACCAAATCGGCGGAGCTGGCCGAACTCTACGGCGACATGAGCCAGATGGCCAAGGCCAACGGCTGGGTGGCCAAGATCTATCAGATTCAGGGCGGCGACGCTTTCAACAACAAGGACTATGCGACCGCCGCAGGCGTGTTCGAGAAGGGCTACAAGGCCGACCCGGACAATACCGCGATGGCGCTGAACCTCGCCATGAGCTACTGCGAGATGGGCGAGTACGAGAAGGGTATGGACATCTACGAGGCGGTGGCCGCCAAGACGCACCCCAAGTATGCCGATGACGCCGCCAAGGCCAAGGAGATGATCGCCCTCTACACCAATAACAAGGTGGCCACGCTTCAGGCTGCCAACGATTTCGACGGTATCATCGCGATGGCCGACGCGCTGCTGGCGAAGAACGCCGAAAACGCTCTGGCGCAGAAGGTCCGCTTGCAGGCTTATGCCAGCAAGAAGGATTACAACAAGGTGATCGAGCTGGGCGAGGCTGCCGCCAAGGTGCAGACCGATCCCGAGGATGTGAGCCTGATGTACCTGACGCTGGGCGCCGCCTACAACGCCAAGGAGATGAAGCCGCAGGCCATCGAGGCCTTCCGGAAGGTGACGGCGGGACCGGCTGTCGAGAGTGCGAAAGCCGCGTTGGCCGAACTAACCAAATAGCCTGCGGGCCGCAGGAGGAAGAGGGCGGCCTGCCGGGTTTTCCGAAGGGCCGCAGACAGTGAGCCTCCGGCCCCATGAAATAAACCGCAGAGCGGGTTCCGGATTTCCGGAACCCGCTTTTTCGTGCCGGAGCGGGGGGCTGGTTCAGCGTTCCGACGGCTCTTCGGGTGCGGCGTTTCGAAGGGCGTTTTCTCGGATGCGGGTCAGTCCGCTGCGTGTCAGCGGCGTGCGGCCGCAGAGGGCTTCGAACGCCGCTTCATCCATGCCGAGCCACGTCGCGGCGTCCATCGCCAGCGGGTCGAACACGGCATCGAACGCCGCGTTGCGGTGCTGCGGGGCGCGGCGGTTCCAGGGGCAGAGGCTCTGGCACGCGTCGCAGCCGAAGATCCAGCCGTGAAGGTCCGTTTGACCGGGCTGTTCCCGCTCGATGGTGCGGCACGAGATGCAGCGGCCCGTGTCGATGGTCCTGTCCGGGGCGACGGCTCCCGTGGGGCAGTTGTCGATGCAGCTGCGGCAGGTTCCGCAGCGCGACCCTTCGAACGGTGCGTCGTAGCGGTCGGTCTCTTCGGTGAGAATCAGCTCGCCCAGCACGACGTAGCTCCCGTATTGCGGCGTGACGAGCAGCGACTGCCGGCCGATCCACCCCAGCCCGGCCTCTACGGCCAGCTGCTTTTCGGCCAGCGGCGCGGTGTCGACGAAGGCGCGGCCTCCCAGACCGGGGTGCGCCGCGCGCAGGGCGTCGAGCATCCCGCCGAGCATCGTCCGGAGGGTGGCGTGGTAATCCGCCGCGCAGGCGTAGGAGGCCACCTTCGTCCGGTGCCCGGGCGGATAGCCCTCGCCGACGCGGTTTTTGTACGACACGGCGCAGACCACGGCCGTGCGTGCGCCTTCGACCAGCCGGCGCGCGTCGAAGCGTTTGTCGACGTTGCGTTCCAGATAGCCCAGCGACGATTGGCGGCCGCGGGCCAGCCATGCGCGGAACAGCGCTTCGTTTTCGGCCAGATGGCGGCACGGGGCGATGCCGCAGAGGTCGAACCCTGCGCCGACGGCGAGCCGTTTGATGTACAGATGGTCGATCATCGTGATAATTTATGTCAAAAATAGTGTTTTTTAGCCGGAAATTAGTAATTTCGCCCCAAACTTTTGCGTTATCCGAACGTAGCTAAAAAAGAACACATGATGACTATCAATACACTGTACGAACTGGTCCGCAACAGCGTGGAGAAGTTCGCGTCGAAGGTCGCTTTCTCGATGTACGAGGGCGATGACGTGACTTATGCCGAGGTGGGCCGTCGTATCGCCAGGGTGCAGGAAATCCTCACCGGAGCGGGGCTTCGCGCCGGGGACAAGGTGGCTCTCCTGAGCAGCAACATGCCCAACTGGGGCATCAGCTATTTCGCCGTCACGTCGGCGGGCATGGTGGCCGTGCCGATCCTGCCCGACTTCTCGGGCGAGGAGCTGGACATGATCATCGAGCATTCGGAGGCCAAGGCCCTGCTCGTGTCGGACAAACTTTTCACCAAGCTCTCGAAGCAGACCATCGAGCGGCTCAACGTGGCGGTCCGCACCAAGAACCTCGGCGTCATCTCGCAGCGCGTCCGCGGGGAAGGCTCGACGGGCGTTCCCCGGCCCGACGACCTGGCCGTGATCATCTACACGTCGGGAACCACTTCGAAGCCCAAGGGCGTGATGCTGACCCATGCGGCGCTCTGCGCGCAGGTCGACATCTCCGCCTCGATCTTCCCGGTCGACGGCGGCGACACGTTCCTTTCGGTGCTGCCCCTCTCGCACACCTACGAGTGCTCCATCGGCATGATCTATCCCTTCTCGATGGGCGCGCGGGTGGTCTACCTCGACCGTCCGCCCACGGCCTCGGCGCTGATGCCCGCCCTGCGGGCGATCCGCCCGACGGTCATGCTGATCGTGCCGCTGATCATCGAGAAAATCTACCGCCACCAGGTGCTCGCCAAGTTCAATTCCAACTCCTTCTGGCGCACGCTCTACCGCATCGGCTTCATGCGCCGCTACCTCCACCGCGTCGCGGGCGGGAAACTGATGAAACTCTTCGGCGGCCGTCTGCGCTTCCTGGGAATCGGGGGTGCGAAACTCGACGGCGGGGCCGAGAAATTCCTGCTCGAAGCCCGCGTCCCCTATGCCATCGGCTACGGGCTGACCGAGACCGCACCGCTGCTGGCCGGCGCGGCCCCTTCGATGGTGCGGCTGGGATCGACCGGTCCCCAGGCCCCGGGCGTCGAACTGCGGCTGGAGAACGTCAACCCCGAGACCCGTCAGGGCGAGATCGTGGCCCGCACGCCGAGCGCGATGGTGGGCTATTTCAAGAATCCCGAGGCTACGAAGGAGGCTTTCACGGTCGACGGATGGTTCCGCACGGGCGACCTCGGGGAGCTGGACAAGGACGGCTGGCTCTACATCAAGGGCCGTCTGAAGAACATGATCGTGGGTCCCGGCGGCGAGAACATCTATCCCGAGGACATCGAGACGGTGCTCAACTCGCACGTCTGCATCGCCGATTCGATCGTCACGGAGCAGGAGGGCCGCCTGATCGCCCTGGTGCACTTCAACCGCGAGGAGATCGAGTCGATGATCGACGACTGGCGCGAGGAGTGGGAGAGCAAGAAGGAGGCCTGGGAGGCCAAGACCGAACAGCTGAAGAAGGAGATCATGGATTTCGTCAACGCCAAGGTCAACCGTTTTTCGCGGATCTCGGAGGTCGTCGAGGAGAAGGAGGATTTCATCAAGACCCCCACGCACAAGATCAAGCGTTTCCTTTACAACAAGAACAAGAACGGCCAGACTCCGGACCAGCCTGCCGCCGGAAAATAAACAAAGCCCCCGCTCCGAGAGCGGGGGCTTTTTCTTAATCCGGAGCAGCCGGAGCGTTTCCGCGGGGCGGTCGGCTTTCGGCGAGGGACCGGGGCGCTTTCGAGGAGCCGCCTCACTTGAGGTAGATGCCGTGGGCGGCGCACTCGGCGATCATCCGCTCGGGCCAGATGCTGACCTGGACTTCGCCGATATGGGCGCAGCGCAGGTAGAACATGCAGAGGCGCGACTGGCCGATGCCGCCGCCGATCGAGAGCGGCAGCCGTCCTTCGAGCAGCAGGCGGTGGAACTCCATTTCGCGCCGCTCGGGACATCCGCAGATCGCAAGCTGGCGTTCGAGGGCCTCGGCGTCGACGCGGATGCCCATGCTCGAAAGTTCGAAGGCGCTCTCCAGCACCGGGTTCCACACGATGATGTCGCCGTTGAGCCCTTTGTAACCGCCTTCGGTCGGGGTGCTCCAGTCGTCGTAGTCCGGGGCGCGTCCGTCGTGCCGCTGCCCGTCGGAAAGTTCGCCGCCGATGCCGATGAGGAACAGCGCGCCGTATTTGCGGGCCGCCGCCTGCTCGCGCTCCTTGGGCGTCAGCGCGGGGAACTCCTGCAACAACTCCTCGGCCTGCAGGAACGTGATTCGCTCGGGCAGTATGGGCGTGATGTGCGGATAGAGTTCGTAAACCTCCTCCTCGACGGCTTTCATCGCCTCGTAGATCGTTTCGACGGTCGCTTTCAGGAAGTTCAGGTTGCGCTCTTCGGGGCGCATCGTGCGTTCCCAGTCCCACTGGTCGACGTAGAGCGAGTGGATGTTGTCCAGCTCCTCGTCGGCGCGGATGGCGTTCATGTCGGTGTACAGCCCGTATCCCGGGGCGATCTTGTAGGTCCCCAGTTTCATGCGTTTCCATTTGGCCAGCGAGTGCACCACCTCGGCCCGGCGGTCGCCCAGATCGCGGATCGGGAACGACACGGCGCGCTCCACGCCGTTCAGGTCGTCGTTGATGCCCGTGCCCGAAAGGACGAACAACGGCGCCGTGACGCGGCGTAGGCGCAGGCGGCGGGCCAGCATGTCGGGAAAAATCTCCTTGAGATAGGTGATGGCCTGCTCCATCGTTTCGGGAGCGAGCTTGGCCGTATAGTCTTCCGGAATGAAAAGCGGCATAAGTTCAGGGTTTGGATTCGTGAAAAACGGTTTATTTTGCAAATATAGTGAAAGGTGAGGGCAATTGGGAGTGTTCAGGCTCAAAAAATGTCGGTTTTAACCGCGGAACCGGATTTTAGCCTGCCCGAAATCCGTTCCGGGTGGGGCGGCAGCATAAAAATAACGCACGTAACAGAAGCGTTACGTGCGTTATTTCATTTCCGGTTCCGGTTATTTCGCGGCGGGCAGCAGCGCCGAGTCGGGCTGCTGGCGTTTGTCGCCCACGTCGATCAGGTTCTCCTCGGAGACCCCCAGCGAACGGTAGTAGTCGTTCAGTTCGGCCACCACCTCCTTGCGGTCGGCGTAGCTGGCCAGGTAGTAGATGTCGCCCAGCTGGTCGAGCTTCTCGTCTATAAGGCCTGAGACCATGTCGCCCTGCGCCCCTTCGAAACGGAGGTAGTGCTCGATGTATTCGATCAGCGTCTGGGCATACTCCCTCAAGAGGGCGTCGCCCTTCGCGGCGGCTTCCTTGTCGCCCATGGCCGAAGCGGCGTAATAGGCCTCCAGGAAGGGGTAGGTGTTGGTGTCGGTGAAGCGCACCTGCGAGGTCGGCATCCGCTCCAGCCCCAGGTCGAGCAGCTCGACGGCCTCTGCGACGCGGTTCTGCCGCAGCAGCTCCTTGGCCACGCGGGCGAAGGCGTCGCGGGCGTGCGAAGCCGAAAGGTTGTACTGGATGAAGTAGTCGGCGTAGACCCGCGGGTCTTCGAGGTTGCCGTAGCGGAACGTGTCGCGCAGCAGCGGCGCGGCGTAGTCGGCGTCGATGCGTCCGATCTCGTAGGGGTTCTGCGTCGGGGTGAGGATCGGCACCAGGCGGTAGGCGTAGCCGTCGAACTGGAGGTAGTCCATCAGCCCGAAGTCCTGGAGAATGTAGACCTGCGTCATGTAGATCGGGCGTTTCCAGTCGAAGTTGGCCAGCATGTCGAGGATCATCAGCTGGTTCTTGTCCAGCGAATTCTTCTTGATGTTGATGAACACCGTGTCGACCATCTTGTCGCGGTCCTTTTCGGCCACGATGCCCGACGCCAGGGCGTTCTCCTTGTTCACCGGCAGGGCGATGCGCTTGGCGGGGATGTAGTCGGCCAGCGTGCCGTCGGCGAGTTTGACCTTGCTGCGGGGGTCGTCGCTGCGCACGAAGTCGATCACCTCCTTGATCTCCACCGGGCGGTCGATGCTGTTGGTGACGTAGATCATGTCGTTGTTGAAGGTGTACTTGTGCTTGGGCAGCGAGAAGGGGACGCCGGGGGCGTCGTTGGCCTTGGTCTTCATCTCGTCGATGTACCACTCGCCGCCGAGGTAGGAGGTGTTCATAATCCGCACGTCGGGGCGCACGCCGTAGACCTCCTGATTGTTCCACAGCGGGAAGGTGTCGTTGTCGCCGTAGTTGAGGATGATCGAGTTGGGGAGCGTCGACTGGAGGTAGTTCCAGCCGATGTCGCGGGCCATCGTGCGGTGCGAACGGTCGTGGTCGTCCCAGTTCTGGGCCGCGAGGATGGCCGGGACGCTCATTGCGACGACCGTTGCCGCGGCTGCCGTCGCCACGTTGTCGCGCTTCGAGAGCCGGGCGATCAGGTCGCGCAGGGCCAGCACGCCGAATCCGATCCAGATCGAGAATGCGTAGAACGATCCCGCATAGACGTAGTCGCGTTCGCGCGGCTCGCCGGGCGAGGTGTTGAAGTAGAAGACCAGCGCGATGCCCATCATCACGAACAGCCACAGCACGATCGAGAAGTTGCGCTGGTCGCGGTTCAACTGGTAGACGAGTCCGATGAGTCCCAGCAGGAAGGGGAGGAAATAATAGGTGTTCCGGCCCTTGTTTTCGGCGATTTCGCGCGGCAGGTTGTCCTGCGGGCCGACGTATTTCTCGTCGATCCAGCGGATGCCCGAGAGCCAGTTGCCGTCGGTGATCGTCGTGCGCGAAGGCTGTATGTCGCTCTGGCGTCCCACGAAGTTCCACATGAAATAGCGCCAGTACATGTACGAAAGCTGGTAGTTGAAGAAGAAATGGACGTTTTCCCAGAACGTCGGTTCGGTGACCGTGCGGGTTTCGCCGTAGGAGTCGGTGTAGGCCCGTTTGCGTCCGAAGTCGAGCGTCTCGCCGCGCATGGGACGCCCCTGTGCGTCGCGCAGGACCTCGCCCTTGTCGTCGCGCAGCGTCTCGGTCTTGGTGCGGTAGGCGGCCCACTCCTTGTAGGCCTTTTCACCCTTCGAGTAGTTCCACATGCGGGGGAAGAGCTGCATGAACTCCGGAGCGTGGGTGTAGCCCGTGAGCACCGTGGCGGTCTTGTACTTGCCGTCCTCGTCCAGATACCACACCTTCTTCTCCTTCACGCCCTCGGGGGGAGCCGAATACTGCGCGCCGTACAGCAGCGGGCGGTCGCCGTACTGGTCGCGGTTCAGGAGCGACAGCAGGGCGTGGGGGTTGTTGGGGTTGTTGGAGTTCATCGGCGGGTTCGCCGCGGCGCGGATGGTCACCGAGGCGTAGGAAGAGTAGCCGACGAGAATCATCGTCGTCGAGAGCAGGATGATGTTGAGCAGCACGCGGCCCCGTTTGTGGGCGGCCCATGCGGCCCATCCCAGGCCGATGATCAGCGCCAGCGCGAAGAGCGTGATGCCCGAGTTGACCGGCAGGCCGAACGTGTTGACGAACAGCGTGTCGATCTGCGCCCCGATCCAGACGGTGTAGGGGATGATGATGTTGTTGACGAAGACGATCATCGCCCCGGACACGAGCGTCGAGAGGGCGATGCCTCGCCAGGTCACCGTGGCGGTCTTGCGGAAGTAGTAGATGAAGACCAGCGCGGGGATGCAGAGCAGGTTGAGGATGTGCACGCCGATCGAGAGGCCCATCAGGTAGGCGATCAGCACGATCCAGCGCGAGGAGTGGGGTTCGTCGGCCTGCTCCTCCCATTTGAGCATCAGCCACACGACCAGCGCCGTGAACATCGACGAGAGCGCGTAGACCTCGCCCTCGACGGCCGAGAACCAGAACGTGTCGGTGAAGGTGTAGGCCAGGGCCCCGACGGCTCCGGCGCCCAGGACGGCCCATGTGTTGGCGGCGGTGAGCTGCGCGCCGTCGCGCGTCACCAGACGCCGTGCCAGGTGGGTGATGGTCCAGAACAGGAACAGGATGCAGAAGGCGCTGGCCAGCGAGTTCATGGCGTTGACGGCGATGCCCACGTAGTCGGGGTTTCCGAAGGCGAAGAGCGTGGCCAGGCGCGCCAGCATCATGAACAGCGGGGCTCCGGGCGGGTGTCCCACTTCGAGTTTGTAGGATGTCGCGATGAACTCCGAGCAGTCCCAGAGGCTTGAGACGGGTTCCATCGTCATCAGATAGACCATCGCCGCGACGGCGAATACGGCCCAGCCCGTGATGTTGTTCCAGCGTTTGTAAAAGTGCATATCCGAGAAAACTTTTTTCGTAACTACTTATCGTGCAAAAGTAATGATTTAACGCGTTTTTTCCAACCTTATTACGCGAAATGCGTTTACAGCCACCTTTTCCACCATTTTTTCTGCGGGGCCTCGGCCGTTGCCGCCGGTGCGGCGATGGCGGTAGCCGCGGACCCGGCGGCGTTCCCCGACCCTCTGCGTTTGCGGCGGCGGGACGGCTTTGCCGAAGGGGCCGGAGCCGGGTTGGGGGCGTTTTTCGGCGCTGCGGTGGCGGCGGATTTGTTCCCGGCGGCTTTCGCGGCGTTGCCGGGGCCTTGCTTCGGGGCTTGCCCGCGCGTCGCGTCGGCGGGGCGGGAGGCGGTTTTTCCGGCCGGCTCGATGGGCGTTCCCGGTGCGGGACGCGTGCCCCGTCTGCGACGCGGGCGCGACGGGCGGGAAGTCGCCCCGGCCTCGGGCTGCGCCGGATTTTGCGCAGACTGCGGCGTCTTCGCGGCATTGCGGGCGGCCTTCTGCTCCGTGTTGCGGGCCGGCCGCTGCGCAGGCTGCTGTCCGGCGTCCGCATCCCGGGCGGGACGCTGTGCGGATTTGGCTCCGGCGTTCCGGGCCGGTTTCGGCTCCTGGGTGCGGGCGGGACGCTGTGCGGCCTTCTGCGCGGGTTTCCGCGCCGGGGCGGCCTTGCGCAGGGCATATTCCGGAACCGGTCCCTCGGTGGGGATCGTAAGTCCGGTGAGTTTCTGGATGTCGCAGAGATACTCGAACTCGTCCTCCGAGCAGAACGACCACGCCGCGCCCTCGTGTCCCGCGCGGCCCGTGCGGCCGATGCGGTGGACGTAGGTTTCGGCCACCTCCGGCAGTTCGTAGTTGATCACCAGCGGCAGCTGGTCGATGTCGATGCCGCGGGCGGCGATGTCGGTGGCGATCATCACCCGGCACTCGCCCGACTTGAAATCGTTCATGGCCTTCACGCGGGCGTTCTGCGACTTGTTGCCGTGGATGGCGCACGACCGGATGCCGGCCCGGTTCAGGATTTTGGCCAGCTTGTCGGCGCCGTGCTTCGTGCGCGAGAATACGAGCACCTGCTGGGCGTCGGATGCCGAGAGCAGGTCGATCAGCAGCTGGCTTTTTTCGGCTTTTTCGGCGAAATGGACCGTCTGCGCGATGGTCTCGACCACCGACGCCGGGGGCGTGACGGTGACCAGCACCGGGTTGCGGAGGATTTTCGCGGCCAGCGCGGCGATCGACTCGGGCATCGTGGCCGAGAAGAAGAGCGTCTGACGCCGTTCGGGAAGCAGCGGCAGGATGCGGCGGATGTCGTGGATGAAGCCCATGTCCAACATGCGGTCGGCCTCGTCGAGCACGAAGAAGCGGATCGTGTCGAGCGTCACGTAACCCTGCCCGATCAGGTCGAGCAGGCGGCCCGGGGTGGCCACCAGCAGGTCCACGCCCTTCTGGAGCGCGTCGACCTGCGGACGCTGGTTGACGCCGCCGAAGATCACGCAGTGGCGGATGGGGGTGTAGCGGGCGTAGTCGCGGCAGCACTCGTCGATCTGGATGGCCAGTTCGCGCGTCGGGGTGAGCACCAGGGCGCGGATCGGGCGGCGTCCCTTGGGGGCCGGTTCGGCGGCTAAAAGTTGGAGCATCGGCAGCGTGAAAGCTGCGGTTTTGCCCGTTCCGGTCTGGGCGCAGCCCTGGAGGTCGCGGCCTTCGAGTACGGGAGGAATGGCTTGTTGCTGAATGGGGGTGGGATCTGTGTACCCCTTTTCTCCGATGGCGCGCAACAGCGGCTCGGAGAGTCGTAAGTCTTGAAATTTCATAATAATCGGCGTAAAGGTACGATTTATTTTTCGGTTTCCGTGTAAAAATTCGTACCTTTACCCGTTCAAAACGTTAATTTGCGATTATGGATTCCAAACTCGTACTTTACAATACGCTCACCCGCCGCAAGGATGTCTTCGAGCCGCTCGTTCCGGGCCGCGTGGGCATGTATGTCTGCGGTCCCACGGTCTACGGCGATCCGCATCTGGGCCACGCCCGGCCCGCCGTGACGTTCGACCTGCTGTTCCGTTACCTCAAGGCTTCGGGCTACAAGGTGCGCTACGTGCGCAACATCACCGACGTGGGCCATCTGGAGCACGACGCCGACGAGGGCGAGGACAAGATCGCCAAGAAGGCCCGGCTCGAACAGCTGGAGCCGATGGAGGTGGCGCACTACTACACGGAGCGTTACCACCGGGCGATGGACGCGCTCAACGTCGAGACCCCCTCGATCGAACCCTATGCCTCGGGACACATCATCGAGCAGATCGAGTTCGTGAAGAGGATTCTGGCCGACGGCTATGCCTACGAGGCGAACGGTTCGGTCTACTTCGACGTGGAGAAGTACAACGCCAAATACAACTACGGCAGGCTGTCGGGGCGCAACCTCGACGACATCGTCGCCAACACGCGCGAGCTGGACGGGCAGTCGGACAAACGCCACTCCTACGACTTCGCGCTGTGGAAGAAGGCGTCGCCCGAGCATATCATGCGGTGGCCGTCGCCCTGGGGCGAGGGTTTCCCGGGCTGGCACATGGAGTGCTCGGCGATGTCCACGCGCTACCTCGGGGAGCGTTTCGACATCCACGGCGGCGGCATGGACCTGATGTTCCCGCACCACGAGTGCGAGATCGCGCAGTCGACCGCCGCGCTGGGCCACGATTCGGCCCGCTACTGGCTGCACAACAACATGATGACGGTCAACGGGCAGAAGATGGGCAAGTCGCTGGGCAACTTCATCACGCTGGAGGAGTTCTTCACCGGGTCGCACCCGAAGCTTTCGCAGGCCTATTCGCCTATGACGATCCGTTTCTTCGTGCTCCAGGCCCACTACCGCTCGACGCTCGATTTCTCGAACGAGGCCCTGCAAGCCGCCGAGAAGGGGCTGGACCGCCTGATGAAGGGCATCGAGACGCTCGGGAAGATCAAACCCGCGGAGGTCTCGACGGTCGATCCCGCCGAGCTGGAGACGCGCTGCGCCGAGGCGATGGACGACGACCTGAACTCGCCGATGGTCATTTCGGCGCTGTTCGACTGGGTGCGCACGATCAACCAGCTGGCCGACGGCTCGCAGACGATCACGGCCGCCGACCTCGCGGCGCTGACGGCCACCGTGCGCCGCTACGCTTTCGACATCCTGGGCCTGCGCGACGAGAAGGCCGCCGGGACGGCTTCGGGGCGCGACTACGTGACGCCGCTGGTCGAGATGCTTTTGGACGAACGCCTGAAAGCCCGCGCGGCGAAGGACTGGGCCGCCTCGGACCGCATCCGCGACGGACTCACGGCCGCCGGCATCCGCGTCAAGGACCGCAAGGACGGCACGGACTGGGAACTGGAATAAAACGCCTGCTGGTATGGGGAATCCGGACAAGATCGTAGCCGTCGGACTGGGCGAGGTGCTTTACGACCACGATGTCGTGACGGACGAATATACCTTCGGCGGCGCGCCGGCCAATTTCGCCGATCATTTCCTCAAGTGCTCCCGGCTGATTTCCGGTCCGGATGCGGCGGAGGTGCATGTGGTCAGCGCGGTCGGGGACGATGAGCGCGGCCGCGCGGTGTCGGCCGAACTGGAGGCCCGCGGGCTTTGCGACGGGCTTTGCCGCGTCGGGGAGCTGCCTACCGGCGTCGTCGACAAACGCCGGGATGCCGCCGGGGTCAACGCCTACGAGATTCTGCCCGGCGCATGGGATGCAATGACGTGGTCGGATGCGCTGGCCCGGCTGGCCGCCCGGACCGATGTGGTCTGCTTCGGTTCGCTGGCGCAGCGCAGCGCGGCGTCGCACGCTACCGTCGTCCGGTTTCTCGACGGGGTGATTCGCCGGGAGCGGCCGACGCTGCGCGTGTTCGACGTCAACCTGCGGCAGGATTTCTTCTCGCGGGAGGTGCTGGAGGAGTCGATGGCTCGCTGCAATATTTTGAAGATCAGCGACGAGGAGGCTCCGCGCGTGGCCGGATGCCTGACCGGATGTCCCGCCGCCGATCCGGGCGGGCTGTGCCGGGAGTTGCTCGACCGCCGGGAGAACCTCGAAATGGTCATCCTCACCGAGGGCGCCGAGGGCAGCCGCGTGTTCACCCGGAACCGGATTTCGGCCTATGTGATTCCCCGCGGGGAACGTGTCCGCCCTGTCGACACGGTCGGTGCGGGCGATTCGTTCACGGCGGCGTTTTGCGCGATGCTGGCCGCCGGGTACGACATCTGGCCGGCCCAGGCGTTCGCGTCGAAGGTCGCGGCTTTCGTCTGTTCGTGCGCGGGCGCCACGCCGGAGTACCCGGCCGCGGCGAAAACGGAATTTTCAGGGAATTTGTAACGTTTTATCTGATAAGGACAGAGACATGGAGACATACCGGTACAATACCTTGCGGTTTTTCAGGGTGCAGTTCGGCCTGCCCGCCCGGATGCCTTTGGAGTGGTGCGTCGTACGGGAGACCTCGCGTGCGGGCAGCGAATTGCGGCTCGGCGTCGCGCTGAAAGGAACGGGGCTGTACATCGACGTGGCGATGCGGCGGTTCTTCTCGCAGGTCGACATTCCGCTCATCGAGCGCCGCTGCTACCCGGCCGAGCGGATCAGCCGGGGGAATGACTACGAATACCGGAGCGCCGAAGGGTGGAGCTTCACTTGCCCCAAGCATTACATTTGCGATATTTATTACCCCGCGCGATTCAGCCGCGAACTGCTGGCGCATAGCGTGCTGTGAGGCAGCCCCGGGCGGGCGTGCCGTACGTGCGGGCCGGTAATGGAATTTTTAAGGGAATATAACTTATGACGGAGATAAAATCGGCGGCTTTGGAGCTTGGAACCGAGCGAATCCGGAAGCTGCTCGTGCAATATGCCGTGCCGGCGATCATCGCCATGACGGCCTCGTCGCTCTACAACATGGTCGACAGCATCTTCATCGGCCACGGGGTCGGGCCGCTGGCCATCTCGGGCCTTGCGCTGACCTTCCCGCTGATGAACCTCGCTGCGGCGTTCGGTTCGCTGGTGGGCGTGGGCGCCGCGACGCTGATTTCGATGCGCCTGGGCCAGCGCGACTACGAAACGGCCCAGCGGGTGCTGGGCAATGTGCTGGTGCTCAATCTGATCATCGGCATAGCGTTCGGCCTCGCGGCGCTTCTGTTCCTCGATCCGATCCTCTATTTCTTCGGGGCCAGCGAGGCCACGATCGGCTATGCCCGCGAATACATGACCGTCATTCTGCTGGGCAACGTCGTCACGCACATGTATCTGGGTCTGAACTCCGTGCTGCGCGCCTCGGGGCATCCCCGCAAGTCGATGTACGCCACGATCAACACCGTGGTCATCAATACGATCCTCGACCCGCTGTTCATTTTCGGTTTCGGCTGGGGCATCCGCGGAGCGGCCATCGCCACGGTGCTGGCGCAGGTCATCTCGCTCGTGTGGCAACTGCGCATCCTTTCGAACAAACAGGAGCTTCTCCACTTCCGCCGCGGCATCTACCGCCTGCGGAAGAAGATCGTGCGCGACATGCTGGCCATCGGCATGTCGCCCTTCCTGATGAACCTCGCGGCGTGCTTCATCGTCATCCTCATCAACAAGGGGCTGAAGGAGTACGGCGGCGACCTGATGATCGGCGCCTACGGCATCGTCAACCGCCTGGCGTTCTTCTTCGTGATGATCGTGCTGGGCGTCAACCAGGGCATGCAGCCCATTGCGGGTTACAACTTCGGCGCGAAGCAGTACGACCGCGTGATGCGCGTGCTGAAGCTGACGATGATCGGCGCGACGTGCGTCACCACCGCGGGATTCCTCCTCGGCGAGTTCATGCCGCGCCTGGCCGTGGGAATGTTCACCTCCGACGAGGAGCTGATCCGCCTGGCGGTCGAAGGCATGCGCATCGTCTTCTTCTGCTTCCCGATCATCGGTTTCCAGATGGTGGCCACCAACTTCTTTATGAGCATCGGCATGGCCGGCAAGGCGATCTTCCTGTCGCTGTCGCGCCAGCTGCTGTTTCTGATGCCCGGACTGATCTTCCTGCCGCACATTTTCGACGTCTGCACCGAGTGGAACGGCAGCTGGGGCGTGTGGTGCTCGATGCCGCTGTCGGACTTCCTGGCTTCGCTGGTGGCTTTCTTCATGCTGACTTACCAACTGCGGAAATTCCGGGCCATCGGTGCGGAAAACGCCGCCAAAGAGGGATAGGACTATGGAACAATTCGTCATCAACATCGGCCGCCAGCTGGGCAGCGGCGGCAGGACCGTCGGGGAGATCATCGCCCGCAGGTTGGGCGTGAAGCTCTACGACAAGGAGCTGATCAACCTGGCGGCGCGCGAGAGCGGCATCTGCTCCGAGTTTTTCGAGAAGGCCGACGAGAAGGAGTCGCGCGGCGTGATTTCGACCGTGGTCGGCTACCTGCGGGCGCCGTTCGTGGGCGACGACGGGGGCGTGACGAACGTGCTGTCGAACGACGCGCTGTTCAAGATTCAGAGCGACGTGATCCGCGCCGTCGCGGCGCGTGAATCGGCGGTTTTCGTGGGCCGCTGTGCCGATTACATCCTGCGCGAGAATCCGCGCTGCGTCAATGTCTTCCTCACGGCCGACGATGCCGACCGCATCGGCCGCATCCGCCGCCGGCAGGGATGCACCGCGGAGGAGGCCCGCGCGATGATGGAGCGCGTCGACGCCCGGCGCGCCTCGTATTACAACTATTACAGCTCGCGGACGTGGGGCGAGGCGGCGACCTACCACCTCTGCGTCAGCACCTCGCCGCTGGGCGACGAGGGCACGGCGGATTTCATCCTGGAGTTCGCCGCACGGAAACTGAACATGAAATTTTGAGCATATTATGGTACTTGCGGAACAGATCAAGGAGATCGAACAGCGCCGGGAAGCGCTGGAACGCTGTTTGGACATCGACCAGAAGCGCATCGACCTGCGCAACGAAGAGGAGAAAACCCAGGAGCCGAACTTCTGGGACAACCCCGACAAGGCGCGCGAGCAGCTGCGCAAGGTGGCGGGGATCAAGGCATGGGTCGAGGATTACGACGCCATTCGCAAGGATGCCGAGGACCTTCAGCTGATGCCCGACTTCGTGAAGGAGGGCGTGGTCAGCGAGGAGGAGATGGACGCCCACTACGCCGCGACGCTCGAAAAGATCGAAAAACTCGAAATGCGCAACATGCTGCGCCGCGACGAGGATAAACTCGGGGCCATTCTCGACATCAACGCCGGGGCGGGCGGCACGGAGGCGCTCGACTGGGCGTCGATGCTCATGCGCATGTACACCCGCTGGGGCGAGGCCCACGGCTATAAGGTCAAGGTGCTGGACTTCCAGGCCGGCGACGAAGTCGGGGTGAAATCCTGCACGCTGGAGTTCGAGGGGGAATACGCCTACGGCTACCTCAAGAGCGAGAACGGCGTGCACCGCATGGTGCGCCTGTCGCCGTTCAACGCCAACAACAAGCGTCAGACCACGTTTGCGTCGGTGTTCGTATCGCCGGCCGTCGACGACACGATCGAGATCACGGTCAATGCCGCCGACATCGAGTGGGACACGTTCCGTTCGTCGGGCGCCGGGGGGCAGAACGTCAACAAGGTGGAGACGGCCGTGCGCCTGCGCTACCACGCGAAGGACCCCGACACGGGCGAGGCGATCGAGTACCTGATCGAGAACATGGAGACGCGCTCGCAGCTGATGAACCGCGAGAACGCCATGCGCATCCTCCGCTCGAAACTCTACCAGCGCGAGCTGGACAAGCGTATGGCGACGCAGCAGGCGCTGGAGGCTTCGAAGAAGAAGATCGAGTGGGGTTCGCAGATCCGCTCGTACGTCTTCGACGACCGCCGCGTGAAGGATCACCGCACGGGCGTGCAGACTTCGGCCGTGGAGTCGGTGATGGACGGCGACCTGGACGCCTTCATCAAGGCCTATCTGATGGAATACGGCGCGCAGGCGTAGGGATTATTCCTCCCAATGATAAAGTCCGCCCACTTCTTTCCAGCCCGAATGCGTCTTATGTAGAAGGACGCCGCTGCCGTTGTACTCTTCCACTACCTCGGCAACGGCCTTGTCGAGTGATTTGTTCAGGACGATGTATCCGATTGCGGGGATTCCGAGATGCCATCCTTCCCAATGCCCGTTGATGACGTACCAGTAGTTTTGCAGGAAACGCATCCGCTTCCGGCCCGATTCTGCGGATGTCCGCTCTTCGTCGGGCCAGTATCCGTTTTTCTCCAGAAACAGTTCGAGAGCATCCTTGTATTCATCGGTGAGATAGAGCTGTTTTAACCCCGCTTGCCGGATTTGCGGTCGGAAATCGTCCAAAACCCTGTAATAGGCTCCCGCTTTGCGGAGAAGGTAAAATCCGTCGGTCGGAAATGTGGGAGGAGGGGAGCTTTCGTAATAATAATCGAACATGCTGTCCTCTGCGACACAGAACGTCAATTGCGATTGGATAACGACGTAGCGGTAGGCCGAATCGCTCCGGAAACCCCTCGGACGAAGCGTCGGGTCGGGATTGAAGAGGGTGGTAAAGAGATTGTAAACGTTACGCAGCGTGTCGTTCTGGTTGTCCGGAGCCGATGCGTTGGACGTATATTTCCGATGCCATGTCTCCAGAAACTCCTCCATCCCCGGTCCCGATTTGCAGGAATAGATTGAGTCGAGTTCCTGGGCTAACTCTTTTGCCCGGGATGGAGCGTAGCGAAAATCCGTATTGTCCGCCTCCGAGGGCAGCGCATCTTTCGTTGCCCAAAGGAAATAGCCTCCGATGAAACAGACAACCAGAAAAGACAGGGCCGGGAAAAGGTTCAGCTCGGAGCGATCCGTTTTACGAAGGTTCATGGCAGAGGCGCTTTTCCGCAAAGATAGCATTTTTCGGTGCAAAATATTATCTTTGCTCTATGAAGCGATCTGTTTTTATCCTTGTATTCACCATTTTTGCAGCCTTCGCCGCTCCGGCGCAGGTGAACGTCGGCATGACCGACACGGCGTCCTATTACCCGCTGCTGCGGGGACGGCGCGTGGCCGTGCTGGCCAACCAGACCTCCGTGGCGGAGCTGCCCGGCGCGCCGGGAGCCGATGCCTCCGGGCGGGTGCATCTGGTCGACCTGCTCCACGGTGAAGGGTTTGCCGTCGCGGCGATCTTCTCGCCCGAGCACGGATTCCGCGGCACGGCCGATGCCGGGGAGCAGGTCGCAAGTTCGGTCGACGCCCGGACGGGCATTCCCATCCGCTCGCTCTACGACGGCAACGCGAAACGGCCTTCGGACGAGGCGATGCGCTCGTTCGACGTGCTGGTCGTCGACATGCAGGACGTGGGTCTGCGCTTCTATACCTATTATATCTCGATGCTGCGGATGATGGACGCCTGCGCCGATTTCGGCCGCCTGGTCGTGGTGCTCGACCGCCCCAATCCCAACGGGCATCTTGTCGACGGACCCGTTCTCGACATGAAGTACAAATCGGGCGTCGGGGCGATTCCGGTCCCCGTGCTCCACGGACTGACGATGGGCGAAATCGCCCGCATGGCCGTTGGCGAAGGGTGGGCGAAGCCGTGCGACCTGACGGTCGTGAAGTGCCGCAACTACACCCATGCCACCGAATACCTCTTGCCCGTCGCTCCGTCGCCCAACCTTCCGACTGCGCGCGCCGTCTATCTCTATGCCGCGCTGTGCCCCTTCGAGGGCACGGTCGTGAGCCTCGGACGCGGAACGGACTGCCCGTTCGAAATCTACGGACATCCCGATATGACCGGACGCGCCTTTTCCTTTACGCCGCGCCCCACGGCCGGGGCCAAACATCCGCCGCTCGAAGGCCGGCTGTGCCACGGCGTCGACCTGCGCGGCATGCCGCTCTCCGAGGCCCGCGAAGTGGGATTCTCGCTGCGCTACGTGATCGACGCCTACCGCGATCTGGGGCTGGGGGACAGGTTCTTCACCCCGATGTTCGAAAAGCTGGTCGGTGCGGGATGGGTGCGCGGGATGATCGTGGCCGGGGCTTCGGAGGAGGTGATCCGCGCCCGCTGGGTTCCCGATGTGGAACGCTACCGCGAAAAGCGGGTGCAGTACTTGCTTTACGAATAGAATGATGGGGTTTTACGTCATTGCGAGGAGCCGCAGGCGACGTGGCAATCCGAAAAAAACGCAGAGTCGGCCATGGAGAGCAGCTATGTATATATATTGACCAATAAACTGCATACGGTGCTGTATGTCGGCGTTACGACCTCGTTATCCCGGCGTATGAAAGAACATGCCGCCGGTCAGTCTGCATTTACGCGCCGCTATAACGTCCATAAGTTGATTTACGCCGAGGAGTATCGGGACGTTCGGGATGCAATCGCCCGGGAGAAACAAATCAAGAGTTGGAGCCGGAAACGGAAAATCGGGTTAATAGACTCTCAAAATTCATTGTGGAAGGACTTATCGGACGGGTTCGTCTGATTCTTGATCTGGGCCGTAATGCCACAGCGCAGCAATCGGATTGCCGCGTCGCCTGCGGCTCCTCGCAATGACGTAAAAGCGCTCCGATCCGGGGCGCTTTTTCTTTTTCATACGGGCGTTACCCGATCCGCCTCGGTGATCTTCCGCAGGACGCGGCAGGGCGAGCCGACGGCCACGACTCCCGCCGGGATGTCGTGCGTGACGACGCTCCCGGCCCCGATCACCGTGTTGTCGCCGATCGTCACGCCCTGCATCACGACCGTGTGGCCTCCGATCCAGACGTTGTTGCCGATGGCAATGGGCAGCGAACGCATGATGCCGGCGTTGCGCTGGTCGGGCAGCAGGGCGTGGTTGACGGTGTAGATGCCGACGTTCGGCCCGATGAAGACGTGGTCGCCGATGGTGACGGGTGCTTCGTCGAGGATCGTCAGGTTGAAATTGCCGACGAAATGGTCGCCGACCGAAATCTGCGCTCCGAAATCGCAGTGGAACGGGCTGTGGATGCAGACCGACTTGCCGACGTGTCCGAACAGCTGCCGGATGATCGCCTCCCGCTCCTCCCGGCGGCTCGGGGGCAGCTGATTGAGCCGGAACACCAGCTCCTCGGTCCGCAGCAGCGCGCCGCCGATTTCAGGACAGATGGCGTGGAGCCAAAGCCCGGCTTTCATTTTTTCGAGATCGCCCATGATTCGTTGGTTGTTGGGTGGGGGAAGCGGCTTTTCAAACCGCAAAAAGCACACCCCGTTGCCGAGGTGTGCTTCTCTTTCGGATATTCCGTGTTACTCCGAAACGATCGCCTCGCTCGGGCATACGCCTGCGCAGGTGCCGCAGTCGATACATTTGTCGGCGTCGATCACATAGATGTCGCCGGCCGAAATAGCCTCTACGGGGCACTCGCCGATGCAGCTGCCGCATGCAACGCACGAGTCGGTAATTTTGTAAGCCATTGTGTTGAGTGTTTATTGTTAAATGTGTGTGTGCAAATATAAAAACTTATTTGATAATATCAAAACCCGTGTAGGGAATCAGCGCCTCGGGGATGCGGATGCCTTCGGGGGTCTGATAGTTCTCCAGCAGCGCGGCCACGATGCGCGGCAGGGCCAGCGACGAGCCGTTGAGGGTGTGCGCCAGCTGGATTTTCTTCTCCTCGTCGCGGTAGCGGAGTTTGAGGCGGTTGGCCTGGAACGACTCGAAATTCGATACCGACGACACTTCGAGCCAGCGTTTCTGGGCCTCGGAGTAGACTTCGAAATCGTAGGTCAGCGCCGAGGTGAACGACATGTCGCCGCCGCACAGGCGCAGGATGCGGTAGGGCAGGCCCAGGGCCTTGACGATGCTCTCCACGTGGGCCACCATGCCGTCCAATGCCTCGTAGCTCTTTTCGGGCAGCGAGAGCTGCACGATCTCCACCTTGTCGAACTGGTGCAGGCGGTTGAGTCCGCGCACGTCCTTGCCGTACGACCCGGCCTCGCGGCGGAAGCACGGGGTGTAGGCGGTCATCTTCACCGGGAAATCCTCCTTTTCGAGGATCACGTCGCGGTAGATGTTCGTCACGGGAACCTCGGCCGTGGGAACGAGGTAGAAGTTGTCTACCGTGGCGTGGTACATCTGCCCCTCCTTGTCGGGGAGCTGTCCCGTGCCGAAGCCCGAAGCCTCGTTGACCATCACGGGCGGCTCCACTTCGAGGTAGCCGGCCGCCGTGTTGCAGTCGAGGAAATAGTTGATCAGCGCGCGCTGCAACCGTGCGCCCTTGCCCTTGTAGACGGGGAATCCCGCGCCGGTGAGCTTCACGCCCAGGTCGAAGTCGATGATGTCGTACTTGCGGGCCAGCTCCCAGTGGGGCAGCGGGTTTTCCGGAAGCGCGGTGTAGCTTTCCACGAGCTTGACGACGAGGTTGTCCTCGGCCGTCTTGCCTTCGGGGACGATCTCGGCGGGGAAGTTCGGCAGCGAGACGATGGCCGACTGCAACTCCTGCCGGGCGTCGGTCAGCTCGGCTTCGAGGCGCGAGGACTTCTCCTTGAGGTCCGCCACGAAGCGTTTGCGCTCCTCGGCCTCCTCGCGGCGGCCCTGGCCCATCAGTGCGCCGATCTCCTTGGCGGCCTTGTTCTGGGCGGCCAGCGTGTTGTCGAGTTCCAGCTGGAGGGCTTTGCGCCGGTCGTCGAAGCTGATGATCTTTTCGATGACAGGCGCGGCGTCCACGCCCTTCTTGGCCAGCTTGCGTGCGGCGGCCTCTTTGTCATCGCGGATTTGCTTTATCGTAAGCATAATATCGTGAGTTTTTTTGTGTTTTCGCCTTACAACCTGCAAAATTAGTAAATTCGCGTCAAACTGTCACGCCGAGACGCCGTTTTTTGCGATTTTATGAAAAAACCGGACTTCCGCCCAAAGCGGAAATCCGGTTTTCGGTTGTGCGGGCTGCGGATCAGCGGGTGTGGAGCACGAGGTCCGTGCGCAGACGCTTGCCTTCGGCCGGGACTTTCGCTGCCGTGTTTCCGGAGGCTTTCGCCGGAACGGCGACGCGTTCGCCCGTCAGGTAGGTCGTGAAGCGCTGTCCGCCGGTCTCGATGCTTCCGGTCCGCGATTCCGCGGCGCGGGCCGCGGTCTGTGCGGACGCCTGCTGGAGGGGCTTCATCTTGAGGGACGAGTAGGTTTTCGAACCGGCGTACTGGCGCAGGTAGCTCGAACTCGACGCCTGCGGCGTGCTGAAGAGCAGGAACATGTAGCTGTTGACCTCTTCGGGTGAGTAGGGGCTTGAAGCCCAGTAGAGCGTGTCGCCGATGTAGCCGACGGCCATTCCGGCGTCGCCCCAGAAGATCGACAGTCCGTTCGAGAAGCCGAGCGTCGCATAGGCGCCGTTGTACATCCCCGCGTACTGGGGTTCGACGATCAGCATGTGCAGCTCCTTGTCGTAGTAGCCTTTCAGCTGGGGTGCGAAGTCGCGCATGTCGGTCATGCCGCTGATGAGCACGTCGCGGTCGTTGATGCGCGCGATGTCCATGCGGAAGGTCTTTTCGGACGACTGCGAATCGACGTCGACGGTCGCCGTGACGCCGAATGCGCCGATGAAGTCCTCCAGGGTCTTCGTCCGGTCGAAATCCTTGGCGAAGTAACCGAACGTCGACGCGCTCTTCGAAACGAAAGCCGTGTCGCCGAACGAGTTGTACATCAGCAGGGCGAGTGTGTACGTGCTGCCTTCGTCGAGCGGGCTGAACGACGTGCCGCGGCCTTCGGGGGAGTTGAGCTGCGCGATCATCTCCTCGGGAACGTCGTAGCCCCGGGATGCGGTCACCTCCTCCAGTGTCATGCCGAGCGCTTCGCACAGGTAGTCGGCGACGGCGGTTTTGACGCAGAGATATTTCATCGCCGCCACATTCGCGGTCTGCATCTGCCAGATGAGCGTGTTGTAGGGCGAGTAGTTGAGGTTGTTCTCCGGAGCGTAGAACTCGAATTCGAGCGATCGGGGAGCATATTCGTCGTTCGGGTCGTTCGTGAACCGCTGCGTGTAGAGCTTGCAGGGGTTCTCGATCGAGTCGTAGGCCAGCGCCACGGCGGTGTAGTTGCCCGAGGGAACGTTCCAGACCGAGGCGTCGTCCGCGAGGAGCGTCACCACGGGGGTCACGGCCTCCAGTTTGTCGTCGATCAGCTGCCGGCGCACCTCCTGCTGCCGTTCGGCGTCGGCGGTGATGTCTCCGGCGACGACCGCGGCCTTGTAGTACTTCGTGTATTCGTTGGGCGAGAAGTGGAGTTTCGGAGCCTTGAATCCGGTGCTCGTGGTCTCGATGCCCTCGAAAGCGATCTCCACGACGGGCGTGGTGTCGATGTCGGTGTCGAAGATCAGTTTCTCGGTCCCCTGGGCGAAATAGCCCGACGACACGTAGTAGATCAGGTAGAACGAGAAGGTGCTCTCGCCGTCGAACGTGCAGGGATAGCTGGCGTACGCCGAGTCGTTGCCGGTGTAAACGGCCATGTCGGCGACGTAGACGTACTCGTTGTAGTTCGAGTTGTAGTAGCCGATCGACTGCGCCGGCACGGTGCAGGTGTTGTCGTCGTGGAGGACGAACTTGAACGTCACGCCGCTGGCCCAGTCCTTCAGCCGGAAGATATTGGCTCCCACGGCTTTCTCGACCTCCAGGCCCGAATCGCGGCCCGAATAGTACCCGTTGTAGTGGTAGGTTGCCAGCTGGGGGATCTCTTCGCCCTCTCCGGTGGTGCGGTAGAGCGTCTCCCACTCCAGTTCGTAGGTGGCCGAAAGGGTCACCTTGTCGGAGTACTGCGCCACCTGCGCGGCGTTGTCGCCCGGACGCGCCTCCCGGCTGCTGATGTAGAGCGTGGTCTTGTAGTTCGAACCCATGACGAAGTTCGAAAGGTCGACCTCGACGGGAACCGTCACGGAGTGGCTGCCGTCGGGAATGGTCGCCTCGGCCGGAACCGAGAACAGCTCGTAGTCGTCGTCCTTGGTCGCCAGATAGACCTTGTAGGCGCCTTTGTTGCCCGGACGCGCGATTTCGACGTTGATCACGCCCTGCACGGCGTCCTGCGGAAACTCCTTCTGGATGGACGACTGGATGAAGTGGATGGCCTTCGCATCGTCCTTGTTGGGGGTGTATTGGTCGCCCTCCTGCGTCTGGCTGCAGGCCGCGGTGAAGAGCAGCAGTCCCGCACCCAGATATTTCGATATGTTTTTCATAGTGTACTTGATTTTCAACGGTTCAAAGGCTCGTTAGGGATTCTGGTCCTCCTCGTTGATGTTCGGATTGGCATCCAGTTCGGCTTTGGGAATGGTCAGCACCCAGTCGTAAGTGTCGGCTTTGGTGATGTTGACGTTCCGGCGGTTCATCATCGAAATGCACTCCTCGGAGAAGCCGTCGTCGGTCCGGCGGTCGATGCCCTGGCCCAGGCGGCGGACGTCGAACAGCCGGCCGTACTCACCCCACAGTTCGATGCGGCGGTGGGTGAGGATGTTTTCGAGGAACGATCCGGTCCAGGTCGTGGTCGTCGCGCCGAGCAGCGTGCCGCTGCGGTTGTTGGCGCTGTAACCCGGGTCGCGTTCGGCCATGACGGTGTTCATCAGTTCGCGTGCGCTCTTGAGGTCGTCCAGCCGCAGGGCCGCTTCGGCGGCCGTGAAGTACATCTCCTCGACGCGCATGTAGATGTAGTCGCCCAGGAAGGAGGCCACGTTGGCGAACGAGAATTTTTTGCTGACGTAGGGCGACTCCTTGTCCGAGGGGTCCCACCAGTCGCGGCGGATGTCTGTCGCGCTGATGCGGTTGTAGAGCTGTTTGCTGATCAGCTTCGGCGCCGATTTGGCATAGGCGCCCTCCTTGTTGTCCATGTGGGTGAAGAACCCGGCGTAGCCGCCCGCCTGGTCGGCCACCTGAATGCCTGCGCCCCACATGACGTTCTGCTTGTCGAGCGAGTTCATGCCGCCCGTCAGGTCGCTCTTCGTGCCGACGGCGTAGCCGCCTTCGTCGATCACGCGCTTGGCCGCCTTGAATGCCCCGTCCCAGTCGCCTTCCGCCAGACAGGCGCGCGACTTGATGCCCAGGGCCACGTAGAGGTTGATGTGCGATTTGTTATTCTCGGCCAGCGTGGTTTCCCTGGCCTTTTCGAGCAGTTCGATGGCACGGTCGATGTCCTGGTCGATACGGCCGTAGACCGTGCGCAGCGATTCGCGGGGCTGTCCGCCCGTGTCGATCGACGTGCCGGTGGTGTAAACCGGTACGCAGGGCTCGTTCCAGCGCGAAGCGCCCGTCAGGGAGTTGTAGGGGGCGCGGGAGAACCACGTCGCCAGGTTCAGGTAGCAGAGCGCCCGGATGGCGTAGGCCTGTCCTGCGACGTAGGCCACGTCGGCCTCCGTTCCGGCCATTTCCGGCTCGGCGTCGATGATGTAGTTTACATTGGCGATCCATTTGTAGTTGGCGTACCAGACGTCGTACGACCGGAAGGCCGACGAAGTGTAGTTGCTCTTGACGTTGTAGCAGTGGTCGCCCCAGAACCAGCCGTTGCCCTGCGACTGCATGATCAGGTCGTCGGCCATGCAGTCGAGCGCCAGGTTGTAGGCCGCGATGCCGAAGCACTGGTGGGTGTTTGCGGTCGTGGACCATCCGGCCGTCCACATCGAGCGGTAGACGCCGTTGACCGAAGTGATGGCCGTGGATGCCGATTTGAGCAGTTCCTTGCCCGAACCCGAGTCGGTCGGGGAGAAATCGAGCATCGAGTCGCTGCACGAGGGGGCTGATAAGCCGATCAGTGCGATGATAAGATATATTGCTTTTTTCATAGTTGTTTTCTCCCGTGGTTAAAAGTTCAGGTCGATACCGAATGCGATCACGCGCGACGGGGTGTAGCTGTAAGCCACCGATCCCGTGAAGTTATACTGCGGGTCCATGCCGTCCATGTGGTTGAACATGGCGATGTTGTCCAGCGTGGCGTAGATGCGCAGCGACTCGATGTCGATCTTCTTGAGCCAGCGCTTGGGAAGCGTGTAGCCGACGGTGATGTTCTTGATGGCGAAGTACGAGGCGTCGATCAGCGAGTTGCTGGTCGTGGCGTACGAGCCGCCCACTTCGAGCATCGGCACGTCGGTCTTGTCGCCCGGCTTCTGCCAGCGGCGTTTGGCGTTTTTGTGCCAGTTGTTGCCGGCGTACTGCACGTACATCGAGCCGTTGTAGAGTCCGTCGTAAACCCATCCGCCGATCGAATAGGTCGTCAGGAACGAGACGTCGATGTTCTTCAGGATCGTGAACGTCGAACCGATGCTGCCGAAGAGTTTCGGCTCGCGGCTTTCGTGGTAGTATTTGCTCAAGGTGGCCATCGCCACGTTGTCGGTGATGTACTCGTCGCAGCGCGTGTTCACCAGCGCCCCCTCGTCGTTGACCGTCTGGGTCCAGTAGGCGTAGTAGAGCTGCTTGCCCGTGGCGGGGTCCACGCCGGCCGTTTTCGGCAGGTAGAAGGTGTAGATCGGCCGCCCCACCTCGATGACGCGGATGCCCGACGTGATGACATCCTGGCCGCCCGTGAGCGAGAGCACCTTGTTGCGGTTGAACGAACCCATCAGCGTCGCGTCCCAGCGGAAGTCGCGCTTGTCGAGGATCGTTCCGCGCAGCGAGACCTCGAGCCCCTGGTTGCGCAGCGAGCCGACGTTGTCGTTGAAGCCCGTGAATCCGGTCGAGATCGGCAGCGGACTGTTGAGCAGCATGTCGCGCGTTTTGCGGTTGTAGTACTCGACCGAAACGCCCAGTCGGCCGCCGAACATCGTGGCTTCGATGCCGGCGTTGAGGTTGCCGTTCTTCTCCCAGGTCACCTTCCTGTTTTCGAGCTTGTCGACGAAGGCGCCCGCATCGGTGGCGTTGGGCCACGTGTAGTCGTAGAGACCCTGCCATGCGTAATAGGTTCCCAGGTTGTCGTTGCCCTGTACGCCGTATGAAACCTTCAGCGTGAGATTGTCGAGCCACTGGCGGGTGTTCTCCATGAACTGCTCTTCGGAGATGCGCCACGAGGCGCCCACCGACCAGAAATGGCCCCAGCGGTCGCTGGGATGGAAGCGCGACGAACCGTCCGTTCGCCAGCTGGCGTCGATGTAGTAACGGCTCTTGAAGCCGTAGTTGATGCGCGCGAGGTAGGACTCCACGCCGTAGTTGTGCGAATAGCTGTTGTTGTCGGTGGTCGTCACGGCGGGTCCCAACTCGTCGATCCCGCCGACGATGCCGGTTTTTTCGCCGAGGGCGTAGTTGTACTTGTAGCGGTAGTACTCATGGCCGGCCAGCAGGTTGAGGGAGTGGTCGCCGAACGTGCGGTCGTAGGTCAGCAGCTGGTTGAACGTGTAGCTCAGCGTGCGGGTGTTGGTCTTGCTGAGGCGTCCGCCCTGCTGGGCCGCGTTGCCGTGCTCCTTGTCGTAGACCAGCGTGCGCTGGTAGTCGGTGTAGTCCGTACCGAAGTTCATCGTGAGTTTCAGTCCGTAGAGCCGGGCCTCCTCCCTGACCGTCCCGAAGGTGATGTAGCTGCGCGCCGAAAGCGAGTTGCGGGTGTAGTAGGCCTTGTTGTTGTAAAGTTCGGCCTTCGAGTTGAAGCCCTGGGCCGAGGGGCGGTTGGCGTAGCCGTTGTCATCCTCCGATCCGTATTCGTATTGCAGCCGCCCGTCGGCGTCGCGCACGTTGTTGCCGGCCATGTCCTTCAGGTAGACGGGATAGACCGGGGCCATGAACTGCGCCGTGTACCAGACGTTCGACGTGCTTGCGTCCTCGAAACTCTGGTAGCTCGATTCGCTGTGGGCGAAGTTGGCGTTCATGCCGATCTTGAGCCAGCTCTTGGCCTGCGAATCGGCGCCCACGCGGCCCGTGTAGCGGGAGAAGTCGGTGTTCTGGAGAATGCCGTCTTCCATGTAGTATCCCAGCGATGCGACGTAGTTGGCGCGTTCCGAACCGCCGTTCACCGAGACGATGTGTTCGGTGCGTATGGCCGAATTGTCGCTGATTTCGTCCAGCCAGTTCTCGTTCCATGCAGCTTTGGCATCCGAACGGATCTTGCCCGTCGACTGGTCGATCAGCGTCTCCCACGTGTAATTCTTGTACGGGTTGTAGTATTCGGGATTCTTCAGTCCGCCGATCTGCTGGCCGAGGTTGGCGGCGGCGTAGCGGCTCGCGCCCTCGAAATCCATGCCCGTGCCGTATTGGGCGCTGTTGCGCAGCGCTTCGTAGCTCATCTCGACGTAATCTTTCATGTCGACCAGGTCGTAGCGCGGGATGGCGCGCGAGGCGATTCCGACGTTGCCCTTGTACGAAATGCGGATTTTGTCCTTCTTGCCCTTCTTGGTCGTGATGACGATGACGCCGTTGGCTCCGCGGGCGCCGTAGAGCGCACCTGCCGATGCGTCCTTGAGCACGGTCATCGTCTCGATGTCCGCGGGGTTGATCGCGCTGAGCGACCCGTCGAAGGGGATGCCGTCGACCACGTATAGCGGTGTCGCCGAGGCGTTCACCGACCCGATGCCGCGGATGATGACCGATGCCGCCTCGCCCGGCTGGCCGCCGCCGGAGGCGACCTGCACGCCGGCTACGGTTCCTTCGAACGATTTGGTGACGTTGCCCACGACGCGCTTCTGGAGTTCGCCGCCTTTGACGACGGCGGCCGAACCGGTGAACGACTCCTTCTTGGCCGTACCGTAGGCCACGACCATCACGCCTTCGATCTCGGCGGTGTCCTCCCGGAGCGTGACGTCGATGCGGGTCTTGTTGCCGACAGGGATTTTCTCGGTCTTGTAGCCCAGGTAGGAGACGACGAGCGTGGCGTTGGCCGGGACGTTCGTCAGGGTGTAGTCTCCGTCGACGTTCGTCGTGATGCCCTGCGTAGTGCCCTCCACGAGAACGTTCGCGCCGATGATGGCTTCGCCGTTGGCTCCGGTGACTTTGCCGCTGACGGCGACGTTCTGCGCCCAGGAGGCCGTCGTCCATGCCAGCGACAGGATGCACCAGAGAATTGCTGCTATCTTGTTCATAGATGTACTCTTATTTGATGTTGTGCGTGTTGTGAATGATGGTCCAGAGGTCGCCTTCGGGTTTCGCTCCGGCGGGCAGCTGGACGCTCTCCATCGGGTAGATGAACTTCTCGGGGTTGGCGATGGGTTTCCCGGCGGGCGACCGGAGCGGTTCGTCCGTTCGGGTTGCGGCCTGCGCCTTCGCCCGGGCGGCGTCCGGAGCCGCGCTGGTGGTCGCCGAACCCCATTTGGTGACTTTGTCGCCGACCGTGTTGGTCGCCGTCGCCATGAAGACGTACGTGGTTTCGGGCGTTACGCCGCTCTCCCCGGTGAAGAGGATGGCAAAGCCGTTTCCGTTGATGTAGGGGAGGTACTCCTCCTTGAGGTCGTGTCCGAACTCTTCGATCACGGCCGGATAGTTGTCCGTGCTGACGTTCGCCAGGGCGCTCTGTTTGAAAATCGCGTAACGCACCGTTGCGATGTCGATGCCCTTCATGACGCCGGCCACGGTGTTGTGCGTCGGGCCGTAGTTGGCGTTGGTCGAGGCTGCGGCTGCGAACCACGCGGCTGCGGCCGTGCTGGTCTTCGTGGTGACGGAGTTGACGCAGACCGTTTCGGCGCCGCTCGACGAGGTGGCCAGCGTGAGCAGCGTGTAGGACGTGCCGGCGCTGACTCCTTCCGTAAGTCCGTTGTAACCGTCGGCGCTGTTTACCGTCGCCGAGAGCAGCGCGGGGTTGAACTGGACTCCGTAATTGGGGTCTTTCAGGAATGCGGCGATGGCCTGTTGGTCGTAGGGATCGGAGAAGACCTGATTGAAGAGCTTGGTCGTCAGCGTACGGTAACGGACGTCCGTCACGTCGTCTCCCTTCCAGTGGGTCCACACGGAGTTGGTCCAGCCGTAACCCGTCAGGGCGAGGTAGGCGTTGGTGATGTAGAACCGCTGCGTGAACCAGTCGCTGCCGCCGTAGTTCGGACCGGCGGAGTAGCCGTCGGCCGTGGTCTTGAACTGCGTGGAGGAGAGGTTCGAGGTGATGTTGCCCCGCAGGTCCATGCCGAAGGCGAAGATCACGTAGCTCAACTCGGGGGTGAGTCCCGTCATCTGGAGGCTCTGGGTTCCCGACTTGAGCATCGAGGCCATGGCCAGCTGGAGGCTGATGCCCTGCTTTTTGGCGTATTCGACGATATAGGTCTGGAAGGCGGTCATCAGCTCTTCGGGCGAATACTTGGCGAAGGTCGTGGCCGGGAGAATCTCATAATAGTAGGTTTCGTCGCTGGAGGCGTAGATGTCGAACGCCACGGCGTCGGAGATGATCGTCGTCGGGGCGATGACCAGCGGCGGAACGTCGGCGTCCGAGGTGACGAACGAGAGCTGTGCGGCTTCCGAGTTGGTGAAGCGCGTGGCGTCGGACGTCATGGCGCGCACCGAGAAGGAGTAGGTGCGGCCCTTGTCGAGTTTCGACAGGATGACCGTACGGTTTCGGGTGGTCGACACCTCCCCGCCGTCGACCGAGAACTCGTAGAGTTCCGCTTCGGGCACTTCGGTCCAGGAGATGACGGTTTTCGACGCATAGGCGCTGCCGAGCGTGATCTTCGGCTGGGGAAGCTGCTCCAGATCGTCGGTCAGCACGTGGATGTAGGTGAAGGGGGATTCGGTGTATTCGGCCGGGTCCCGGGGGCAGGCCTTGACCGCCACGACATACTCTTTCTGCCGTTCCAGACTGTTGAATTCCAGCCGGCAGCCGGTCGTCGAGGTCTCGCTCCCGCCGTCGAACGTGTAGACGTAGGACCCTGCGTCGTCGACGGCTTCCCAGCGGAGGGTGAATCCGGTGGTCGTCAGGTCGCTGACGATGATCTGCGGCTGTGCGACGGGTTGCAGGCCGGAGCCGGTCTCCGCCGCGTCGTCGTCCGACGAGCAGGCGCACAGTCCCGCGAGGGCCGCCGCCGCGAATGCCGCGTATTTATAAAAGGTTTTCATAGGTTTGATTCTCTTTTGCGTTAGTGAATGTGTCATTCGACGGTTACCTCGATCGGTTTGCGAATGGCCGCGCCGTCCGAGACGATGATCGTCGTCCGGCCTTTCTTGAGGCCGGTGAGCTTCATCACTCCGCCCCGAAGTTCGATCTTCACGAGGTCGGGAACGGAAACGGTGTACCCCAGGACATTGGTGGCGGTGAAGTGGTTGCTCAGGTCGATGCTGACGGTGTCGCCCACGCCGACCCGCTGCGCCGGGATGCCGTCGATCTTGGCGATGTTCCGCAGCAGCTTGTAGGTGTCGAGGCTGCCGATGCCCATGTTGCCCAGATACTGCTGGTATTTGCCGGTGCAGTAGCGGTCGACGGACTGGGTGCTGCTCAACAGCGCCTGCCGGAGCATTTCGCCCGTAAGGCCCTTGCGTTTTTCAGCACCGTAGTAATAGCTGACGGCCAGCGCGCAGGCTCCCGACACGTGGGGGCAGGCCATCGAGGTCCCCTGGCTGCCTTCGTAGCCCGAAGAGCCGTCGGCGGCCACGCTCGTGCTGTAAACGCCGCCGTAGGCGTTGCTCAGCATCTGGTCGCCGCCCGGGGCCGAGATCTGGACCCATGTGCCGTAGTTGGTGTAGTAGGCCGGGGCGCCCGTGAACGCGGTTGCGCCCACGCTGATCGCGTTGGCGTCGGCGGCGGGATAGCAGACCTCGCTCGAAGCGTCGTTGCCCGCGGCGAAGAGGACGATGCCGCCGGCCATCGGGCCTGTCTGGTTGCCGTTTTCGTCCAGTCCCGCATATTTGTTGAAGTACTCCATGGCACGCGAGAGCGCCGAGTAGGAACCGCGTGTCCAGTCGGTCACGGAGATGGTTCCGGCGGTGTATCCCCAGCTGTTCTGGCAGATCACGGCGCCGTTGTCGGCGGCGTACTTGATGGCGTGGATCTGTCCGGCCAGTCCGGCGCCCGACGATCCGGACTCCGACTTGCCGAGAATCTCGCACGACATGATCTTCACGCCGTCGCCCCTGCCCGAGCCGCCTGCGATGCCGCAGACGCCCACGCCGTTGTTGTTCACGGCGGCGATCGTGCCGGCGACGTGCGTGCCGTGCATCAGTTCGGCCGAGAAATCCAGTTCGCCGGTCTCTTTGGTGAAGTTGTAGCCGTAAATGTCATCCACATAGCCGTTGCCGTCGTCGTCGACGCCCGGCGTGCCGTTCAGTTCGGCCTCGTTGACCCACATGTTGGCGGCCAGGTCTTCGTGGTCGTACTTGACGCCCTGGTCCACGACGGCGACGATCACGTCGGGATTGCCCGTCGAGAGCTGCCAGGCGGCGTATACGTTGGCGTCGGCGCCCAGCTGGCTCGTCTGCGCGAAGATGTTTCCCGTGTTGTTGTAGTGCCATTGCATCTGCTGCGAGCGTTCGCTCTCGTTGAACGGGAAGGGGACGTTGCGCACCTCGTCTGCGATGGCGCGGGTGACGCTCTGCGCCCCGGCGGCGGGAGATGCCGCGCGGCGGTGGTCCGAAGTTTCGGCGGCCAGCGAGTATTCGATGATTTCGATGTCCTTGCACGAAGAGAGCAGGCTGGCCATCTCGCTCGTCGGGACCGACGGGTCGTATTTGGCGTAATACCAGAGGTGCAGGCCTTCCCTGCGGGTGCGTTCTTCGAAACGCCCGCCGTCCGGGAAGAGCCGTTCGAAACGTACGGTGTTCACCGTGTTGAGGATGCGGTCGATCTCGTCGATGCCGCTGCCTTTCGAAACGCCCTGCGCGCGGCTCTTTTCCACGATGCCGGAGGCCTCGGTCTTCAGTTTGAGGATGATCTCGCCGCCGATGGCCGCCGGGGAGGCGTTGACGATGACGGGACCCGCGGTCTCTTCGCCGCCGCTCTGCGTGTCGTCCTTGGCGCACGATGCCGCCGCGAGGACGGTTGCCGCCAGGAGAAGCGATTTGAATGGATATTTCATAGACGATCAGTTTTTAGTGTTATTCCCGGATGCAGCGTATCTGTGCGGAACAGTCGTGCTCGCCGAGCCTGTAATTGCACCAGTTGGGGTTGAAGTTCACGAAGTAGGCCGATGACTTCGTCGCGTCGGGAGTCGCCTGGGCGGTCCAGTAGAATGCCATGCCGCCCGTGTAGTTGCAGATGCTCTCCGAGATGTAGTCCGTGTAGTAGATGTTGCCGGCCATCGGGTAGTAGTCGCCGGTGTTTTTCCAGCGGCGCCCGCAGTCTTCGTAGGCGTTCCAGTCCCATTTGGCGCTGACGCCGGTTTCGTCGTAATCCGCCGCTGCGCCGCCGTTGGTGATCGAGTTGTTTCCGGCGGGAATGCCCCAGAGATCGGGTCCCGGGACCTTGTAGCCCGGAGGGCAGGGGTCGAAAATGGTCTTCTCGGGACCCCACAGTCCCGGATGCGTGGCCTTCGGGTCTGTTCCCGTGCAGTACCAGTCGGCGTGGCCGTTGTACGGCGATTGCAGGTAGGTCATCGGGTTTAGGATCGAATTGGGAATGTTGGCCGGCGGCGTGGCGAGCACGGCGGCCTGCGCGTTGTAGACCCATGTTCCCGTTCCGTCGCCGATCGCGGTGTTCGGTTCGTTGTAGGCCGGGACGTTGTTGCCGTCGGTATCCGCGTGGTAGGGCGATCGCGAAGGCGTGAAGGGGTCCTTGCGGCCCCATTCGTAGAACATGCCTCGGTTGCCCACGTCCATCGGGGTGTTGTTCAGCGCTCCGAGGTTGCGGTCCATGATCACGGCGGCGACTTTGCCTTCCGAGTCGATGTGGTCGTGCGCCGTGATTTCGTCGTTGCAGACCCAGATGTGCCAGCTCCAGACGATGTTGCCTTTGATGTCCTTCACGGCGATCACGGCGTTGCCCTCCGAACGCCCCGTCGAGAAGGTCACGTAGCCGCCCCGGTAGATCGGCGCGCCGTCGATGATTTCGCGCGACATGGTCTTGTCGCCGTCGTGGCGCGATTCCCAGAGCAGTTCGGCGAAGGCGCCGTCCTCGATGGCGAGTCCGTAGTTGGCGATGTAGTCGCTGACTCCGTCGCCGCCGCCGTTGCCCTTGACCGATGCGTCGAATTTGTAAACGCCGCCGGTCCGGGCGATGTAGCAGTTGGCCGTGCCTTCGGCGCTCAGGTTGACGCTCCGTTCGGCGCGCTGTACGAGTGCGACCTCCTGCGAAACGGTCTCCCCGTTCTTCTCGGCGCTGACCGTGAGTTTGCCCGTCAGGGTTTCGGCTCCGGCGTTGATCAGGGTCTCGACCAGCAGGGCGTTGCCGTCCTGCCGGGCGACGGTGAACCAGTCGCCTTCGGCGGCGTAGTCCCAGCCGTCGGCGTTCGTCGCCACGGTGATCACGGCGTTGCCTCCGTCGGCGTCGAAGATCACTTTTTGGCTCGACACCTCCACGTAGGCCTTGCTTTCGCCCTCCTCCGGCCATATCCGGGTGGTTTCGGTGCAGGCTGCCAGCAGTGCGGCCGACAGCACTGCGATGCTGCATATTATCGTATTTTTCATGTTCGGGATCGTTTTGTGTTCGTCTATTCCTTCCACGTGGTGGGGATCTTGTCGTAGTCCGAGAGTTTCGTACATCCCGCGAAACTGCTCTTGGCGGCGGTGATCGCGGTGAGTCCCGAGGCGGCGGCATTCTCCGCCGTGCGGTCGTACAGGTGGTATTTCACGCCGTCGACGACCGTGTAGGGCGATTCGCCTTCGAGCGACGCGCAGCCCTGGAAGGTCGAAGTCAGCGTCTTGAGCTTCACGGCTTCGTCGAACAGGCTCACCGGAACGCTCCTGAGCATCCCGCAATCGCGGAAGAGATTCGCGACGCTGGTCAGTTTGACGGGGCTGACCAGCATGTTCTTGCCGACCTCTTCGAGCGACGTACAACCGTCGAAGACCGAATTGAACATGGTGGCCGAAGCGCAGTTGAACACCTCCGACCCGACGCGGACCAGTCCCGTGCAGTCGGCGAACAGGCTGGTGTAGGTTGAAATCTGCGTGGTTTTCAGCAGCCCGTCGGGGATCTCCCGGAGTGAGGTACAGTTGAGGAATGCCTTCTGGAAATTGAGCGACGTGCCGTTCAGTCCCGTGAAGGCGTCCGGCGCGATGCTTTCGATTCCCGAGCAGCCGGAGAACATCTCCGTCAGGGTCTTCGTCTTGGTGTTGGCTTCGAACAGGCGCGAGGGAACCATCGTGAGGCGGGTGCAGTTCAGGAAGCACTGGGCCACGGTGGTCGCGTTGACGTTCTTGGCGAAGAGCCCTGCCGGAATCGTCTCCAGGGCGGAGCATTCGGAGAACGTGTTGTTGAAGGCCGTCGCCCCGGTCAGTCCGTCGAAGATTCCGGCGGGCACGCTCTTCAGTGCCGTGGCCCCTGCGAAGAGGCGGTCGCATTTGGCCGAGGCCGTGCTCTTCCCGAAGAGGAGGCCGACCGATTCGAGGGCCGTGCAGTTCTCCAGGGCGTTGGAATAGGTCGTCACTTTCGGGTTGCCGGCGAACAGTCCGTCGGGCAGCGTCGTCAGTGCGGCGCAGTTCTGGAACACCTTGCCGAAGGTCGTGACGGAGGGATTGCGGCTGAACAGACCGGCGGGAGCCGTTTTCAGTCCCGACGCCGCGAATACGCTGGTGGCGGTCGCCAGATTCGGCATCCCGGCGAAAATATCCTCCGGAACGCTTTCGAGCAGCGTGCAGTTTTCGAACAGGCTGCCGATGTTGGTGATCGCGGGTGCGCCGGCGAAAGCCTCCGCGGAAACGGTTTTCAGGTTGTCGCAGTCCTTGAACATCGAGGAGATATTCTTGCAGGCGGCGCAGCCGGAGATGATGTTGGCGCCGATCTCTTCAAGCCCCGTACAGCCTGCGAACAGGCCCGAGAACGAGGTGACTTTGGAAAGTCCGCCGAGGACGCCTTCGGGGATGCTTTTGAGCGAGGTGCAGCCTTTGAAGACATTGGTGAACGAGGTGACCGCCGTATTGGTGGCGAACAGCCCTGCGGGGAGCGTCGTGAGCGACGCGCAGCCGTTGAAGGCGTCGTTGAAGGCGGTGACCAGGGTAAAGCCGTCGAACAGCCCTGCGGGCACTTCGGTCAGCGAGGTGCAGTCCTTGAAGATATTGTTGAAGGCGGTCTTCGTCACGGTCGTGAAGGCTCCGCTGCTTTTGAACAGCTCGGCCGGGACGCTTTGCAGTTCGCTGCATCCGGTGAAACAGCTCATAAAGGTCGTCACCTTGCCGCAGCCTGCGAACAGGTCGGCGGGAACGCTCTGGATGGCCGTTTTGCTGAATGCGCTCTGGAAATTGGTGACCTTGTGGTTGTTGGCGAACAAGCCGGCCGGGACGGATTTCAGGCTTGTTTCCGAGAAGAGCATGCGGAACGAGTCGACCTCGGGGTTGTTGGCGAACAGGCCGGCCGGGACGGATTCGAACGACTCGGTGTTGGCGAACAGCGAGTTGAAGGTTGTCACCTTCTTGTTGTTGGCGAAGAGTTTTTCGGGAACCGTCTTCAGTTTGCCGTTCGAGAAGATGATCGAACAGTCGGTCAGCTCCGTGTTGCGAGAGAAGAAATCCTCGTCGATCTGGGTGATCGCCGTGCCGGAGAAGAGCGAACCTACCGAGGTGATCTTCGTGCAGTTGTAAAGCAGGTCGGCGGGCACTTCGGTGACCATGTTGCAGTTCTGGAAGCAGTAGGCGAAGGTTTCCGCCTCGGTTGCATGGTCGAACAGCCCGTCGGGAACGGCTTCGAGGACGCGGCAGTCGGCAAATGCATAGTGGAAGGTGGTGACCTTGGCGAAGGCTTCGGTGTTGTCGGAGGGAATCCGTTTCAGCTCGCGGCAGTTCTGGAATGCGCGCGCCATCGAGGTCAGCCCCGTGCGGCCCCAGTTGTAAACCTCCTTGAACTGGTTGCCCAGTCCGTAGTCGGGGATGTCGTAGGAGTTGAGCGACGTCACGTTGCCCTTGACCGAGACGATGTAGTAGCCCGGGTCGGTGTAGGTGTGCGAGGGGTAGGCGGAGGTGACGTTCTCCTCGATGCTGCCGTCGCCCCAGTCGATGGTGGCGTCGATGGCCTTGTCGAACGGCAGATAGGTCTTCAGGCTCGACGAGGTGATGTCGATTCCGAGGATGAAGGCGTCGAGGTCCAGGCCGGTCTGGGAGACGGTGACGACCTGTTCGGTCTGGTTCTGTTTGCCGTCGCCGGCCGATACGGTGATGGTTGCGGTGCGGGACGATCCGCTCGAATTGGTCTCTGCGGTGATTGTAAGTCCCTGCTCGGTTTTCGTGGCGGAGAGCCAGTCGGAATTTTCGGAAAGCGTGTACTCCCAGTCGTAGTTGGATCTGATTCCCAACTCTTTTTTGTCGGATTCGGTGGGAGTGGGCGAGAGGGGAATGGTTTTTAGCGAAACGTTGACGTAGACGGCGCGGTCCTGCGTGACGCGGATCGTTTCAGAGACGGGATTACCCCCCCCCCTCGCCGGCAATCAGCACGAAGGTCGTTTCGCGGTCCTCGATCTCCTCGTTGGGGTCGAGCGTCATCGTGACTTTGTCGCCCTGCTGTTCGAGAAGCAGCCACGGGCAGTCTTTGGTTTCGAAGATCCAGTCTTCGTCGGTCGACTGCACTTCGAATTCGGCGGTCAGTTCGCCGACGGCGGGAATCTGGAAGTTGTTTTTCGATGCGGCGATTTCGAGCGTGCCGTACGCGTTCTGCGTGGCGGAGATGGTCGCGGTCTTGTCGCCGGCGGTAATGGTGATCGTAGCCTGCTGCTGCTCCTCGACCTTGTTGCCCTCGCAGTTCAGGACGAGCTGGTCGGCGACGTCGTCTTTCTCGATGGTCAGCCAGCCGGCGTTGACGGCGTCGTATTTCCACGTCGTGTTGGTCTGGATGTCCACGACGACCTCTCCGCCCAGGCTCTTGAAGCCGATCGAGGCGTTGCGTTCGTCTTCAGCGGCGAACCATGTGTTTTTCGACGAGATGCCCAGTTCGGCCGCAATGCCGGACGGTTCGTCGCCCGGGACGGGGTTGGTGTAGGTGATCGTCTCTTCGGAGCACCCCATCATGCCGAGCAGTAAAGCTGTCAGTGCATATAATTTTTTCATGTGTGCTGCGGTTTAATGTTTCGATACGGGAAAGGTGCTGCCCGAGGGTGCGATGCCGTCGGCGGCCCGGGTGACGGAGGTCGGGGCCGTGCCGGTGTCGGCCGGAATGTCCCAGTCTACGAGATACATCGTGCCGGTGGCGTAGTAGAGGTCGCCGAACGACAGCCACTGCTGCTCCTGGTATCCGATGATGCCCAGCGTGGTGTACGGCGATTCGAAACCGTTCAGGAGGATCGCCTTGCGGGTTTCGTCCGCGTCGTCGTTGTAGCCCTCTCCCAGCCTGCCGGTCAGCATGCCGTTGTGGAAACCTCCGTCCTGCATGTTGATCGAGTACAGGTAGTGGAAGCGGGAGACCGTCGGGGAGATCTCGCGGGTGTAGCAGAGCCTGCCCAGTTCGATCGACATGGTTTGGGTGTTTTTGTCGTAGGTGGCTTCCACGACCGTGCCCGTCAGGAACAGGTTCTTGATGTAGAAACTCTTGCGGTACTCTTTCTCTTCGACGGTGCAGAACGTACCCGTGCCGCTCACGCCGATCGGTTCACGGCCGTAATACCAGTTTTCCGCATGAAGTCCGTAATATCCCAGCATTTGGTAGTAGGGGTTTTCCTCGCGTGAGATTTGCGAAACGGTCACTTTGCAGGATTCCGTAGCGGAGCCTTTGGTCGCCCGGACGGTGAGCGTCGCATTGCGGTGGGCGTCGGGATTGCGCGGGGCGCCGACGCGTACCGTTCCGCTGACCGGGTCGCTTTCGACCGAAACCCAGTCGGCGTCGCTCGTGACGCTCCACTGGCCGTTGGAGACCACGGTGAAGAGAACGCTCTCACCTTCGGAATCCAGCGAAATTTCCTCCGAAGCGGTGGTGGACAGCAGGACCGTTTCCCACGAGAATGCCTGGTGAACGGCGATTTCCTGTTTGTCGCCGGCCGTTTCCACGGTGATTTTCGAGTTGCGGACATTGTCGGTCGTATTGCTTGCCGCGGAGATGGTCAGCAGGCCCTCTTCGGAGGCCAGCGTCACCCAATCGTCCGGACAGCTCACCTTCCAGTCGGAGGGCGTGGCTACCGCGACGGTGGTCGTTCCGCCTTTCTGGGCGAACGCGACACTACTTCGCGAGAGGACGATCACATCCGCGACCTCCTCTTTGTTCTTGTCGTCGCAGCCGCTTGAGGCGCAGAGGACGAGAACCGTCAATAGCGTAAAGCATCTTCTCATAAAAATTGGATTAGGAATAAAAAATGAATGGGTACGGTATCCCGTTTCCGGAGAACCGTATTTGCTGAAAATTGCATCGTGTGAAATTTTTGGACTTGTTTATTTGCGGCACAATATACGAAAATTTGCCCGAATGCTTTCTGGAAATCCTGAAAATATTGTCGTAAAAGTCTTTTCTTATTGTTTGTTTTTCGGTGTTATGCGTGTGTATAAGGTTGATTTTTAATGATTTTGAAGAATGACAGCCGTTTTGCGGCTGCAACTGTTTTGTTTGTCGGATATTGTCATCGCAGGGATATTTCCGGTCCGGTGAAAAAGAAGTGTATTTGTTATATATTGACCATTTGGGGCGTAAGCTGTTGAATGATAATTGATAATGTCCGTCCCGGCGGCGGTTCCCGCGATTTTCCGTCCGCGACGTCCCGATATTGACCGCTTTTTGTTACTTTTGCAAAAAGAAAAAAATGAAACTCGTCGAACTGTTAGCTCCTGCCAAAGATTACGCTGCGGCCGCGGCCGCCGTGGACTACGGCGCCGATGCGGTCTATATCGGCGGCGCGCGGTTCGGCGCGCGGCAGGCCGCGGGGAACTCCGCGGAGGAGATCGCCCGGGTCGTGGAGTATGCCCACCGCTTCGGAGTGCGGGTCCACGCCACGCTCAACACGCTCGTGTGGGACGACGAACTGGAGGCCGCCGAACGGCAGGCCCGCAGCCTGATCGACGCGGGCGTCGATGCGCTGATCGTGCAGGACATGGCTCTGCGGCGGATGGACCTTCCGGTGGAGCTGCACGCCTCGACGCAGGTTTCGAACCGCACGCCCGAGGGGGCGCGGTTCTTGGGCGAGGCGGGGTTTGCGCGGGTGATTCTCGAACGCAACCTCACGCTGGAGGAGATCCGGGCCATCTGCGCCGCCACCGCGGCCGAGGTCGAATGCTTCGTCCACGGGGCGGTCTGCGTGGGGTACAGCGGCCGCTGTTTCCTCTCGCGGTCGATGTCCGCGCGCAGCGGCAATCGCGGGGTGTGCAGCCAGCCCTGCCGCCTGACGTGGGACCTCACCGACGGAAAGGGCCGGACTTGGATTGCCGGGAAGCATCTGCTGTCGGTGCGCGACATGAATCTTTCGCAACGCATTGGCGATCTGCTGGATGCGGGCGTCACTTCATTCAAGATAGAAGGTCGGCTCAAGGATCTCGCTTATATCCGGAACGTTGTGGCCCACTACCGCCGGGCGGTGGACGAGGCGCTGGCCCTGCGGCCGGGGCTGGTGCGGTCGTCCGTCGGCGAGAGCGTCCCGGATTTCACGCCCGATCCGTCGAAGAGTTTTACACGCGGGGAGTCCGACTATTTTCTGGACGGAAAGCGCGCCGGAGTGGCGTCGTTCGACACCCCGAAGGCGGTCGGCGAACGGGTGGGCCGCGTGGCGGGCGTTTCGGGCGGCACGTTCACGCTCGACGGTGCGCACGATCTTGCGCCGGGCGACGGCATCTGTTTCCTGACGCCGCGCGGCGTGACCGGGACCAACGTCAACGCCGTGGAGGGCCGCCGCATCACGCCCAATCGCATGGAGGGGATCACGCCCGGGGCGGAGGTCCGCCGCAATTTCGACCGCCGTTTCACGCTGGCCGTGGAGCGCAGCCGCACGCGGCGGGTGATTCCGGCGAAGGCCGCGGCGGAGGCGACGGCCGAAGGGCTGAAACTCACTTATACGGATTGCGAGGGCGTTGCGGCCTCGGCCGTGCGGGCCGTGCGGCTCGACCCGGCGAAGAATCCCGACGCCAATGCCGCCGCACTGCGTGCGCAGGCGATGAAGTCGGGCGACACGATCTTCGCGGTCCGCGAAGCCGAAGTGCGGGGCGCGGAGTGGTTCGTGCCGGCGTCGCTGGCTGCGGAACTGCGCCGCGAAGCGTTGGCGGCACTTGCCGGAGCGCGTCGCGAACGGCGGCCGGAACACCGCATTCTGCCCGAGAATCCCGCCGCGAAATATCCGTCGGAACGGCTTGCGGCCGAGGAGAACGTCACCAACCGGCTGGCCGAGGCGTTCTACCGCGACCACGGGGTGCGGCAGATCGAACGGGGGCTGGACCTCGCGCCGACGACCGCCGGGCATGTGGTCTTGCGTTCGGCCTACTGTATCCGCCGCGAGATCGGCGAATGCCTTCGGGAGCATCCGCGGCTGCGCGGCGACCTGTTTCTGGAACACGGCGCCTACCGTTACCGGCTGGCGTTCGACTGCGAGGCCTGCGAAATGTCGTTGGTCGATCCGCTTGAAAAGCGGGAGCCGGAAGGTGTGTAACTATTTATAAAATAATGTATGCAGGAACAGCTGACGCCCGATTTCGGGGATTATGAACTCCTCGACACGGGGGATTTCGAGAAACTGGAACGCTTCGGGCGTTATGTGACGCGCCGTCCCGAGCCGCAGGCCATCTGGAGGCGTTCGCTCGCCGAAGAGGAGTGGCGGCGCATGGCCGACGCTTCGTTTCGGCGCGATGCGCGCAGCGACGAGCGGGGCGAATGGCGTCTCGCGCCCGGAATGCCCGACCGCTGGGTGGTGGAGTATGCCTATAAGCGGATGCGGCTGCGGATGCGGCTGGGGCTTACGTCGTTCAAGCATGTGGGCATCTTCCCCGAGCAGGCCGCCAACTGGAATTTCATCTACGACAACTGCCGGGCTTTGGCCGGAGACGGACCTACTGATGGCGAGCGTGTTGCGGCTGTCGGTTCGGGCGTTGCGCGAGGTGGCGCCCCCAAGGTGCTGAACCTCTTCGCCTATACGGGCGGGGCGACGCTCGCGGCGCGGGCCGCCGGAGCCGAGGTGACGCACGTCGATTCGGTCAGGCAGGTGGTGACCTGGTCGCGCGAGAACATGGAGTTGAGCGGCCTGGAGGGCGTGCGGTGGATCGTCGAGGATGCGCTGAAATTCGTCCGGCGCGAAGTGCGCCGCGGGAGCCTTTACCGCGGGATCATCCTCGATCCCCCGGCTTACGGGCGCGGGGCCGGCGGCGAGCGGTGGATTCTGGAGGACAACATCGGCGAGATGCTGGAGTGCTGCGCGCAGCTGCTCGAACCCCGGGGGGCGTTTCTGGTGCTGAACCTCTACTCGATGGGCCTCTCGTCGACGCTGGCACGCACGGCTGTGAGGCAGGCGTTCGGCGCGCCGCGCGAGGAGCAGTGGGGCGAGCTGTGTTTCACCGACCGGGCCGGCAAGCAGCTGCCGTTGGGAACCTATTACCGGTTTACGCGGTAGGGTTTGCGGGGGGGGGCGCGGGGGATGCGCTGTGTTTTTGGCAGCCGTCCTCAAGTCGGAATCCCGTGTCGCGTTCCGCGGCGCAGGCGTAAGACGCCGGTTCTATGAATACGAGCGCAGAACGGCAGTTGCAGACTGCGAAATTGCAGCGGCCGAAAAGGGCATAAGAAATCGGTTTCAACTTGCCGGGGCAAGTTGGCAGGGCGCAGCTCCGCCCTGCGGAGGCCCGCCGGTTTTAGGAGCTCCCGGAGGCTTCGTTCCTTTTTCCTTTCGGTTCTGCGCCCGTGAGTTTAGACGGATTCTATCAACCTTAAAACACGTGATATGAGTATTCTTGCAGTGATATTCGGAATTTTGAGCGGCTGTTTCCTCGCCGTGCTGGTGGGCATCATCGGCAGCCACCGCCGTATCGGCTTCGGCTGGGCGTTTCTGATAAGCCTGATCTTCACGCCGCTCGTCGGGCTGATCGTCGCCCTGCTGACCGATCCGCTGCCCGGCGGAGGGCAGCGATGGGGTTGTGTCGGAACCGTCGTCGCCATTCTGGGGCTGTTGTTCTTCGCCGCGTTCCTGCTGCTGGCGCTGACGGGCGGGGCCATGCTGCTGGCTCTGTGAAACCCGGAACGGAGATGTCCATACCCCTGCATCAGACCGCCCGGCGCTTCGATTCCGGGATATTCCTTAAAGAAGGCTCTTCCACTTCGGAGGAAGAACCGGTCGGGTATGCCCACCGGGATGACTACGGCGATTGAGCACTCCTCGTCAGCGTGATCTTTACACCGCCGGTAGGACTGATCGCGGTGCTTTTGACCGATCCGCGGACACTTGATCTACTGGTAGCGTTTTTCCAGCTCGGCAATCATTGTTTCGAGCTTTTCTTCATTCGTCTCGAAGTAGCGTGAGTCGAAAGCCCTCGGAATCATACCGAGCCAGTTCCGCACCTTTTTGCTGGCGAGCATTTTGCCGAATACCTTGTCGATATTCGTATCCGCAGACCACAAGGTTTCCCCCATCTGTTCGGGCAGGATGGCTTTCATGCGCTGGTCGTAGTAGATATTCATCGAGTTGTCGAATGCCCCGAGTTCGTTGTAGCAGCGCAGAAGGTCGATGACGATCTGTTTGTCGGCGATGTCGGACGCGATGCCCGTCGTCTTGAACATCTCCAGCGCGTCGGTTAGGAAGCGGTAGGGTTTTCCCATGCTGCCGGTGATCCGCCGGGTATAGTAAGCTACCGTGTCGGCGGGAAGACCGTCGAGCGAGAAATCATGCTCCTTCAGGCGGTATGCGACCCGTTTCTCGTCGTTGTACATCCATTTGTAATCCTGTATAACTTGCAGGTTGTCGCGTAGTTCGAGCGCAACGAGCTGCATGGCCTGCCGCACCTCCCTCTGTTTTGCCGAGTCGGCGATTTTGGCCGTCAGCCACAGCGTCAGCAGCACGCCGCCCGTAACGATCGAGAATTGGCGGACATAGTCGCCGATATTCCACTTTTTAAACCGGTTTTTTAAGGATTTCTTCATGGTGTGTCGGATTAGAATACGTAATAAATCAAGATTCCCGCCCCGGCCGAGAGGACGATCAGCAGGATGGGGTTGACCTTGCGCCACGAACCCACGAAAACACCGCCGAAGAGCGCCCAGCTCCAGGCGTCGATGAAGTTCCGGTCGTCGGGGTTGTCGCCGTGGGGGAAAATCAGCAGCAGAGCCGCGGCGGCGATCATGCCGATCACCACGGGCCGCATGCCCCGCATGGCCCCTTCGACCAGCCGGTTCCCTTTGAGTTTCATAAAAAAACGCGCCACGAGGATCATCAGCGTCAGCGACGGCAGGCAGACGGCGAAAGTGGCGATCGCCGAACCCAGGATGCCGCACCAGGTGTGTCCGGTCTGGACGCCGACGCTGTAACCCACGTAGGTCGCCGAGTTGATGGCGATGGGTCCGGGCGTGATCTGCGACACGGCGACGATGTCGGCGAATTCGGCGGCGGTCATCCACTGGTGCTGCACGACCACTTCGTTTTGGATCAGCGACAGCATGGCGTAGCCGCCGCCGAATCCGAAGAATCCGATCTTGAGGTAGGATATGAAGAGTTGCCAGAGGATCATAGCTGCGCTAATTAAGAATTAAAAATTAAAAGTTGGGAGTCGGCATGTCCCGCAGGCGGTCTCTGCCCTCGCTCAACCGCAAAACTCACCTTTCACCTTTCACCTTTTTTGCCATTGTCAACTCCCAGGCGATGCCCAGCGCGGCGGCCGCGGCGAGTATCCAGATCGGCGACCAGTCGAGCCACCAGATGGCCAGGGCCGAGGCGGCGATGACGACCAGCATCGTCCAGTGCATGCCGCGGGAGAGCGTGAGCACCGGGCCGATGATCAGCGCCACGACCGCCGGGCGCATGCCCTTGAAGGCCGCGTCGACGACGGGGTTCTGGCGGATGCCGGCGAAGAAGATGGCGATTGCAAGGATGATGACGAACGACGGCGTCACCGTGCCCAGCAGGGCCGCCGCCGCGCCGCGCAGTCCGCGGACCTTGTAGCCTACGAATACCGCGGTGTTGACGGCGATCGGGCCGGGGATCGACTGCGCGAGGGTCAGCAGGTCCAAAAACTCCTTCTGCTCGATCCACTTGCGTTTGGTGATCAGCTCGCGTTCGATCAGAGGCAGCATGGCGTAACCGCCTCCGAAGGTGAACATCCCGATTTTCAGGAACGAGACGAATATGGTTGTCAGCCGTTGCATCGTCATTGGCGGGTTTTGCGGCCCAGCAGGTTCATCATCCCGTCGATGTAGGTCATCGGGTGGGTCGGTGCGCCGGGCAGCCAGAGGTCCGGGGTGTGGGTGCCGAAGAACGTGCGGTCGACGGCGCGGCTGTCGGCGAAAAGTCCGCCCGAGCAGGCCTCCGAACCGCAGGCGACGAGGATTTTGGGTTCCGCGACGGCGTCGTAGCAGATTTCCAGCGCCTCGGCCATGTTGGCCGTGACGGGGCCGGAGACTACCACGCCGTCGGCATGGCGCGGCGAGGCCGTGAAGCCGATGCCGAAGCGGCCGAGGTCGAAATTGACGTTGCCCGTGGCCCCCAGCTCCATTTCGACCGACGCGTCGCCCCCGGCCGAGACTTCGCGCAGCTGCAATGCGCGGGAGAAGCAGCGGCGGATTTCGGGACGCACCTTTCCGGCGTCGAACGCTATGCGGGTGTCGCCCGGACGGACGACAAGTCCTTCGCGCGTGGGCGAGCCGATGCGGTAGTCGTTGGTGAAACGGACGTTGCGGGGCGCGATGCGCGCGCATTCGCCGCAGAAGAGGCAGCGGCCCAGGTCGAGCGCAAGGGGCGCGGCCGTGAAGGCTCCCGTGGGGCAGACGGCCGCGGCGCGCTCGGCGTCGTCGGCGTCCCGGGTCTCGGTCAGGCAGGGACGGCCCCGGAATTCGGGGGTCAGCTCCACGGCGTCGAGGTCGGGGATCGCCTGCCGTCCGTGGCTGTGCAGTACGCGTATTTTTGGGAGGATCATTTTTGAATAAATAATTGAACAAAATTAACGAAAAGCCTCGTGACGGCCAATTCTTTTCCGGGCATTAAGTCCCCGCCGGGGCGGGGTGGAGTTGGGTCCGGTTTGTAAACGCGGCGGTACGCAGCGAACGGAGTGTATGAGGGTTGCCAAACGGTGCGATTACAGATCATGGCCGCAGTACGAGAGGTTGAAACTCTTGTTGCAGATCGGGAAGTCGGAGATGCCTTCGCCGCGCACGGCGAGCGCCAGTGCCAGCCAGTTGTGGAGGCTCGGGTCCTTGATGCGGACGGCGGCGATGCGGCCCTCGGCGTCGGTCAGGAGAACGTGGCAGGTCTCGCCGCGCCATCCCTCGACCAGTCCGAACGCGAGCGACGAGGGGGCCAGCGGCGCCGCATAGTCCGGGCGCGGGTGTCCGGCGTTCCCGCATTCCTGTCCGTGGAGGTCGAGCAGGCGGTCGATGTATCCGGCCGATTGCAGCACCTCGCGGCAGCGCACCATCAGCCGGGCCATCACGTCGCCATGCGTTTTGACGATGCTTTCGTGGCGCAACGCCCCGGCGAAGACGCCCCAGGGGTGCGACGTGCGGATGTCGCGGGCCAGACCGCTCGCGCGGGCCGCCTGACCCACGCCGCCGATGCGCTGCATCTCGTCGCGCGGGACGATGCCGCACTGTTCGAAGCGGGCCAGCAGCGAGGGCGACGACTTGATGTCGCGGCGCACCTGGTCGTAGCGGCGGGCGATTTCGCGCACGTTCGCACGGATCATCGCCGCCTTTTCGGCCGTCAGCGGGTGGTCGGTGCCGAGGGGCCGGATCAGCCCCTTGCCGAAGCGGTTGCCGCACCACGCCTGCGTGGTGTTGATGGTCATGGTGCGCAGGGCCTCCGAAGCCACCTGCCCCAGCTGGTAGCCCACGTCCATGCAGAGGGCGCCCGTGTCGGCGATCTGCATGGCCATGCGTTCGAGTTCGAGGGCCGCGGCGCGTTCGCACTCCAGCGCGGCCGGGATTTCGCGGCGGGCGAGTTTCTCGACGGCCCGGGCGAAGGCCGTGGCGTGCGCCACGGCGCTGTCTCCGGCGACGGACTCCGCAAGGCACATCTGCCGCAGGCGGTTCGCGGTCGTTTCGAAGGCCGTCTCGACGTCCCGGTGCTGGTAGCCCAGCGCGATTTCGAGGTGCAGGACCTGCTCGCCGTTGCAGATGAAGCGGAAGGCCCCCGGTTCGATGACGCCTGCGTGGATCGGCCCGACGTTGACCTCGTGCAGCGAGCGTCCCTCCATCGTGTAGAAGGGGTAGTTCTCGATCGAACTGCGGCGGTCGTAACGCCCGGCGGGGAACCGCAGCGGCTTGGGCCACGGCATGCCGTCGAAACGGATGCCGTAGCGTTCCGAGATGTCGCGCTCGAAGGGGTGCATCTGCGGGTGCAGGGCTGTGAGCGAGGGGAGCGCCGTCTCGTCGTAGTAGTCCGTGGCGTGCGAAGTGATCAGCACGCGGCGCTCGGCGTCGTCGAGCAGCAGCAGGAAGAAACGCATGCGGTCGCCCGACGGGAGGGCGAAATAGTGGGCCGCATGGTAGCGTGCGTCGGAGAGTTTTACGCGAAGGTCCTCGTAGAAGGCGGCGTAGGAGACTTCGGGGATGTCGTTCAGCGCGACGGAGGCGCCGGTATTGTCGGTTACGTAGTAATTCATAGCGATGCGATTCGGTCGATCAGTTCCCGGAAAAATGCGGGCTGCCAAAGCCCCAGCCCGATGGCGGCGGCGAGCAGCGACAGCGCCGACCACGACAGTGCGCGGTCGGTCGCCGAGGGGTGCAGTTCGTCCTGCCGGGGCTGGTAGCAGAGGCGCAGCAGGCGCGAGCAGAAGAAGTAGATGACCAGGCACAGCAGCAACATGATGCCCGTGACGAGCCACCAGCGGCCGTCGGCGATGGTTTGCTTGAGGATCATCAGCTCGGAGAGGAACAGCGGCGAGGGCGGGAAGGCCACCAGCACGACCATCCCCGTGAGCAGTCCCACGGCCCCCACGCGGTTGATGTGGATGTAGTCGCCGATGCGGTTGATGCGGTAGTTGCCGTAGACCTGCCGCACGACGGCGATCTGGAGGAACAGGCTGCTCTTGATGAGCGTATGGCAGACGACGTGGAACACGGCGGCCCAGACCCCGATGCCCCCGATGCCCAGCCCGATGGCCGCGATGCCCATGTTCTCGACCGTGGAGTAGGAGAGGAAGCGTTTGTAGTTGTTGGTGCGGCGCAGGAACAGCGCGCCGACCACCAGCGACAGCACGCCGACGAGCAGCAGCACGGATTTCACCCATGGGAAGACTTCGGTCGCGGCGAGCAGTTTGTAGACCCGCAGCAACGCCAGGAACCCGGCGTTGACCAGTCCCGTGGAGATCAGCGCCGAGGCCGGGGCCGGGGCGGCGAAGTTGGCGTCGACGCCCACGGTGTAGAGCGGGAACAGCTCGGCCTTGCAGCTGTAACCGCAGAGGATCAGCAGAAAGGCCGTCTTCAGGTAGAGGGCGCTGCCGCCCGGGGCCGCGGCGGCGACGGTGGCGTAGTCGAGCGACTCGCAGTCGGTGGCGGCGGCCAGCAGCAGGATGCCCAGGTAGGCCATGGCGATGCCCGTCGAGCAGACGAAGACGTATTTCCACGCCGCTTCCAGCGCCTGCGCCGTGCGGCGGTGGTAGACGATGCCCGCCGAGCAGAGCGTGGTGGCTTCGAGGAAGATCCACGTCACGGCGAGGTTCGAGGCGAAATAGGCTCCCGCGATGGCTGTGGTCAGGAGCATCAGCAGGCCCGCGTAGGTACGGGTCTGGCGCAGGTCGCAGTCGTGGAGGCTGGCCTTCGAGTGGAAAAAGGCGAAGGCGGAGACGATGCAGAGCAGGCAGTAGAAGAGCGTGCCCGCGGCGTCGAAGGCGAACCACACGGCCGAGGTCTCGCCGTAAAGCCCTCCGGCGACGATCCGAACGGCGAAGGCCGCCTGCACGGCGTAGAAGGCCGCGCCCGTGAGGCGCAGCAGGCTCCGGCGGCGGACCGTGAAGGCCGCTGCCGCGATGAGGACGCTGAAAATGAGGTAGCAGATCATGGCGTCAGTCCTTTACGTTGGTGAGTGAATCGGCGTCGTCGGCATGGAGCTTGCCGTCGATTTTGGTGAAGAAGATGCCCAGCATCAGCACCGAGATGAGGATGTCGAGCAGGATGGCGAAGTTGATCAGCAGCGGCATCTCGACGCCGATGGCCGTCGAAAAGAGGAACACGCCGTTTTCGATGACCAGAAAGCCGACCATGTGGGAGAAGATCCGGCGGCGCATGACGATCAGGATCAGTCCGCTTAACAGCGAGTAGAAGGCCACGCCGAAGAACACCAGGTCGATGGTCGTGTCGGCGATGTAATAGGTGACCGAGGCGCTCACGGCCAGCGCCACGAGCGACAGCAGCAGCGAGCCGGACTGCGTGGAGCCGGAGCGCGAGACGCGGTTGATCTTCGTGCGGCGGATGACGGCGAAAAGCAGTCCCGGGACGAGGATGCCCTTGAAAAGCAGGGTTTCGAGGCAGATGAAGGCCAGTTCGGCGGGGTTGATGGCGTGCAGCCGCACCAGGGCGACGGCGAACAGCAGCCACCCCTGAAGGCCGATCAGCGAGGCGAAATTGCGGAAACGCTCGGTGATCGCCAGATAGACGAGCGTCACGACGTAGAGGATGATCAGCGGAAGTATCATTGCAGACCGATGTTAAGTTGCAGCAGGTAGCCCGTGAAGAACACGAGGACGGCCAGCGCCGCGACGGTGAGGATGAAGGTGGTGTTGCGGGCGAGTTTGTTGCGGGCCTGGGTCGATTCGACGATGCCCACCGAAAGCCCCGTGACGAGCACCGCGAGCGGGGCCGCCGCCCACCAGCGGGGGCAGCAGGTCGCGGCGACGGCGTCGGCGGCGAGCACCGACAGCGCGGCGGTCTTGAGCCATCCGGCCATCTTGATATAGGCCAGGTCGACGCCGCAGTAGTCGAGGCACATCACTTCGTGGATCATCGTCAGTTCGAGGTGCGTGCGGGGGTCGTCGACCGGGACGCGCCCGGCCTCGGTGAAGACGATCTTCACGAGCACGTAGGCCGCCAGCAGCAGCACCACGACCAGCTGCACGCCGTTCACGGCGTCGCCCGAGAAGATCGCGTCGAAAGAGGTGTAGCCCGACAGCAGGGCCAGCGTGCCGAAGACGAGCATCAGCGCCGGTTCGACCAGCGCGCCGTACAGGGCTTCGCGGCTGGCGCCCATGCCCTCGAACGAGCTTCCGGTGTCCATCGCCGCGAGGATGAGGGCCACGCGGCCCAGAGCCAGGAGGTAGGCGAAGGCGATCAGGTCGCCTTCGAACGACAGCGCGGACGGCAGGTCGCCCACGGGGACGAACAGCGCGGCGACGAGGGCCGTGCCGAGCGTGACGGACGGGGCCGCGCGGAACACGGCGGTCGTCGTGGGGGAGTAGACGGCGCCCTTGCGCAGCAGCAGGCGCACGTCGTAAAGGTGCTGGGCGAAGCGGATGCCCTTGCGGCCCGCGAGCAGCGCGCGGGTGCGGTTGATCAGTCCCGGAATCGCCAGGGCCGCCAACAGAAGAAGGAGTGTGTTGAGTGCTGCCATCTTAAATCGCGTTAAATACCGACAACAGGAACACCAGCCCCAGGAAAGCCAGTGCGAAAAGGATGTAATGGTTGATCTTGCCCGTGCGCAGGCGCATCACGCGCTGGTTGATCACGCGCAGCAGCTCGACCCACCAGGCGGCGAACAGCCGGCCGATGCGGTCGCGGTGGCCGATGTCGAACGAGTGGGCCGCGGGGAAGATTTCGCCTTTGCCCACGGGGGAGCCCTGGCCGCTGTTCTGGGTCAGCGACGTGGCGATGGATTGAAGCCCTTCGGAGAAGGATTCGCCCGTGTACTGCATCCGGACGTTCGGCGCCGTGAAGCCGCAGCCCCATGTGGGACCCTTGGCGACGGTGCGCGTGCGCAGCGTCCGGCGGCGGAGCCACAGCAGCAGGCACACCACGGCGATCAGAATCCAGGCCGTGCGTCCCGCGGCGGCGAGCGGCGGCGAGAGCAGCCAGTCGGCGGCGTCGGCCGGGGTGCGGAGGAAGAAGCCCGCGGCTCGGGTCGTGGCCGAGACGGCCGCCCGGGGGAACAGCCCCACGAAAAGGATGCCTGCGAGCGGCAGGGCCATCGCCGCGATGCGGAAGGTGTCGGCCTCGGACGACTCGGCGACCTCGTGGGTGCGGGGCGAGCCGAGGAAGACCGTGCCGTAGAGTTTGGTGAAGGCCAGGACGACGAGTCCGCCGATCAGCGCCAGTGCGGCCAGTCCGGCGGCGGACGCCAGCACGTTGCTGCCCGAAGCGATGCCGTCGAGCATCCCGAGGTAGATCAGCAGTTCGGAGACGAAGCCGTTGAGGGGCGGCAGGGCGCAGATGGCCGCCGTGCCCGTGAGGAAGAGGATCGCCGTGAGCGGCATGTGCTTCGCAAGCCCGCCCAGCGCGTCGAGCGACGTGGTATGGGTCTGCGAGAGGATGTTGCCCGCGCCGAAAAAGAGCAGGCTCTTGAACAGCGAGTGGTTGAGCGTGTGCAGCAGGGCGCCCGTGACGCCGCACAGCGCGACGAGCTGGTTGCCCGAGGATTTGCCCAGCGCGGCGACGCCGAGTCCGATGAGGATGACGCCGACGTTCTCGATCGAGGAGTAGGCCAGCAGGCGTTTCACGTCGTTCTGCATGGCTGCGAGGATCACGCCCCACAGGCCCGTGACGACGCCCGCCGCGAGCAGGATCACTCCGGCGGTGTGCAGGAGAGGCTGTTCGCCCAGCGCGGCCGTCACGCGCAGGATGCCGTAGACGCCCGTCTTGATCATCACGCCCGACATCAGGGCCGAGACGTGCGACGGGGCTGCGGGGTGCGCCTCCGGAAGCCAGACGTGCATCGGGAAAAGTCCCGCCTTCATGCCGAAGCCCGCCAGGAACACCAGCAGCAGCGGCAGTCCCGGCTGCGTGCGGAAGTAGTCGCCCAGCGCGCCGAACGTGGCGGCGCCGCAGGCCGCGTCGAGCCGTACGAAGCCGATGACGAGCAGCACGAAGCCGATGTGCATCATAATCAGGTAGGAGAGCGCCGCGCGCCGGACTTCGCGCCGCTGGGCGTCGAAGAGGATCAGCAGGAACGACGCCACGGTCATCAGTTCCCAGAAAAAGAGGAACGAGAAGCCGCCGTCCGAAAGGACCACGCCCAGCATGGCGTAGAACATCGCCACCAGCGCCGTGTAGTGCAGCGAGATGTGGGCCGGGGATTTCTCGGCAAGGCAGTGGGCCAGATAGCCCCGCGAGTAGAGCACGGCGGCGACGGCGCCGACCGAGATGATCACGACGAACAGCGCCGAAAGCCCGTCCATCGAGCCGGTGTCGCCGCCGAAAAGCGTACCGGGGACCGACCACACGGGGCCGCTGTCCGCTCCGGCCAGCACGCCGACGGCGCGCGCCGAGCACCACAGGGCGCCGGCGGCCGTGAGGGCCAGCGCAGTCCAGACCTTGCGCCGCAGCGGCGTGGCGAAAATGGCCGCCGCCACCGCCGTCAGGGCGATTAGCAGGTAGAGAAAAAGCATATTTCAGAAATTTATCGTATTCTTAACCGTTGACCACCGATGCCATGACCACCGCCGCGAGGGCCGCGGTCTCGGTGCGCAGACGCTGTCGTCCGAGGGTGATCTCTTCGAAACCGTTGGCCAGCGCGAAGGCGATTTCGCCGGGCGAGAAGTCGCCTTCGGGACCGATGAAGACCGTGGCCGTCTCGCCCGGACGGAGCGCGCGGGCCAGGTAGACCTTCCCGGCGGGCGACTGCGCCGGGGCGCAGTGGGCGATGAACTTCCGCCCCTCGGGGGCCGACAGCACCGCTTCGCGGAAGGGGGTGAGCGGATGCAGCACGGGGCGGTAGGCCTTGAGCGACTGTTTCAGCGCCGCGGTGACGACCTTCTCGCCCCGCTCGGGCTTGAAGACCCGGCGTTCGCTGTGTTCCGTTTCCAGCGGCACGACGGCCGTGACGCCCACCTCGGTGGCTTTTTCCAAAAACCACTCGAAACGCTCCGAATTCTTGGTCGGCGCGACGGCCATCGTCAGCGCGTAAGGCAGTTTTTCGAACCCGGTTTCGGCGCTGACGACCCGCACGGTGCAGCGCCGGGGATTGTCGTCGGTGATTTCGCAACAAAATAAATTGCCCCGTCCGTCAGTTATATGGATGCGCCCGCCGCACTGGAGCCGCAGTACGCGGATGCAGTGTTTCGACTCCTCCTCGTTCAGCGTATGAAGCGGGGGGACGATGTCCGGCGCGTAGAAAAGTTGCATGATTGGAGACCTATTATTTATTCTATTTACAGATTTTTCCCTAACTTTGTCGAATAATGCGCGACAAAGTTACTAAAATAACACGATCGATGAAACGTATCACCGCTTTATTAACACTTTTTCTGGCTATGACATTCATATCCTGCAAGTCCGGGAAAACCGTGGGTGAAAATCCTTTTTTCGCCGAATGGGAGACCCCATACGGCGTGCCGCCCTTCGACAAGATCGAACCGGAGCACTTCCTGCCTGCGATCGAACGCGGCATGTCGCTGCACGAGGCCGAGATCGACGCCATCACGTCGAACAACGACGCGCCGACGTTCGAGAACGTCATCCTCGCCTACGACGCTTCGGGAAAGATGCTTTCGCAGGTCGAGCTGATCTTCGGGATGCTCTGCGCCGCGGAGAACACCTCCGAAATGCAGGCGCTGGAGGAGCAGATTATGCCCCGGATGGCGGCGCACGCCGACAAGATCCGTCTCAACGGGAAACTTTTCGAACGGATCAAAGCCGTCTACGACCGTCGCGCCGCGCTGGGACTCGACGCCGAGCAGAGCCGTCTGCTGGAGAAGACCTACCGCAGTTTCGTGCGCGCCGGAGCGCTGCTCGACGCCGAGCGGAAGGCGCGTCTGAAGGCGATCAACGAGGAGCTGTCGCTCACGGCCGTGAAGTTCGGGCAGAACCTCCTCGCCGAGAACAACAACTATGCGCTGGAACTCGCCTCGTCCGATCTGGACGGCATTCCGGCCACGGCCCGCGATCTGGCCCGCGAAAAGGCCGAGGCGATGGGCCGGAAGGGCAAATACGTCTTTACGCTGCACAAGCCCAGCCTGATCCCGTTTCTGACCTACTCGTCGAAACGCGAACTGCGCGAGCAGATCTACAAGGCCTACCTCAACCGCTGCAACAACGGCGACGAGTATGACAACAAACAGCTGATCAACGATTTCATCCGCTTGCGCACGGAGAAGGCCCACCTGCTGGGCTATCCCTCGTATGCCGCCTACGTCGTGGACGACGAGATGGCCGGAACGACCGACGCCGTGTACGGCCTGCTGGAGGAGATCTGGACCCCGGCGCTCGAAAGCGCCAAGGGCGAGCTGGCCGAGATGGAGGAGCTGTTCCGGAAGGATTTCCCCGAGGGAGAGTTCGCGTCGTGGGACTGGTGGTATTACGCCGAGAAGGTCCGCAAGCAGAAATATGCCCTCGACGAGGAGATGCTGCGGCCCTATTTCTCGCTGGAGAACGTGCAGGGAGGCATCTTCTTCCTCGCCAACCGGCTCTACGGCATCACGTTCCGCCCGATCGTCGTGCCGCTGTACCACCCCGAGGCGGTCGCTTACGAGGTGCTCGACGTCGACCAGTCGCATCTGGGCGTGCTCTATTTCGATTACTTCCCGCGCGACGGAAAGAGCCAGGGCGCGTGGTGCGGCAACTACGTGGAGCAGACCTACGAGGACGGGAAGCGCGTGGCGCCCGTGGTGTCGGTCGTCTGCAACTTCACGCGCCCGGCGGGGGGCAATCCCGCGCTGCTGACCCTCGACGAGACCGAGACGCTGTTCCACGAGTTCGGGCATGCGCTCCACTTCCTGTTCCACGACGTGAAGTACCGCGGACTCGCGGAGGTCGAGGGCGATTTCGTGGAGCTGCCCTCGCAGCTGATGGAGAACTGGGCGTTCGATCCCGAGGTGCTCAAGCAGTATGCCGTGCATTACCGTTCGAACGAGGTGATTCCGAAATACCTCGTCGACAAACTGCGCCGCAGCGAACTTTTCAACCAGGGTTTCATGGCCACCGAGCTGATCGCCGCGTCGCTTTCGGACATGGACATCCACTCGATCACCGAATACGAGCCGTTCGACCCGATGGCCTTCGAGCGCAAGGCCCTGACCGAAAAACGCGGGCTGATCCCGCAGATCGAGCCGCGCTACCGTTACCCCTATTTCTCGCACATCTTCGACGGCGGCTACTCTGCGGGCTACTATTTCTATACGTGGGCCGAGGTGCTCGACAAGGACGCCTTCGAGGCCTTCCGCGAGAGCGGCGACCTCTTTAACAAGAAGATCGCCGGCGATTTCCGCCGCAAGATCCTCGCCCGCGGCGGCTCGGAGGACGGCATGACCATGTACCGCGACTTCCGCGGCAAGGACCCCGACAAGCGGGCGATGCTTCGCGGCCGGGGGCTTCTGAATGAACCCGAACCGTCCGGCGAGGACGCCGCTCCCGCCGCCGAAACGGCATCCGCCGCCCGGGAAAACTGAAACTCGAACCCATCGGAAAAGAAACCGCTAATTTGATATGATAATGAAAAAAGTACTGTTTATTATGGCCGTTTCCGCTATGGCGGCAGGCTGCGCCGACAATTCGATCCCCAAAGCGCAGCTGCCCGAACTCGATCTGTCGAATCCCCTGCTGGCCGCATGGGATACGCCCCATGAGACCCCGCCGTTCTCCGAGATAAAACTCGCGGACTACGAACCGGCGTTCGATGCCGCGATCGCCTGCTCGCGCGCCGAGATCGACGCGATCGTGAACAACCCCAAGAAACCCACCTTTGGCAATACGATCGTGGCGCTGGAGCGTCAGGGCGAGCTGCTCAATCGCATCGCGGGGCTTTTCTTCAACCTGCTCGAAGCCGACACGTCGGACGAAATGCAGCAGATCGCACAGCGCGTGCAGCCCAAGCTGACCGAACTGTCGAACGACATCTCGCTCAATCCCGAGCTGTTCGCCCGGGTGAAACAGGTTTACGAGCATCCGGGACGTCTTCGCAAAGAGGACAGGAAACTGCTCGAGGACACCTATCAGAGTTTCGCTCGCAGCGGCGCGGCCCTTTCCGACGCCGACAAGGAGCTTTACCGCAAGTACACCTCCGAACTCTCGGGGCTGACGCTCCGGTTCGGGCAGAACGCGCTGGCCGCGACCAACGCATTCACGCTCAACATCACCGATCCGAAGGTGGTGGCCGAGCTGCCCGCATTCGTCCGCGAAGGCATGGCCGCCGAGGCCAAGGCCCGCGGCGAGAAGGGCTGGACCGTGACGCTGCAACATCCCAGCTACCTGCCGTTTATGACCTATTCCTCGAACCGCGAACTGAAGGAGAAACTCTGGAAAGCCAGCAATTCGAGGGCGCTGGGCGGCGAGTTCGACAACACGGAGATCGTGAAGAAAATCGCCAATACGCGTCTGAAGATCGCCAACCTGCTGGGCTACAAGTGCTATGCCGATTACGTGCTCGAACGCCGCATGGCCGAGAATACGAAAACGGTCAACGACTTCCTCGCGGAACTGCTGGCCGCGACCAAGTCCTATGCCGACGCCGACTACCGCACGGTGAGCGACTACGCCGCTACGCTCGGTTTCAAGGGACAGCTGATGCCTTGGGACTGGTCCTATTACACCGAGAAATACAAGGATGAGAAATATGCCCTGAACGACGAGCTGGTGAAACCCTACCTGAAACTCGAAAACGTGAAGAAGGGCGTCTTCATGCTGGCCAACAAGCTCTACGGGCTGAATTTCACGCCCGACGACAAGATCGAGGTGTACCATCCCGACGTGACGGCCTACGACGTGACGGACGCCGACGGACGCTTCATGGCAGTCCTCTATCTCGACTTCTTCCCCCGCGAGTCGAAGCGTTCGGGGGCGTGGATGACCGAGTTCCGCGGCACGAAGATCGAGGACGGCAAGGAGATCCGTCCGCTGGTGTCGCTGGTGATGAACTTCACCAAGCCCACCGAAACGGCTCCGTCGCTGCTGACGTTCGACGAGCTGGAGACCTTCCTCCACGAATTCGGACACGCCCTGCACGGCATGCTGGGCGAGGGCAAGTACGAGTCGCAGACCGGCACGAACGTCTACCGCGACTTCGTGGAACTGCCCTCGCAGCTGATGGAGAACTGGGCGACCGAGAAGGAGTTCCTCGACCTGTGGGCCGTGCACTACGAGACCGGCGAGCCGATGCCCGCCGAGATCGTCGACCGCATCGTCGCCGCGCAGAACTATCTGGCGGCTTACGCCAACGTGCGCCAGCTGTCGTTCGGTATGACCGACATGGCATGGCATACGCTCACCGAGCCGTTCGAGGGCGACGTGGAGCAGTTCGAAGCCGTCTCGATGGCCCCGACGCAGGTGCTGCCCGTCGTTTCCGGAACGGCGATGGCTCCGGCTTTCGGCCACATCTTCTCGGGCGGTTACGCCGCCGGATACTACGGTTACAAGTGGGCCGAGGTGCTCGAGGCCGACGCTTTCTCGCTCTTCAAGGAGAAGGGCATCTTCAACCGCGAGGCGGCTTCGTCGTTCCGCGAGAACGTCCTCTCGAAGGGCGGCACGGAGCACCCGATGGAACTCTACGTGCGTTTCCGCGGCCACAAGCCCGAAACCCGCGCCCTCATCGAAAAGATGGGTCTGGGAAAATAAGCGATCCGTTCACCGATTCCGGAGGAGGGCCTGCACAGGCCCTCCTCTTTTCGTATCCCGGGGACCGGAACGGCAGGCTGCGGTTCCGGGTCGGGCATTCGGATCTTCGGCGCCGCGGGCGACGACGCGTCTGTCCACCCCCCCCCGCCGGGCGCGATTCTGTTTTGCAACCGTCCGGTTTTTTCGTATCTTTGCGACTTGGGAAGAGAATTTTTTTGTTGACTACATCTATGCTTGAAAAATCGAATGCCGCATTGATCGAGGCGATCCATGCGCATACTCCGCAGCATTCGAATCCGGCTTCGCTGCTGATGGACATGCTGAACATAGGCCGCGAGGCCGCTTACAGGAGGCTGCGCGGCGAGGTGCCGTTCACCTTCGGCGAAGCCAGCGCGCTGTGCGCGCGGATGCACTTCTCGCTCGACCGGGTGGTGGGGCTGGCGGCTACGGACAAGTTGTCATTCCAGCTCAAGTTCAAGGAGTTCACCGCGCTGCTCGAAACCTATAACGAGATTCTGGAACGCGACATCGCCTTTATGCGCGAGGTGGCGTCAGACCCCACGACCGAATTTGCCACGGCGACCAATTCGCTGCCGGCGGAGTTCTACGGCAAATACGACAACCTGAACCGGTTCAAGCTCTTCAAATGGCTTTACCAGCACGAAGTGGGCAACCCCGCCGTGAGGACCTTCGAGGAGCTGAAGCTCCCCGCGGAATTGCGGCGCAACTGCCGGGAGTATGTCCGGTGGGTGCAGTCGGTCGCGACGACCTACCTGATCTTCGACGACAGCAATTTCAAGCACTGGCTCAACGCCCTGCGCGCCTACCGGGAGATGCACCTGATTTCGCAGGAGAGCGTTCGCGTGCTCCGGGACGAACTCTTCGCCATGCTCGACGAGATGGAGACGGTGGCGGTCAAGGGGGAGTTCGAGAACGGCAACAAGATCTTCCTCTATCTTTCGGACATCGACCTCGAGTCGTCGTACAGCTATGTCACGACCAGCAGACACCAGGCCGTGAACATCGGAATGTTCTCGCTGAACGGACTGCGGACGCCCGATCCGCTGATGTACGAATATGTGAAGAAATGGATCAAGACCCAGAGCCGGTTTTCGACGCTCATATCCGGCAGCGGAGAGCTGCGGCGCATCCACTATTTCAAGCGTCAGCGCGAGATCGTCGCCCAGCTGGGCTGACGCCCCGTTCCCGATGCGGAGTCTCTCCGGCGGGCACGAAAGGAAAGGGGAGGGTTTCACAACCCTCCCCTCGAAGCCTCCGGATGTGCGGAACATAGTTGCGTCACTGTCAAGCAATCCTTCCAACTTCTGTGGGCGTCACTACATGCAAACTGAATTCTTCATAGCCCCTTTCGGAACTGGTACAAACGTACGCCATTTCAGCGGGCGAACCAAGACGAAAATCGAAACAATCCGAAATGCGATGTTCTAATTTCGTGTATCGAACGGATTATCGCCGCTCCGGTTTCGATAATCGGTTATTCCGGGAGGCGGCGTTTCGATTATCGAAACGAAAGGCCTCCGGCGTCTGGAATCCGAAACGCCGCTTCCGCCCGCCGCAGAAATGAAAAAACGACTAAATTTTGCACGGGCCGCGACGAAGTAGTAAAAAATTACTACTTTTACCCCGTCCCCGTTCATACCGGCTATTTCCCATGGAAGACGAAAGAACACTGCTCGAAAAACTTGCCCGCGGCGACCGCGCGTCGTTCGACGCCCTCTACATGAGGTATGCGGCGAAGACCGAGGAGTTTCTGTGCCGCATGCTCAAGAACCGGGCAGAGGCCGAGGACATCACCCACGACCTGTTCCTGAAAATCTGGCAGAACCGCAGCACGATGGCCGGCGTCACGGCCTTCGGCTCCTACCTGTTCCGCATGGCCCGCAATGCCGTATACGACCGTTTCGACAGCCGCACGGTGCGGACCAACTTCGCCCGGCAGACCAATCTGCTGCCCGAATACGAACTTCCGGACGTGGACAACCGCGATCTGCTGCTGCTGATTCAGCTGGCGGTGGAGAAGATGCCCGGGCAGCGGCAGCGCATCTTCCGCATGAGCCGTGAGGAGGGCATCGCCAACGACGAAATCGCCCGGCGTCTTGGCATCTCCACGCGCACCGTCGAAAATCAGATTTCGAGGGCCTTGTCCGAACTGCGCAAACTCGTCACGCTGATCCTGTTTTTCTTCTAAAAACTTTTTTCACCTTTCGGGCGTGCGTAACGGCCGCGTGAACCGTCTTATTGGTGAAACGGGAAAGATCGTTATGTCTGTAAATCGAATAAAAACCATTATCGAAACCTTCCTCGGCAGCGACATGCCCGGGGAGGTGCAGCAGCGCTTCGCGGAGTGGCTGCGCGACCCCGCCTCGCGCGATGAAAAGGAGCGGGCGCTGGAAAACTACTGGAACGGACTCCGGGCCGAAGAGCCGGGAGGCCGTGAACGCAAACTCGAACGGCTCCACGAGGCGATGCGCCGCGGCGAGCGGTTCCGCGTCCGCCGCATCTGGCGCAACGTCGCAGCCGCGGCCGCCGTCGTGCTGCTGGCCGCCGGAACGAACTACGTCGTGGTGAAGGATTACCTGCGCACGAAGATCGAAACCAACATCGTCACCTCGGCCCACGACAAGGGCGAGTACGTACTGCCCGACGGTACGCATATCTGGCTCAACGCCGGGAGCGTGCTCCGGTACTACGGCGACCTGACGGGGCGCCGCAGGGTGGTGGAACTCGACGGCGAAGGCTTCTTCAAGGTCCGGCACGATGCCGACCGTCCGTTCATCCTGCAGATGGAGGATATGAACATCGAGGTGCTCGGCACGGAGTTCGACGTGATCAACTACGCCGAGTTCGCGACCACGGAGGCCATTCTCTGCAACGGCAGCATCCGCGCCTACGGCGGCCGTCTGCCGGCGCCCGTGACGCTGAAACCCGGCGACAGGCTGGTGTTCGACAGGAAGGAGGGGCGCGCCTCGCGCTCGCGGGTCTCGACGCGCAACTACTCGCAGTGGATGGGCGGCTCGTTGTCGTTCGACGACACCTCGCTGGCCGACATTCTCACCAACCTCGAACGCTGGTACGCCGTCGAGATCGACGCTCCCGAGGCGTGGACCCGGCAGGTGCGCATGTCGTTCAAGCTGATCCGCAACGAAAGTATCGAGGAGATTCTGAAAGCCATGTCGCTCGTCGTGGAGATGGACTACGTCTGCGCAGGGCGGCGCATAACGATCATTCCCAAACAACCGAAAAATTCCTAAAAATTACGCGCCTATGTAAAAAGGACCCGGACTTTCCCGCTTTCACTTCCGGAACGCAGAATCCGTTCCGGCCGTTTCGACCATTACCTAAATTACAAACCCATGCGTAAACTTATCCAAGCTAAAATCCTTGGTGCAGCCCTGCTATTGCTTTTTATGACC